>Ga0302046_10000470_pt1 | contig 40992 bp, 39 predicted proteins | sample RVTome_11_FD_200261 | JGI IMG/M metagenome (GOLD analysis project Ga0302046, IMG submission 200261) | Soil microbial communities from uranium-contaminated site in the Upper Colorado River Basin, Wyoming, United States - RVT147D111 (version 2) ...
GGCCCTGAAAAGCGACGGCGCAGACCTGGTTGCGATCGATCACCGGCAGGCTCGTGACATCCGCGACCCGCTCAAGCTCGGTCGTGCCGCGCGGAAGCGCAACGACGTTCTCCCAGCCGACCGCGCCGGTTGACAGCGTCAGCCCAACCAGGCGTCCTCCGGCAAAGCCGGCGAAGACCCCACCCCGATGGAGCACAACGCCTGCATGAGAGCGCACGGACAAGGAAGGCGGCGTGCGCTGATACAACCAGCGCTGCTTCCCGTCGGCCGCGCTGAAGCCGTAGATCTGATTGTTGCCCGCACGCGTGACGACCATACCCTCGTCGATTTCCGGTGGCGCGAGCAGCTCGCCCAGGACCCGCGCCTTCCACAGGGGGCGTCCCTGATCAGTGAAGGCCAGCATTTCTCCCTGCCCGGTTCCGACGACAATCAATCCGCCGCCCGCGCCAACGCCGGCCGAGAGCGTCTGCTCGGCTGCAAACTGGCTCACTGGCTTTCCCGTCTCTGCCTCGAAGCCGGCGATCTCGCCGGATCGGCCTGCAGCGTAGACCACGCCCCGATCGATGGCAGGAAAGAAGACGTTCTTTTCCGCAGCTCCCACGGCGGCTTGCCACACGACCGTCATCGTCACCGTCTGCTTGATCGGTGCCAGCTCCGGAATCACCGGCTTGGTGGAGCTGCCGAACATGCGGTCGTACGCGCCCCCGACCGTCTCGCACCCGCCGAGCAGGAACGCTGTCGCGGCCAGCGCAATCCATGCGCGAGTCACCTGGCCTCACCCAGCGAGTCGAGTTTGAGCTGCACCGTGGCGCGGTACGGACTGTTCGCCTGGCTCTTGTCGAGCGCGAACTGGTAGGCGTTGCGCGCCTCGGTCACCTTGCCCTGCGCAAGCAGGATGTCGCCCTTCATGTCCGCGTAGAGGCCGGCCATGCCGTCGACCGGCTTCACCTCGACGAGCTTCAGCGCTCCCGCGTAATCTTTCTCGTCGAGCAGCACGGCGGCGAGCCGCAGCCGCGCAACGTCGCGAATCGCCGGGTCGCGCGCACGCTCGATGACCCATTGCAAATGCGCCTTGGCCTGCGCCGGGTCGCCGGCGGCGAAGGCGTGCCGGGCGGCGACGAGCGCCGCGAGGACCGCGTACCCGGTGGAGCCGTACTCCTCCACGATGCGCGAGGCGATCGCGCGCACCTTCTTCGCGTCGCCCGCGTGATCGGCCTGCTCCAACTGCCCGTAGAGCGTGAACGCCGCGCTCGCCTGGGAATGGCGGTAGTAGCGCCAGCCATGGTAGGCCGAGAACGCCACGGCAAAAGCGGCGATGAAGAGGATCACGAGCTTGCCGTGCTCCTTCCACCATCCCTTGATCTCGTCCAGTTGCTCCTGCTCCTGAAGATCGTATGCCATCCTTACCTCAAATGCGTGAATGGTGAATGGTGAATGGTGAACGGAAGCGGCCCGCGGGTTCGAGCGTTTCAGCCGCCATTCCGGCCTTTCCTGATCAAATCGATCGCCACGGCAATGGAAACGCGCACCTGTTCGGCCGCCGCCCGCAGCGGCTTGACGCTGACGAGTCCCGCTCCCGCCTCATCGTCGCCCACGATCACCGCAACGCGCGCCCCGCTTGCGTCCGCCTTTCTCATCTGCGACTTGAAGCTTCCGCCGCCGCAGTGCAGGATGACGTCGAGCCCCGCGTCTCGCAGCGCCTCGGCCACGCCCGCGCCGAAGCGCTCGGCCGCCTCGCCCTGCCGCACGAGGTACACGTCCGGGGCACGGGCGGACGCGCTCGCGCCGTCCTTGACCAGCACCAGCAGGCGTTCGACTCCCATCGCGAAGCCGCAGGCGGGAGCCGGTTTGCCTCCGAGCTGCTCGACCAGTCCGTCATAGCGCCCGCCCGCACACACCGCGTTCTGGGCGCCCAGCCGGCTGCTTGTCCACTCGTATACAGCCCCGTTGTAATAGTCGAGCCCGCGCACCAGCCGGGGATTGAGGCGAAAGCCCACGCCCGCATCCCGGAGCAGCGTCTGCAGACCCTCGAATGCCCGAATCGAAGTCTCGTCGAGGTCATCGGCGAGCTTCGGCGCGCCGGCGATCAATTCGCGCAGCTCCGGGTTCTTGCTGTCGAGCACACGCAGCGGGTTCGTCCCCATCCGGCGCCGGGAATCGACATCGAGGTCGGCTTCGTGCCGCCGCAGATAATCGACGAGCCGCGCCCGGTAGCGCGCGCGCGCATCGCTCTCGCCGAGCGTGTTGAGCTCGAGCTCGAGGCCGTCGAGCCCGAGGTTGCGCCACAGGCGCGCGCACATGACGAGATGCTCGGCGTCGACGTCCGGGCCGGTAAAGCCGAGCGCTTCAACTCCCACCTGGTGAAACTGGCGGTAGCGCCCCTTCTGCGGGCGCTCGTGGCGGAACATCGGGCCCCAGTACCACAGGCGCTGCGGGCCCGAATGAAGCAGGTTGTGCTCGATCACCGCGCGCACGCACGAGGCCGTCCCCTCCGGGCGCAGCGCCAGGTTCTCCCCGTTCAACTCGTCGACGAACGTGTACATCTCCTTCTCGACGATGTCGGTTGCGGCGCCGATCGTGCGCACGAAAAGATCGGTCTGCTCGAGAATCGGCGTGCGGATATTCCGATAGCCGTAGGCGCGCAGCCAGTCGCGCACCGTCTGCTCGAAGAACTCCCACAGATGGGATTCATCGGGCAGGATGTCGTTCATCCCGCGGATGGCCTGAATGGTCCTGGTGCCCATGTTATTTTCAGCGCGACGCTTTCCGGGATCGATCAGCAGAGCGGGCGAGTATTTTTCCAGCCGGCGCGCTGCGGCAGCGCCGGCGCTGTCCTTCACGCGCGCGCGGTGTCCCGCTGCCTCTGCGCAGGCTCGCCGCTCGGTGCGGGATACGTCCTCCCCACGTACTCCTCGACGATTTTCTGGAACTCGGCGGCGATGTTCTCGCCCTTCAACGTGACCGTCCTGATTCCGTCGACGTACACCGGCGCGACCGGATTCTCGCCCGAGCCGGGCAGGCTGATCCCCACGTTCGCGTGCTTGCTCTCGCCGGGGCCGTTGACGACGCAGCCCATGACCGCCACGTGCATTGTCTCGACCCCCGGATGACGACCCCGCCACGCCGGCATCTGCGCCCTCAGCCAGCTCTGGATGCGGTCGGCAAGCTCCTGGAAGTAGGTGCTGGTGGTGCGGCCGCAACCCGGACAGGCGATGACGAGGGGCGCAAACGAACGCAGCCCCATCGTCTGCAGGATCTCCTGCGCAACCACGACTTCGCAGGTCCGGTCGCCGCCCGGTTCCGGCGTCAGCGAGATACGGATGGTGTCGCCGATGCCCTCCTGGAGAAGCACGGCAAGGGCGGCCGTCGAGGCGACGATGCCCTTCGATCCCATGCCCGCCTCGGTCAGCCCGAGATGCAACGCGTAGTCCCCTTGCCGCGCAAGGTCCCGGTAGACGGCGATCAGATCCTGCACTCCGCTCACCTTGCACGAGAGCACGATCCGATCGTGGGCGAGCCCCAGGCGCTCCGCGTGTTGCGCGCTTTCGAGCGCCGAGGCAACGAGCGCCTTGCGCGTGACCTTGGCGGCGTCCTCGGGCTCGCGCCTGCGCGCGTTCTCGTCCATCATGCGCGCGAGCAGCTCGGGGTCGAGGCTGCCCCAGTTGACGCCGATTCGAACCGCCTTGCCGTAACGGCACGCAAACTCGATCATCGTCGCGAACTGCTCATCGCGTTTTGTGCCGCGCCCCACGTTGCCCGGATTGATTCGAAGCTTCGCGAGCGCCTCCGCGCATGCGGGGTGCTGCGCGAGGAGCCGGTGTCCGTTGAAATGAAAATCTCCCACCAGGGGGACGCTCACGCCGAGCGCCTCGAGCCGGTCGCGAATCACGGGAACTGCTGCTGCGGCACCCGCGTCGTTGACCGTAACCCGCACGATCTCGGAGCCGGCGCGCGCCAGGGCAGCAACCTGCTCTACCGTGCTGCCCACGTCCGCCGTGTCGGTATTGGTCATCGACTGCACGACAATGGGCGCATTGCCCCCGATCGCGACCTGCGCGATCTGTACCCGCGTGCTCGTGCGCCGCGGTGCTGGACCGAATTCCGGATAGCACTTCATTCGAGGGTCATGCGCGCGACATCGGTCCTGGTGTACGGCGCCAGATCGACCGGGCGATCCCCATAGGTGAGGCGCACCCCGTGGGCGTTGCCGATCACAAAAGACAACGGCGGGCGCCCGCTTAACACCTGACGTGTGCCGGGCAGGTTGAGCTGCCACAGGATCACCTTGCCGTCGCGGTCACGGATCTCCACCCACGACTCGTCCTCGAACTCGAGCGTCACCTGCCGCTCGGCCGGCTTGTCCGACGCGAGCGCTGCCCCCGCGTCCGGAGCAGGCGTCGCGGGCTCCGGGGCCGGCGGCGGTGCGCGCCTGGCCGCCGGCGCCGCGGCGACCGGTTTGGCCGGCGGCGCTGGCTCGACGGTAGCCGCGTCGCTCGCTGTGGCCGCGGCCGCCGAATTGGACGCGCTCTCCGATGCAGGCGTCACGGTGAGGGGCGCAGGCGCGATCTCATCCTTGGGTTCCGGCGCCACGGGGGGCGCGGGCACCACATCGACCGGGTGCGTGGTCACCACCATTTCTTCGCTGCTCACAAAGAACTCATAGAACGCGATCGCCACCACGAGGACTGAGACCGCCCAGGCGTATTTCTGCCACCTGCGGGGCCGTACAGAGGGAAAGGGAATGTCCTGTGAAGGCGGCGTCTCCGGCCGCGGCGCCTGCTGCGGCAGGATGTTACCTGCCGCCACCAGCAACTCGTCCGGATTGAGCTTCACGAGCCGCGCGTAGTTCCGGATGAAGCCGCGCACGAAAACGGCACCCGGCAGGCGCTCGAACTGGCCGGCCTCGAGCGCTTCCACCTGCCCGACAGAAAGCTTCAGTTGACGCGCGACGTCGGCCGCGCTCAACTTGAGCGCCTCTCGCGCCTGTGCCAGGCGCGTGCCGGGGTTCACGCCCGTCTCGCCGGGCGCGCCGCCGCCTGTTGTGTCGTCGATCTCGTTCATTCGAAGCGGCCGCCGCTCAACGCTTTCGCTTCCTTCGAATCGGGAAAATTCTTGCGCAGCTGCTGGGCATAGCTCGCCGCCGAAGCAGCATCGCCCAGCCTGCGCTCGATGCGCACGGCGAGCCACAGCGCCTCGGGGTTGGGCTGCGCGACGCGAACCAGCAGGTCCATATGTTTCTTGGCCGCCTGGTAGTCGCTTTGCTCGTAGCTCAGCTCGGAAAGGTTGTAGAGTGCCTGCGGCTGCCGCGGCCTCATGCGAAGCGCCTCCTGGAAATAGCGCTCGGCGTCCGCGACATTGCCCTGCCTGCGCGCGCAGACTCCTGCGTTGACGTAGGACTTGTCCGGCGTCCGGTAAAGCGGGTTGCGCATCGCCGCCAGGAAGTAGGAGACGCCTTCCTGCTCGCGCTTGCGCTCGCACAGGAACTGTCCGTAATTGTGGTTCGCGTCCGAATCGAGGGGATTGATGCTCAACGCACGCTTGAAGCTCGCCTCGGCCTGGTCGTCCGCCTTGAGCGCCGCGTAGATGAGGCCCTGCACGTTATATGCCGGGCCGTAGGTGGGATCGATTTTCAGCGCTTCGGTCACTTCCTCGAGCGCGATGCTCATCCTGCCGGGATCGTTCCCCGCCAGCGCGTAGTAGCCTGCCGCGAGTTCCGTGTGAATGCGCCCCCTTTGGCGGGTCTGGGTTTCTTCCCCAGTGGTCGGAGTCTCGGGCTTGAGCGTCATATCGGTCGCCGGCTGCGTCGCGCATCCGGCCGCAAGCACGCAAGCGAGCGCGGCCATGAATGTTCTTGCGCTCATCGCGGCAGCTCCTCCTCGCTGCGGCGCTGGCGGCGCTTCGTGCGATCCTGCACCTGCCCCGCCAGCTGGCCGCACGCCGCCTCGATGTCGTCGCCGCGCGTCTTGCGGATCGTGGCGACGAGCCCCGCCTGCAGCAGAACATCGCGGAAACGCGAGATGACATCCGGGGCCGATCGCACGTAACGTCCTCCCGGGTACGGATTGAACGGAATGAGATTGATCTTGCAGGGCACGTCCCTTACCAGTGCCGCGAGCTCGCGCGCCTGGTTGACGCTGTCATTCACCCCGGAGAGCATCACGTACTCGAACATGACGAGCTCGCGCGGCGCCTTCTCGACGTAACGCGCGCACGCGGCCAGCAGCTCGTGTAACGGATACTTGCGGTTGATCGGCACGAGGCTGTCGCGCAATGCGTCGTTGGGGGCGTGCAGCGAGACGGCAAGCGCGACCGGGCACGCCTCCCGCAGCCGGTCGATTGCCGGCACGAGGCCCGCGGTGGAGACGGTGACCCGGCGCCGGGAGAGACCGTAGGCAAAATCATCCAGCATGAGCCGCAGCGCGGCGACCACGTTGTCGAAATTCGCCAGCGGCTCGCCCATGCCCATCATGACAACGTTGCTGATCGGGCGTTCCGTGCCCGCGCCCTCATTCAAGCAGCGGTTTGCCCACCACAGCTGGCCGACGATCTCCTCGGTCGTGAGGTTGCGGTTGAATCCCTGCGCTCCGGTCGCACAGAACGAGCATTCCAGCGCGCAACCGGCCTGCGACGAGACGCACAGCGTGCCGCGATTTTCCTCCGGAATGAATACCGCCTCGATGGCGTTCCCCGTTCCCACGTCGAGCAGCCACTTTCGCGTGCCATCGTCGGCTGTCGTGTCGCGGATGACCCGGGGCGCGAGCACACGCGCACAATCCTCGAGGCGCGCGCGAAGCGCCTTCGACATGTCGGTCATGAGGTCGAACCGGTCGACGCCGGCCTGGTGGATCCAGCGCAGGAGCTGCCGGGCGCGGTACGGCTTCTCGCCAAGCCCGGCGCAGAAGGCCTTCAGTCCTTCCTGATCGAGCCCTAGCAAATTCACCGTCATGATCGCGACGCGCTCAGCGCGGACAGATGTCCTGTTCGGGGAAAAAGTAGGCGATTTCAGTGGAGGCCGTCTGGGGCGAATCCGAGCCGTGCACCGCGTTGGCATCGATGCTTTGAGCAAAATCCGCGCGAATCGTGCCCTTGGCCGCCTTCCGCGGGTCGGTGGCCCCCATGAGCTCGCGGTTTCGCTGAATCGCATCCTCGCCTTCCAGCACCTGGATCATCACCGGTCCCGAGGTCATGAAATCGATCAAGTCCTTGAAAAACGGCCGTTCCTTGTGCACGGCGTAGAAGCCCTCCGCTTCCGCGCGCGACAAGCGCTTCATGCGCGCGGCGACAATCTTGAGCCCGGCCTGCTCAAAGCGCTGATAGATGCTGCCGATGACATCCTTCGTTACGGCATCCGGTTTGATGATGGACAGCGTCCGCTCAACCGCCATGAAGCTTCCCCTGCACGTTTTTGCGTTGTTTACGTCGAGGGCGCAGGATAACACGGTAAGGCTTTGAAATGAAGAGATTTCACGCCATTTACCGCGGGGGATTGGAGCGCGGTCGTGTTGCCGCGGAAGGATGCCAGACCGGGCTCAGCGCCGGTTCGCCCCGTCCTGCCTGAAATGCACAGTCAACGCCGATTCCCGGCGCCCATACCAGATCCCGCCCGCAGAAAACCAGAGGCAGCCGGTCGCGCAACCAGGGCGCGACTTCGCCTTCCTGCAGCAGATTCTTCAGGCTGCGTCTCGGGCGGCGGCAATCGGGCTGCAAGGATTCCCCGCCAAGTCGCAGGCGCACCGTAACGGGGAAATGGCGCAATCGCGCAACGCTGATGCCCTTCCCCCGCGCACGCTTGAAAGAGAGCACGCCCCCCAGCTCGAGCTCCATTTCGCGCTCGCCGCGCCAGGGCCATGCATAGTTTCGAGCCAGCGGATGAAAGGCGGGCACGACGTGGAGCCGCCCCTTGTAGCGCCGCAGCGTCGCGGCGTCGAGCTCGACGACGACTTTCGCGTCCTGCCGCGCAGTCAACGCCTGCCTGAGCGCCTCGTCGAGGCGCTCGGCACCCGGCAGAACCGCGCCCCTGCTCGCAAGAAAAAATCGCAGGAGGTTGCGCGCGCGCGGATTCGACAGCCGACGCAAGGCGTCGACAGCGAGCGTACCGTCGCCGATGAACCCTGCCCCGTCCTGGGCGGCAAGCTCGTCGAGCAGCTCGCTCGCTTCGGCGAGGTGCCGCGCGGCGCGCGCCACCGTTGAGCGGTATGCGGGGAATTCCCGGGCAACCACCGGCAGCACCCGGTGGCGCAGAAAGTTGCGGCGGATGTCTACATTGGCGTTGCTCTCGTCCTCGATCCATTCCAGGCGCCGGGCGCGGGCGTACGCGAGGATCTCGGCACGCGTGATATCGAGCATCGGCCGCACGATCTGGAGGGATGAGGGATGAGGGATGAGGGATGAAGTGTTCCGCTTGCCCCTTCGCTTCTTTTTTCCCTCCGCCCTCAGCCCTCCGCCCTCAGCCCTCCGGAGGAGCGGCATCGCCGCGAGCCCCCTCACCCCGGCACCGCGCAGGAGCTGCAGCAACAGCGTCTCGACCTGGTCATCCTGATGCTGGGCGAGGACGATGAAGTCCGCCCGCTGACGGCTGAAGACCGCGTAGCGTGCCGCCCGTGCGGCGGCCTCCACGCTCTCGCCCCGTGGCACAACGACTCTGGCGCTGGCGAAGGGGATTTTTCTCGCGCGGCACTGGCGCCGGCAGAATCGCTCCCACGATTTCGCGTCAGGGCTCAGTTGATGATTGACGTACAGGGCGGCGAGGCTTGCGCGTAATCGGGGTCCAACGCGCTGCAGGCAGTCGAGCAGCACGATCGAATCGACCCCGCCGCTCAGCCCGACGAGAAGCCTCGCACCCGGCGGCACGATGGCAGAGAGCCGTGCGTGGATGCGCCCGGCCAGGTCGGGAAAACGCGCGTTACTTCTGCTCGACTTCCCTGAACTTGCCATGGCCGACGAGCCGGTCGAAGCGCCGCTCGAGCAGCTTGTCGAGGGGCATGTCCTTGAGCTGCCGCCAGGTGTCCTGCAACGCCCTCTTCATGTTCTGCATCATCGTGTCGTAGTCGCGGTGCGCTCCGCCGAGCGGTTCGTTCACGATCCTGTCGATGAGGCCCAGGGTCTTCAACCGCGACGCCGTGATGCCGAGTGTCTCGGCCGCCTGCTCCGCGTAGTCGGCGCTTTTCCACAGGATCGAGGCGCAGCCCTCGGGCGAGATCACCGAGTAGGTCGCGTGCTGCAGCATGAGCAGCGCGTCTCCCACGGCGATCGCAAGCGCGCCTCCGGAGCCGCCCTCCCCGATCACGGTGCAAATGACCGGCGTGCGCAGCTCGGCCATGGCGCAGAGATTGCGCCCGATCGCTTCGGACTGTCCTCGCTCCTCGGCGCCCACCCCGGGATACGCGCCCGGCGTGTCGACGAAGCTGAACACGGGAAGGGCAAAGCGCTCGGCGAGCTTCATGATCCGCATCGCCTTGCGGAAGCCCTCGGGCCTTGGCATGCCGAAATTGCGGAGGATCTTCTCCTTCGTGTCGCGCCCTTTCTGATGCCCGATGACCACGCAGGGCTCGCTATTCAACCGCGCGAGCCCGCCCACGATCGCCGGGTCATCGGCAAAACTGCGGTCCCCATGCAACTCTTCGAAACCCGTGAACAACGCTTCGATGTAGTCGAGCGTGTAGGGCCGCTGCGGGTGGCGTGCGACTTGCGCAATCTGCCACGCAGTGAGCTTGCCGTAGATGTCCTTGGTGAGCGCCTGGCTCTTCTTTTGCAGGCGCGTAATATCCCCGGAGATATCGAGCGCAGAGTCGTCCTGCACGTAGCGCAGCTCGTCGATCTTCGACTCGAGCTCGGCGATCGGTTGCTCAAAATCCAGGAAAGTCGTCTTCATTGAGCGCTAATGATACCGGACTGAATTCGTAAGCGGTAAGCGGCAGATTGGATTCGTTCGATCGTGGGAGTTCCTCCATTGCCGCTTACGGCTCACCGCTCACTGCTCACGGACTTTTCCGCTCACTGCTCACTGCTTACCGCTCACCGGTCTAATCCGCGCCCCGGGGATCATTGGCGGCGGTCGCCGTCCCGCTCGAACGCGCCTTGTATACCGCCTGCATGTTGCCCCATCTGCGCCCGATCACGTGCAATCGATGCCCCCTCGCCTCGAGGTCTGCCCGCCAATCTCGCGTGAACCCGTCGCGCTCGATTTCAACGCGGTCCGGCCACCATTGGTGGTGATAGCGCGGGGCGCTCACGATGCCCGCCAGATCGACGCGGTCCGCCCCGACATAATCCACTATCGCCAGCAGCACCTGGCTTACGATGCGCGAGCCGCCCGGCGCGCCGATGACGAGCGCGCCCTTTGCATCGTCGACGAATGCGGGCGTCATGCTCGATAGAGGGCGCTTGCCGGGAGCAACCGCGTTTGCGCTCCCGCCGACCAGCCCGAATGCATTCGGAGCATCCGCTCCCAGCGAAAAATCGTCCATCTCGTTGTTGAGCAGCACACCGGCTGACGGGGCCACGATGCCCGATCCAAACAGGAGATTGATGGTGAGGGTCGCCGCCACGCGGTTGCCCGCGCCGTCGATGATCGAGAAGTGGGTAGTGTTGCCGCCGGGCGGCGGCATCGGCCGCGGAGTGCCGAGCGCTTCGCTCCGGGTTGCCCGTTCCGGTTCGATGTCCGACGCGAGGCGCGCGGCGCGCTCGCGGCTCAAGAGCCGCGCCAGGGGAACGGCGACGACATCGTCATCACCAAGATAGAGCGCGCGGTCGCGAAAGGCGCGGCGCAGCGCCTCGATCACGAGGTGCGCGTCGCGGGGCGCGCGCGCATCGGAGAGCTCGAAGCGCTCGAGCATATGAAGCGCCTGCGCAAGCGCAATGCCGCCCGCCGAGGGCAGGGTCACCGTAGTGATGGTCGCGCCACGGTAACGGATGATGAGCGGTGCACGCTCGATCACGCGGTAATGCTCCAGGTCGGCCGGCTGCCACACGCCGCCAGCCGCGTTCACCGCGTCCAGGAGCGACTGCGCGACCGCGCCGCGATAGAAGCCGTCGCGGCCCTCGCGCGCAAGCGTCTCCAGCGTATCGGCCAGGCGCGGCTGCCGCAGCAAGAAACCGGGTCGCGGGGCCTCATTGCCGTCGAGAAAGATGCGGGACGCCGCGGGCAGGCTTCGCAGGAAATCCTCGCGCACCTTCGCGATGCGCGCAAAGCGCGCCCCGATGGCGAATCCCTCCCGTGCGTGGCGGATCGCCGGAGCGAGCGAAATCGAAAGCGGCAAGCTGCCGTAGCGCCGGGAGATGTGAACCAGCGCGGCCGGAACCCCCGGCACTGCGACGGCCGTACCTCCGCGCCGGGTTGCGCCCGGAATGGGGCGGCCATTGGAGTCGATATAGAGTCCCCCCCGGGCATTGCGCGGCGCGACCTCGCGGCTGTCGACCATGACCTCAAAGCCGTCGCGCGCCCGATGCAGCAGCCAGAAGCCGCCGCCGCCCAGTCCTGACGAATAGGGCTCGACAACTGCCAGCACTGCGGCCACCGCCACGGCGGCATCAAACGCGTTGCCGCCCTGTTCGAGGATCTCGTGCCCGGCTCTCGTCGCGAGCGGATGCGCCGAGGCGATCGCTGCGCGCTCCGCGAGCGCGGGTGTTTGCGCAACGACGCCAACTGGCCAGGCCAGCGCCGCCACCAGGATAATCCATGCGGGCCGGATGGAACGACGCGCGCGCGCGCCGCGTTGACGCCTGTCTCCGGGCACTGAATGGAGGAGGATCGCCATGGCCGGCTCGCGTGCCGCGCGCCTTTGCAAATACGGCGCGCCGGACTCAGCGCGCGAGGCGGCGAATCTCCGCGGCAACGGCGCGGGTCACGTCGACCGTCTTTGCCCGCCCCCCGAGGTCGGGCGTTCTGATCCCGGCGTTCAGAACCGCGATCATGGCCTTGAGCACCAGGTCGTGCGCGGCGGCGTAGCCCAGGTGCTCGAGCATCAGTGCCCCGCTCCAGATCTGGCCGAGCGGATTCGCAACGCCTTTGCCGACGATATCCGGCGCGGAGCCGTGAACCGGCTCGAAGCACGACGGAAAGCGTTTCTCGGGATTCAGATTGGCCGATGCGCCGATCCCGATTGATCCCGCAATGGCCGCACCGAGGTCCGTGAGGATGTCGCCAAAGAGATTGCTGCCCACTACGACTCCGAAATTGTGCGGATGCGTCACGAAGCGCGCCGCGAGCGCGTCGATGTGCATCTGCTCGGCGGCGATACCGGGATACTTCTTCGCGACCTGCCAGAAAATCTCGTCCCAGAACGGCATGCTGAAGTTGATGCCGTTCGATTTGGTCGCCGAAGTCACTTTCTTCTTGCGTTTCCTGCGCGCCAGCTCGAATGCATAGCGGATGATGCGCTCGGTGCCGTGGCGTGTGAAGACGTTCAGCTGCGTCGCCATCTCCTGCGGCGTTCCGGCGTGGAGGCGGCCCCCCATGTTCGAATACTCGCCTTCGTTGTTCTCCCGCACGACGATGAAGTCGATGTCCTGTGGCCCACGCCCGGCCAGCGGAGAGCGCACCCCCGGGAGCAGCTTCACCGGGCGCACGCAGGCGTATTGCTGGAAGCCGCGCCGGATCGGGATGAGCAGGCCCCAGAGCGATACGTGATCCGGGACGCCGGGGAAGCCGACTGCGCCGAGGAAGATCGAATCCGAATCGCCGAGGCGCCGCAAGCCGTCTGCCGGCATCATCGCGCCGTGCTTGAGATAGTAGGCGCAGCTCCACGGATAGGACTTGTAGCGGAAACGAAATCCGCCATGCACTTCGGCGACGACGTCCAGTATCCTCTGGCCCGCCGGCACCACTTCCCGGCCGATGCCGTCGCCTGGAATCAATGCGACGTCAAAACGCTTCATGGACGCTCCCCGGCGCAATAAACGCCGGTATCATAGCATCGGGATTACCGGCCCCCATGATCGAAGAACCGTCCGAAACGCAGCCATCGCGCTTTGGCTGGGCGTGGAAAGCTGCGTTGTTCCTCATCGCGGCCGCGTACGCGTGGCCGGTCTACTGGGCCGCGCAGGAACGAGTGCAGGAGGTCACACGCAAGCAGCGCGAGCAACTCATCATCCGCCATCAGCTCTGGGAGTTCGAGCCGCCGTACGCGGGCACGCCGCAGAGCTGGACCCGGTTCGCGGCGATGCTCCTCTCGGACCGTCAGCTGCTGAGACGCGTACACAGAAAGTACGGCGCCCTGGCAAGGGATATCGAGCTCGACTACCGGCGCGATCTTTTCATCGCCCGGGCCGAGGTGGTGCTGACCGCCGCCGCGATCTGGGCGCTGCCGCTCGCCGCGCTGTACGGAATCGGGGTATGGGTCGGCCGGCGCCGCAAGCCCGCAGCGACGCCCGAGACCGACAGCGCTTCAGCGTCCGATTCACGCTATCGGCCGTGATCCGTTAACATCCGCGCCTGACCCAAAGGGGGCGATGCGAGATGCGATGCGCGGGCTCCGGTGAAGCGAAAGGATCCAGACCGCACATGAACAGCAATCAGACGCCTCGAAGCGCCATTGTTCACGACACGCCCGTCGCCAGCCAGCGCTCCGATGAGTTCTGGGGCAGCGACGCGATCGCAGGAGTGCTCCGCGATCTGCAAACCGAGTACATCGCGCTCAATCCCGGTGCGAGCTACCGCGGCCTCCACGACAGTATCGTGAACTACCTCGGCAACCGTGCGCCGCAGATGCTGCTCACCATCCACGACGAGCATGCAGTGTCGATCGCGCACGGCTACTGGAAGGCATCGGAGCGCATGATGGCGGCGGCGCTGCATTCGAACGTCGGCCTGATGCATGCCTCGATGCAGATTTTCAACTGCTGGTGCGATCGCGCCGCCGTCCTGATCCTCGGCGCGACCGGTCCGTGGGACGCCGCCAAGCGCCGCCCATGGATCGACTGGATTCACACCTGCTCCGACCAGGGCGCGCTCGTTCGCAACTACACGAAATGGGACAACCAGCCGGGATCAGTGGCCGCGGCCATGGAAGCGATCCTGCGTGCCGCGCAGATCGCACAGACTGCGCCGCGCGGCCCGGTCTACGTCAATCTGGATTCGGCCGTTCAGGAAGCCAGGATCGGCGCGCTTCCTGCCATGCCGGACATCGGCCGCTACCGTCCGCCGCAGCCCGCGCGGCCCGCGAGAGAACTCGTCGCGGCCGCCGCACAGCTCATTTCTACGGCCAGAACGCCTCTCATCCTCGCGGGTCGCGCATCGCGCAGCCTCGAAGGATGGAAGGCCCGCATCGAGCTGGCAGAAAAGCTCAATGCGCCCGTGCTGAGCAACCTCAAGGTCGCGGCAGCCTTCCCGACCGACCACCGGCTTCACATTGCACCGCCCTTCGTTCGATTGTCGCCGGAGGGGCAGAGGCTCGTCAGTGCGGCCGACGTCATCGTCTCGCTTGACTGGCTCGATCTCGGGGGCACGGTGAAGCACGCCTTCGGCGAGCGCCCGGTATCCGCGAAAATCATCCAGGTCTCGTGCGACGCGCACTCGCATCGCGGCTGGAGCATGGATTACCAGGGCCTGCCGCCCGTGGACGTCTACCTGATGTGCGAGCCGGATGCCGCAGTGCCCATGCTGCTGGAAGCGGTGAGCGCGCGTGCCGCGGAAGTTCTCGCACCCGTGCCCGCCAGACTGCCCGAGGCGCATTCGGGGGTGGTCACGCTGCGAGGCGTTGCCGATGCCCTTAACGCCGCCATCAGGGGCGGCGATGTGTGCTTCACGAGGTTTCCGCTTGGCTGGCATGGCGCCTACACCCATTTCCGCCACCCGCTCGACTACATCGGATATGACGGCGGCGGCGGCCTCGGCTCGGGTCCGGGAATCAGCGTCGGCGCCGCGCTCGCGTTGAAAGGCAGCGGACGCGTTCCGATCGGGCTGCTCGGCGACGGGGACTTCCTGATGGGGAATACCGCCGTGTGGACCGCTGTCCATTACGGGATTCCCTGCCTTCTCATCGTTTGCAACAACCGCTCGTTCTTCAACGACGAGATGCACCAGGAGCGAGTGGCGCTCGCCCGGCACCGCCCGGCCGAGAATCGCTGGATCGGGCAGCGCATCGGTGATCCCGATATCGACATTGCCGCGATCGCCCGCGCGCAGGGCGCAACCGGCATCGGTCCGGTCACGCGCCCGGAGGAAATAGCACCCGCCCTCGAGAAAGGCATCGAGACCGCACGCAATGGCGGAGTCTGCGTGATCGATGCGAGAGTCCTGCCGGGCTACGACGCGGAATAGCGATTCCTATGAGCCCGTATCAAATTGACGTCGCTCCTGTTCAACCGATCTCCAAAGCGCAGACACGAAGGACACAGAGGAGAGACCATGTTGAATTTCCTTCGTCTCCTTGGTGTCCTTCGTGTTTACGCCTCTCTTTCTGTTACTGGCTCTAAGCGATCGGGGTCTTGGCCGACGCGCCGGCGTCGCGGCGCATGAGCCAGCCGCCGATGGCGAGCATGGCCCCGTCGAGCCAGAACACGGGCAGCATGCCCACCGCAGTGCTGAGCGTCCCGAATACGATCGGGACCAGAACTTCCGTTCCCTTGTTGACGGTTTGACGCAGGCCCATCGCCTCGCCCGACCGGCCGGCCGGCGCGCGGTTGTAGGAAAGCACGAGCGACAACGGCGCGCCGCACCCCAACCCGAGCCCCATCACGAACGCGACGCAAAGCAGGAGCGTAAAGCTCTCCACCAGTGGAAACGCGAGGCAGGTCAGCGCAGCGAGGAGCATCGAGCCGCCCAACACCCGCTCCTCGCTCCAGCGCCTGACCAGGGCCGGCATGAGCGCGCGAATGAGCAGCAGCGCGGAGGCAAAGGCGCCGATCACGAGCCCGATCTGCGAGGCCGACAAGCCGATGGAATGCCCGTAGATCGGCAGCAGAAAATTGACGAGCTCGTTTCCTGTTTCGAGGATGCCCGCCGTGATGAGCACGCGCCGGAGCGGCACGTTCATCAGCAGATCGATCACGCGATGTCCGGTCCGCGGCTCGTCATGGTGCCGGGGCTGCGGCAGGTAGCGCTTGAGAAACATCAGCACGACGATCGGAACGACCGGGAACGCGGCGAACAGAAGATAGGTCGAGCGATGCCCGATGCCGTCGATCGCGAAGCCGGCGGTGGTCGGACCGATCAGCGCGGTCAGTCCGACGCACACGCTGAAGATACTGTAGTTCCGGGTGCGCGCGATGCCTTCGCCCATCGAGCCGATGAGATGCTGCACCGAGACGATGTAGAAGATGTAGCACATGCCAATCAGCGTCGCCGAGGCGAAAAGCGCGACGACGCTCGGGACGGCGTACGGCAGGATGAGTCCGCACAGCAGCCCGACCGAGCCGAGCACCATCGGCCAGCGGAAACCGAGCCGGTCGGAAACCTTTCCGGCATAGACCGACAGAAACACCGGGAAGACCGAGTACATCGCGAACAGCATGCCGATCGTCATCGGTGTCGCGCCGAGGTCGATCGCGAAGAGCGAGATGAGTATCTTGCTGCCCTTGAAGCTGATGTGGTTGAGCAGCGTCACCGCCAGGACGAGATAGAACGCCATGTCAGGTCCCGGCGATCATCCGCTCCCGGACTGCAAAGGCGCCAGCTTCAGGACGGGACGGCGCATCGAACGCGCCGGGCGAGGACGCGCGGGAACCGGGATAGGATAGACTGCCATCGGGCTGCGGTAGGGTGCGATGGGCCACTGCAAAAACGGCGTATTTTATCTCATCAATGACAGCACCCCCACAGGGTGGACACTCGCAGCTGAAAAGGAGCAGGCGCATGCAAATCGGAAAAATCGGCGTGGTGAGCCCCGGCGATATGGGACAGGCGATCGCAGTCCGCATCAAGCAGAGCGGGCTCGAGGTTTTCACCGCGCTCGCGGGACGCAGCGAGCGGACAAGGGCCCTCGCGCGGGAGGCGGGCCTCACTGACTGCGGCTCGCTGGACGCGCTTGTCGCAACCTGCGACATGATCGTCTCGGTGCTCAACCCCGGCGAGGCGCTCTCGGTCGCACGAAGCACCGCACAAGCCATGAAGTCGCGCGGACGCGCGATCGCCTATGCGGACCTCAATGCCGTCTCCCCGCAAACCGCGCGCGAGATGGATGAGGCCATTCGCGATGCGGGCGGCATGTTCATCGACGGCGGCATCATCGGCCCGCCTCCGCGCGGCGAGAAGGACCGCCCGCGCCTGTACGTCTCGGGGCCGCACGCGTACCTCTTCGAGACAATCCGGCATCCCAACCTGCTGGTGCGCGTGCTCTCCGAGCGGATCGGAGACGCCTCGGGAATCAAGATGTGCTACGGCGCGATGACGAAAGGCACGACCGCTCTCGCGGTCGAGCTGCTCATGGCAGCGCGCAAGCTGGGCGTCGAGAACGCGCTCGAGCAGGAGCTGCGCGAGAGCCGCAATGACGTCTTCGAGTGGCAGATGAGGAATATTGCGACCATGCCGCCAAAAGCCTACCGCTGGGTGCCGGAGATGCAGGAAATCGCCAAGACATTTGGCGAGCTCGGGATGACGCGGCGCATCTTCGAGGGCGCGACCGACATGTATGAGCTGGTGGCAAAGACGCCGCTTGGCAAGGAAAGCCCGGAGCAGGCCCGGAAGGCCGCGCGCAGCGGGCTCGACGTGACGCGCGAGCTCGCCGACAGGAGCAAGTGAACTTAGAGGCGGTACATCGAGCGCCGGTCGCGCGCGAACATGATGACCTCGCTCGGGTGCTCTCCCCGGCTGCGGCCCACGCAGATCCGCCCCGTCCCGTCGAGCAGCATCTCCCGGCGCAGCACGTGCACTTCCTCGCCGCTTTCGAGCGAGACGAACGACCCGTTGATGCTGTGATCGAAGAGATAAAAGTGCTGTCGCACCAGCTTGATGGAGAGATGACGCCGCGAGGCAAACCGGTCGTTCACCACGAGGTCGCAATCCTGCGAGCGGCCGATGACCACCCCGGGCCGCCATTGGTCGATTCGCACGCGCTCCTCGTCGAGCGTGAGCAGCAGGCTTCCCGTATCGCCGGGAATCGTCTTGTTCGACTGCAGGTTGACGTCGGTCAAGTCCATGTTGTCCGTTCGCCACAGCACCTGGTAGACAGTCGACTCGCGGTCGCTGCCCTTCAGCACGGCATGGAAGATCGGCCGCACCACCGATCTCAGCGCCGCCGAGAGGCACTGCTCCGTCGATTCCGTGGTCAGGATCTGCTCCGCAGTCGCAACCGCGGTGAGATAAGCGGCGACGTTGACGGTATCCCCGAACACGTCGTCCTCTTCCACCAGGACGGATCCGAAATGAAGCCCGATGTGAATCGATACCGGGTAGTTGCCCGGTTTGGTCGAGGCGACGAGCGACTGCATCTCGCTCGCTGCGAGGACCGCGAGGTCGGCGCTCGGGAACACGCACATGATCTCGTCGCCGATGGTCTTCACGAGCCGGCCGTCGTAGCGCATCAGCACGGCATGGATGACGCCCAGGCAGGCGTTGACGATATTGCGCGCCGCGACGTCGCCGAGTTTCTGATAGAGGCTCGTGCTGTCGGTAATGTCGGCAAACAGCACCGCCAGTGTACGCGTATGTCTTGCCACGGCGGCTGATTATAAACCTCGTGATCGGTGATCGGTGATGGGTGATGGGTGCCGGGAGTGATACGTTGGCGCCGTGGCAGGATGCGCTTCAGTTGCCCCAATTACCATTCACTGTTCGCGCTTCACGTTGTTGCCGATGCCCGGAGAAAGGAGCTGCTTCAGGAGGCTCGATTCGCGCTTATAGAAGCCTTCCGTGTGAAACGAGTCGTGAAGCTTGTAGCGCTCGTAGTCGAGATGGTGGCAGAACTCGTGGAGCAGGGTCCGGAAGAACGTGCGGAACGCCACGACCTGCCTGCGCCGGGCGGTTCTCATCCAGACCGAGATCTGGATGCGCGCCCCATGCGCCGCCGGCTCGTAGAGGCCGTGCAATTCGCCGTCCCGCAGTTCCGGCCTCCTGGCGAGCACCCTGACCTCGACGCCGGGCACGCCCAGTCGCGAAGCGAGCGCGTCAAGCAGGAACTGGCAGGCGGATTGCGTCGCCGGTCGGTCTTCCGAGGCGAGGGCCCGCGCGATTGCGTCGGCCAAGGGCACGAGCGGCGCCGCGTCCGGAACGACGACCGAATCGATCTCGTCGCTCCTGCGATAGATAACCTGCTGTCGCGGCGTCAGCCGGTTGTAATAAGAGAACGGCATCGCTCAGCGAGCGGTGGTCACGCGACCCCGGCTGTCTCGCCGGGATCCTCCAGCTCCGAAAAGCGCACTGGAAGAATCTCGCGTGCCGCGATGCTGCCGGTCGATGACTTCTCGACAAGGATCAGCGCCTGCTTTTCCGGTATGCCCGTCGGCACGACGAGCCGGCCGCCCGGTTTCAGCTGCGCGAGCAGCGGCGGCGGAATGAGCTCGGTCGCAGCCGTCACGACGATCTTGTCGTACGGGGCGTGCTCGGGCCAGCCATAGTAGCCGTTCAGGATCTTGATCTCGATGTTCTCGTAGCCCAGGCGCTTCAACCTGCGATCTGCGCCCAGGCCGAGCTCCTCGATGATGTCCACGCTGTAGACGCGTTGCGCGAGCTCGGCGAGTATCGCGGCCTGGTAGCCGGCGCCCGCCCCGATTTCCAGCACCACGTCCTCCGCCTGCACGTCGAGGAGATCCGTCATCAATGCCACGATGAACGGCTGCGACACGGTCTTCTCGTAGCCGATGGGAAGCGGGCGGTTGAGGTAGGCATAGGGCTGGAGCTCAACCGGCACGAATTCGTGCCGCGGAATGTTTCCGATCACGCGCATGACGCGCTCGCTGAACGCAGCCACCCCCGTATGGCCGACGGTGAGCGCGGCCTCTGCCGCGATCTCCGCCATCATCTGTGCGCGCAAATTGTCGAACAGATCGCCGCTCATAGGTCATAGTATCCTTGCGTCAACCGCGACCGCAAGGCTTGCACGGCGAGCGCTGATGAAAAACTTGAGTCACTCGTGGCGGCTGACGCCGCGGCAAGCCGTCGAGCTGCAGTCCCGTCTGAAATCGAAGGTCGTCACGACAGACCGCCTGGGCCGCGTGCGCCATGTCGCCGGCACCGACGTGGGCTTTGAGCGCGGCGGCCGGGTGACGCGCGCTGCGGTTGCTGTGCTCACCTTCCCGGCGCTCGAGCTCGCCGACTACGCCGTGGTCCGGAAACCCACGCGGTTTCCCTACGTTCCGGGCCTGCTTTCGTTCCGGGAAATTCCCGCGCTGCTCTCGGCCCTTGCAATGTTGAACGTTCGTCCCGACCTCGTCCTGTGCGACGGGCAGGGCCTGGCGCATCCGCGGCGCTGCGGTCTCGCGAGCCACCTCGGGCTTGTGTCGGGCCTGCCGACCATCGGCGTCGCGAAAAGCCGGCTGATCGGCATCCATGACGAGCCGCCGCAGCGTCGCGGCGCCTGGATGCCGCTTCGGGACGACGGCGAGACGATCGGCGCGGTCGTGCGCTCGCGCGCGCACGTGCGGCCGATTTTCGTGTCGAGCGGACATCGCGTAAGCCTCAAGACCGCGATCGCTTTCACCATGGCCTGCGTGACACGCTTTCGCCTGCCCGAGACCACTCGCTGGGCCCATCACCTCGCGTCGGTGGCGGAAATCGACAGATCCGGCGCGCGGCGTCACAATGCCGGTTGAACGCGCATGAAAACGTTCCCGCCGCAGATCTGCGGGGCTTCTCGAGCGCGCACACGTAGCGACTGGCGAAAAGGAATGCAGGATGGCCGCGAGCCCAAGCACCGAGAACATGGCGCTCTTCTGCGACTTCGAGAACGTGGCGCTCGGGGTGCGTGAGGCGCGTTACGCCGACTTCGATATCCGGAAAGTGCTCGAGCGCCTGCTCCTCAAGGGTAACATCGTCGTCAAGAAGGCCTACTGCGACTGGGAGCGCTACCGCGATTTCAAGAAGGGGATGCACGAGGCCGCCTTTGAGTTGATCGAGATCCCGCAGCGGCGCATGTCAGGGAAGAACTCCGCCGATATCCGCATGGTCGTCGACGCGCTCGATCTTTGCTACACCAAATCGCACGTCGACACGTTTGTCATCATCAGCGGTGATTCCGATTTCTCGCCGCTGGTGAGCAAGTTGCGCGAGAACAACAAGACGGTGATCGGGGTGGGCGTCAAGAAGTCCACTTCCGATCTCCTCATGTCGAACTGCGACGAGTTCATCTACTACGACGACCTCGTCCGCGAAAAGCCCAGAAAGCCGGCCCGGCGCAAGGAAAGCCACGCGCATGGGGAGCCTTCCAAGGCGGCTGCCGGCAGTGCCGACAAGAAGCAGGAAGCGCTCGATCTCGTGATGGAGACCGTGGAAGCGCTCTTCACCGAGCGCGGCGCGGAGGACCAGATCTGGGGCTCGATGGTCAAGCAGGCCTTGAAGCGCCGCATGCCGGGCTTCAACGAGCCCTACTACGGCTTCCGCTCCTTCAGCAAGCTGCTCGAAGAGGCCGAGGCGCGCAAACTATTGACGCTCGAGCATGACGAGAAATCGGGCGGCGTCATCATCAAGAGTTTCAGCCCGGAATCCTGAACCCCGGCCCGGTATCACTGTCCAATCCGCAACCCGGTTGATACGACGTCGACATGCCTACCATTTACCTGAATGCCCAGCAGCGCAGCCTGCCCGAGCGCATACTCTATGCGATCCTCGCGCTCGCGCTCGTGGTCCTCGGCTTCTTCTTTCTGGCCGCCGCAGTGGTGGCGGGGGCGATACTCGCCGGCGTCGTGCTCCTCCGCCTGTGGTGGCTCAAGCGCAAGCTGAGGAAGGCAGCCGAGGAGGAATTCGTCACCACGGAATACACGGTGATCGAACGCGAGCCGCTGCGCGACGCGTCCATCGACCCAGGCGAGAAAAGAAGCGCTCAGCGCTGAGGCCCGCGGGCCTTTGCCCCTCGGCAGGAATCAGCGGCCGGCGGCTCCTCAACCAGTGATCACTGCAGCGGAGCAGGCGGCTCCGGGGACCGGATCTCCCCGCGCGCGTCCTCCGTGCGCCGGGATTCCGTGCGTTGCTGCAGCTCGTGGTCGAACCGCTGCAGCTGCGCCTTCCCCTGCTCCTCGGCCTTGCGACGGTCAAGCTCGTCTTTCGCCCGCTGCACGCCGGCATCATCGCCCGCGTGCGCTGCCGGCGGCTGGATGCTTTGCTGGTATTGCAGGTCCTGCTGGCGCTGCTTCTGATTGATCTCGAGGCGCTCGAGTTCCTGCCGGTCCTGCGTGCCGCCGGGTGGAGACTGAAGGCTACGCTGTTGCTGGAGCATCCGCAGCTGCAGCGCGTCCTGCTGCTGCTGCCGCATCATCTGGTTCTGCTGCAATGACCCGCCGGCCCGCGCCTCGGCACCGCGCGCGGGGACCGCAAGCATGACAGCCAAGGCGGCCAGCACGGCCAGAACCGGTGATTTGAACCGCCGAGACGCCGAGAGCGCCAAGGTATTCCTCAATGACGACAGTTTCGTCGATTCACGACTTGCGACTCACGCCGTAGGACAGTTCGCGTGCCTTCACGGTTCACCATTCACTATTCACGATTTCGCAAGCTTGCGCTGCATGCGCTCATCGAAACGTTCTACGTTGATGATCAGGCGCTCGTGGACCCCCTCGCCGATCGCCTCGCGCTCGTCCGCCGCCCGCAGCCGGAACGTGAGCGTGCGGCCCTCTATTTTCACCAGTTCCGCCTCCGCGCGCACGCGGAGGCCTACGGGCGTGGCGGCGAAGTGCTTTACATCGAGGTGCGTGCCCACGGTCTGGTGGCCGGGGGGCATGAATCTTTCGACCGCCTGCAACGCGGCGGCTTCCATGAGATTGACCATGATGGGGGTCGCCAGAACTCCGATCTTGCCGCTCCCCACGTGCGGCGCGGTGTCGCGTGTTCCCACAACGATCTCGGCGGACCCGGTCAGGCCGGGCTTAATACTCTCGGCGAGGTTCATTTCGCGTCACGCAGCCGCCGTGCCCGGCCGCGACCGCGCCTTGGGCGGATGTCCGCGGCCTGGCCGATCACGCGGCGGCATGGCGTCGCTCGCCGCTCACTTCGCCTGCTTCTTGTAGGCCGCGATCTTGGCCCGCAGATCGGTCAGCTCCTCGCAAGGGAAAAAACAGAGGCGCTCGAGCTTGGCCCGGTGTTCCTCCGCCTTGGGGATATTATTGATGTGCGGGAACAACATGGGTCATCACTCCTCGCCTGCTGCCCCGCTCGTGCGCCGTGAGGCGCCGGCCTACGGGGCCGGATTATCGATTCCTGCAACGGTCATTTTGCCCGCGTCCGTGCGATTTGTCCGCTGATCGAGGGGCTCAGCGCCCGGGATCCTGTTCGCCCGTAACACTCTATCTTATTGAGTATTCAGAGGTTTTCTCTGGCCTATCACGCGCCGCGCGAGATGCGGGTGCCTCGTGACGGGCTTCACTTACCGTGAGCCCGGGCCGTGGTATCAATAGCCTCAACTCCGCAGGGAGAAGCGGAGACCGGGAATAACGACTTCAGCTCCGGGGGGCTCCAGTCACCAAAGGACATGACGATCATGAACCTGTCGGAAGTAAAACTGCTCGAGGATTTCTTCAGGGTTCCTGAACGGCCGGCACGGCGCGACGTTGCATCAAACCCGGTGGTTCGCGGCTGGCAGACGGCCAAGCGAATCACCCTGGTGGTCCTCCTTGCCGGGTCCTTCCTCATCTTTTACGTGCTCGACAAGTTGAATCAGGGCTTATCCGCGTTCTAGGCAGCATCCGTCCAGTAGCGCTTCATGACTTTGGCCTGCGAATCTGCAGGCTTTTTTTTGTGCCCCGCCCGCGCGTTGCCTTGCGCCGAGCGAGGCGGCTCAGGCGCTCGACGCCTCGCGTCCCGCATGGGCGTCGTCCGGATCAGGCCTCCAGCGCCCGGGGCGCGAGCGCGATGCGGTCTTCCACGATCCGCCGGTTGAGCATGCCGATGCACGCCGCCACTGTCTCGAGCGTCGGGACCGGCGTTTTCGTCAGCCGCGCGATGTCGATCACGGCCGTGACAAGGGCGTCGAGCTCGAGCTCACGCCCGGTGCGCACGTCCTGCAGCGTCGATGACGGCAGGCTGACACGCTTTTCGCCGTACTCGATCATGCGCTCCGGCGTCATTTCCGGCACCACACCGACCGATTGAGCCACGGAGAATATCTCGTTCAGCATGTCCATCGACACGCGGCGTGTCTGCGGATAAAGCACCAGCTGCAGGCCCGTTGATTGCGTGAGTGCTCCGAGCGGGTTGTAAACAGCATTGGACATCAGCTTGTTCCACTTGAAGCGGCGTATATCGTCGGTTGTGGTCACGGGCCAGCCCGCCGCCTCGATGACACCGGCGATCTCCGCGAGGCGCGGGGTGAGCTGGTTATCGAGCTCTCCGATCACGAGGCGGTCCGTCGGCTGGTCGGCGTAGCGGATGTGGCCGGGCTTGACGCGGTCGGCCGGACGGTACGCAACCCCGCCGACCAGCGAATCGATCGGGAACGCCCTGGCGAGCTCGCCTTCGGGATCGAGCGACGGCAGGCGCGTTCCGCGCAGCGGTGAATCGAGCTTCTCGAAATACCACCATGGAATCCCGTTTTGCGGCAGGACGATGGTTCCATTCGGTGAGCGCAGCCCCGCAATATGTCTCGCAGCGGCAGCAAGCTGGTGTGATTTCGGCGTAATGAAGATGAGGTCATATGGCGGTTTCTCCTCGCCCTGCCGGCAGACCCGTACCCGGGTCGATATGGAGCGCTTCGTCTTGGCGCTTTCCAGAACCAGGTCTTGGGTCGCCAAGGCTTCGTACTGCGCGCCGCGCGCGACGGCCGTTACGTCCGCACCGGCAGCGGTCAGGATGCCGCTGAGATATCCGCCGATCGTGCCGGCACCATAAACCAGAATTCGCATAGAACCTCGTGAGAAAACGCGATCAACCACCGCTCGTCCACGATGCGATCATCGCCACGCGGATCGCGCGGGGCGTGCAACCCGCTGCGGGGCAGGTGATCCTAGAATATCCGCCAACCCCTCGCAACCCGTCGGACGGCGAGGCGCGTGATGCACTGCCCTATAATGGTCGGTACAGAAAACCGCGATCGAAACGCAATGAATCCGGAAAGAACAGAAGGAGGAGAAAAATGAAACGAGTCTTGTGGCACCCCGTGCGGACCTCGGCCGTAGTGTCCGGAATCGTGCTCGCAGGCGTCGCAGCGTTCGCCCTGGCGCCCGCGGTGACCCACGGTCAGGCCTATCCAAGCCGGCCGGTGCGCGTGATCGTGCCCCAGAGCGCGGGCGGGTCGACGGACCTCGTGGCGCGCGCCGTAGGACAGCGCATGGCGGATGCGCTCGGCCAGCCCGTAGTCGTGGACAACCGGCCGGGCGCGGGCAGCATCAACGGGACCGACATCGCGGCCAAGGCGACTCCGGATGGCTACACGCTCCTCGTCGTGGCGGCCTCTTTCACCATCACGCCCAACGTCAGGAAGAAGGTGCCCTACGACATCATTCGCGACTTCACGCCGGTGAGCCAGCTCGTAACGCTCCCGCACATCGTGGTCGTGCACCCCTCGCTGCCCGTCAACTCGATGAAGGAGCTGATCGCGCTGGCGAAGGCGAAGCCAGGGGAGCTCAACTTCGCATCGAGCGGCATCGGCACCAGCACGCACATGGCGACTGAGCTTTTCATGTACCTGACAGATACGAGGATGGTGAACATCCCTTACAAGGGCGGCGCGCCCGGCATGACAGCGTTGCTGGGTGGGCAGGTGCAGCTCTACTTTGCGGCCATGTCGACCGCCATCCCGCACGTCAGAGCAGGCCGGCTGCGCGCGCTCGCGGTGTCGACCGCGAAGCGCTCGCTCGCCGCGCCCGAGTATCCGACCATGCAGGAAGCCGGAGTGCCGAAATACGAGCATGCGTCGTGGGTCGGAATGCTCGCTCCGGATCAGACTCCTCGGGCCGTGATCACGCAACTGCACGGCCAGGCCGTAAAGGCGCTGGAGATTCCGGAGGTCAGGACGCAGCTCCTGCGCAGCGGCGTCGAGCCGCTGGGCAGCTCTCCGCAGGAGTTTGAGCGCCTGATCAAATCCGAGGTCGCGAAATGGGCGCGCGTCGTAAAGGCTGCCAGGATCCCGAAGCAATGACTCATGAATGACATCGCCCGCTTCGCCCGGCTCGTGCGCGCCGCGCAGCGCGGCGTGGCGTTCACCGGCGCCGGCATCAGCACCGAAAGCGGCATCCCCGATTTTCGCGGCCCGCAGGGAGTCTGGACCACGGAAACGCCGGTCTACTACCAGGAGTTCATGGCCGACAGGGAGGCGCGCGTTCGCGCCTGGCAGCGCGGTGCGCGGATGTTCCGCCGCTGCGCCGATGCCCGGCCCAACGACGGGCATTTCGTGATCGCGGAACTCCAGCGCCGCGGCCACATCACGGCCGTCATCACGCAGAACATAGACGGGATACACCACGACGCGGGCAGCACCAGGGTAATCGAGCTGCACGGAACGAACCGCCGTTCGTCCTGCCAGCATTGCAGCAGGGAATGGCCGACGGCGGCCATCGTCGAGCGCGTCGAGAAGGGCGACGATGCGCCGGAGTGCGACGCGTGCGGCGGCCCGATCAAGACCGGCACGATTTCGTTCGGACAGGGAATGCCGGAGAACGAGATGCGCCTCGCGATGGAGGCGACGCTGCAAGCGGATGTCTTCGTCTCGATCGGCTCGTCGCTCGTGGTCGAGCCGGCGGCTTCATTCCCGCGCCTGGCTCGGGAGGCAGGGGCGCGCCTCGTGATCCTCAACAATCAGGAAACGTCGCTCGACGAGCTCGCCGATCTCGTCATCCGCACGCCGATCGGGGAAACGATGCGGAAACTGCTCAGCCAGTTGCCCGGCTGAGCGGTGACGAATAAGGGTGACGAAAACCAGTAAGAGTTAAAACGCCGTCACCTGTATCTCGTCACCTGCACCTCGTCATTCCTTGTCGGGCCGAACGCGCGTCTCGCGCCTCAGACCGTCAGCCTTGCGCATCCCGCTATTGCGGATGTTCCTCGTCGTTTACGACGACGATGAGCGCTTCCGCACGCTGTGGCCTAACGGAGAACACCCGGTGCGGCATCTGTCCGCTGAAGACCATGCAGTCGCCGGCTGAAAGCTTGACCGCGGTGTGCGGAAAGGTGACTTCGACCGTTCCCTTCACGACGAACATCATCTCCTGCCCGGAATGCCGGCTCGTCTTGTAATCCGGCGGCTCTTCGAAAGGCGGGTGGACGACGAAAGCCTCGAACAGACCGTGAGCCTGGCCCGGAGCAATGGCCTCGTAGCGGTACCCGGTGTTCGCCCCTTTAGGACTGAACGGCTTGCGCTCGCCCCTCCGGACCACGACGAAGTCGTTGTGTGACGCGGTCACGCCGAACAGGTCACCGACCCCTGTTTCAAACGCTTCCGCTACCCTCAGTGCGGTGGAGATAGAGGGAACGGAAACGCCTCGCTCGACCTTGGACAAATAGGACTTGGTGAGCCCCGTTCGTGCGGCAAGCCCCTCCAGCGTGATCCCTTTGAGCTCGCGCAACCGCTTGAGGCGCCAGAAGGCGTGCGACTGGTTAACACTGGCTTGCTTTTTCATATAGGATACATTGTGTTCCCTTTGTTCTTTGATGTCAATATCTTGCCCCTCAATCCCCGTTGAGATCCGGCCTTGCAGCCAACGTCCTCGATACTCTCCTCGACGGTGCCATTGACACTTTTATTTTTATAGGACATTATATGTCCTATAGAGAACGTTACGGGTTATGGACGTTTCCTTCCCCACTGACCTGGACCGAAGAGGAGGAACTATGCGTGTCATGTATGGGATGCGGTTCGCTCTCGCCGTTTCGACTGGATTCCTGTATTCCGTTACGGTGTTCGCCACGACGATTGCGGTGCAAGCCTACCCGAACAAGGCGATTCGTATCGTTGTGCCGTTCCCGCCCGGCGGCGGCGCCGACATGACCGCGCGCCCGATCGCGCAGAAGCTCAGCGAACGTTGGGGCCAGCCGGTCATCATCGACCACCGCGGCGGGGCGAGCGGCATGATAGGCGCGGACATCCTCGCCAAGGCGCCGCCCGACGGCTACACCCTCATGGTCGGGTCCTCGGGCGAAGCCGCGCTCAATGTCGCGATCTTCCCAAAGATGCCGTACGACCCGGTCAGGGATTTCGCGCCGATCACGCTGGCGACGTTGACCCCGATCGCGCTGGTCGTGCATCCGTCGGTACCCATCAAGTCGGTAAAGGAATTCATCGTGATCGCAAGAACGAAGCCCGGATCGATGACGTTCGGTTCGGCCGGCGCCGGTTCCATCCATCACTTCGCCGGCGAGTGGCTGAAAATGCTGACCAAGATCGACATCGTGCACGTGCCGTACAAGGGCATGGGTCCAGCGATCGTCGATCTGCTCGGCGGGCAGATACCAAGCGGGTTTGCCACGCTGCTGCCGGCGCTGCAGCATGTGAAGATCGGCAAGTTGCGCGCCCTGGCGGTGACGACGCAAAAGCGCGTGCCGCAGCTGCCGGACGTGCCGGCGCTCGCCGAGACGCTGCCCGGATTCGACGTCACCCAGTGGAACGCAGTGTGGGCGCCGGCCGCGACGCCGAAGGACGTGCTCGACAAGCTGAGCACGGAAATCACGCGCATCGTGCAGTCGCCCGACTACAAGGCGCGCATGGCAGGGCAGGCCGCCGAGGCCGTCGGCAATTCGCCATCAGAACTCGCGGCCTTTCAAAAGGCGGAAATCAACAAGTATCGCAAGATCGCGCAGCAGGCGAACATCAAGGTCGACCAGTAGCTAGAGAGCCCCGGCAACTTCCAAGGAGGACGCAATGCGAACGACTCATTGGCTGAGGACTGCGATACTTGGACTGCTGCTTACGGGCTGTGCGGGCATCAGTACCGCCGCCCCACCGGAAGCGCGACAGGCTTTGGCTCCAACCGGCAAGCTTCGCGTTGGGCTTCAGCTTGGCAATCCTCTGAACGTAATACGGGACTCCGCGTCGGGTGAGATGAAGGGGGTAGCATTCGACCTCGGAAATGAGTTGGCCCGGCGCTTGGGGGTTCCGTTTGAGGGGGTTCTGTACCCATCGGTCGGAGCCCTTCTCGACAGCGGGAAATCCGGCGCTTGGGACGTCGCTTTTGTCGGGTTTAGTCCTGCGCGAGCAAAGGAGTGGGTTTTCAGCGCGGTGCACCTGGAAGTCGAATTCGGCTACCTCGTCCCTGGCGGTTCTTCCATCTCGACAATGGCTGATGTGGATCGGCCCGGGATTCGAGTTGCCGTGCAGGAGAAGTCCGGGCCGGATCGCTTTTTTTCCCGCATGCTAAAAAACACCGTGGTGGTGCGAGCATCAAGCAACCCGGGCGCATTGGAGGCGCTGAAATCCGGGAGAGCAGACGTAATGGGCAGCCTCAAGCCAATCCTGTTCGAGATGTCGAATCAATTGCCGGGTTCTCGGGTTCTCGACGGTCGGCCCGGCATCGATCCGCACGCTATGGCAGTGCCGAAGGGACGAGACCTCGGGGTGGCGTACGCGCGCAGGTTTATCGAGGAAGCGAAGTCCGAGGGTCTGGTCAAAGCCGCGATCGTGAGGGCCGGTTTACGCGGCGTGATCGTTGCCCCACTCAAGTGATGCTCTCTACTCACGGCGTGGACAGCGACGCGGGCGCGCGCGTCACGCCGCACGTGGAATCTGTAGGAAAAGTCCCGCGCCCATCAGCGGACGATATAAATGCAATATGAGCGGCGATTCGATAACATTGGTCTCGATAGACGTCCGCTTTCGAGAAGTCAGAACCTCGCGTTTGGGGCGGCTCCGGCCGTTTGTAGCAACGCTTGACGCCCAAGACCAACAACCGAGCTGTGCCATCGTCCTCTTTGGCACCAGTAAAAGCCGGCGAGCGCGTGTTGACGCATGCGGTCGAGCTGGCTCGAACCGTTTGGGGGCAACGCCTGGTCGCAGCGTATGCCCTCGGCAGCCTGGCGCACGGCGGCTTCAGCGTTCACGTCAGCGACGTCGATTTCGGTCTCGTTCTGGGTGATCCCCTCGACGAACGGGACGCGAAGGCGGTCGATCGGTTATTGACCGAGGTGAAAGCCGACGGCGTTCCTCTTGCCGAGCGCCTGTCGGTGTATTGGGGCTCTTTGAGCACGCTCGCCGGGGTCGAAAGCGGTGGGCGTTTTCCGCCGCTGGACTTGCTCGATCTGAAGCAGTTCGGGCGCCTGCTCGCCGGGCGGGATGTTCGCTCCCGGCTCCAGTCCCCTACCCTGAAGGAACTGGTGGTCTCCGGCGCCGATTTCGCCCTGAAACATCTGTCAACGCCAGAGGTTACAGCCGAGCTTCGGAATCCGGTCGAGTTGGCGAAGGCGAGCACCAAGACGCTGACGAAACGGGTTCTCTACCCCGTCCGCTTTCTCTTCACGGCGCACACCGGACAGATCGGCATGAACGATAAGGCGGTAAAGTACTTTTCGGGATTCGCGACGGGACCGGCGGCGGAGCTGGCCGGAAAGGGCTTCGAATGGCGCTATGACCCTCCGCTTCCCGGCGACCGCGCGGTCGTGGATCTGCTGCAAAAAGGAGTACTGCCTTTGTACCGGACGTTCCTTGCAGATTACGAGCGGCGCTTGCGCGAGTACGGCGAGCCTGACCTCGCGCAGGCTTACCGAGAATGGCGAGGGCGTCTTGATTGAAACAGACGGGCTGCCGCCCGGCTGATAGAAGTGACGAATAAGGGTGACGATCTCGTCACTCTTCGTCGGGGCGGAACTTGGTTTCGGGCTTGAGGCCCTTGCGCCGCAGCTTCTCGCTCGTGCGCCCGTTCTCGAGGTAGCGTCCCTCAGCCGCCCGCCTCGCCGCAGCTTCCCACTGCGGGAGCCAGTCGCCTTGGGGCGCGCTGAACCACGGAGCCTGCGCGCGCAGCTTCGGAAAACCAAGCTCCTCCCATATCCTGCGCGCCCGCTCCATGTATTCCTGCCGTGGCAGGGCAAGCGGCGGCAGCTCCTCCTTCATGGTTGCATCCATCAGGAGCGTTGCGTCCTCGCGCTCCGCTTCGTGCTCGCGCTCGGGCCCGTGCCCGGGGCTGCGATAGTCGAGCACCTGCAGGTCCCGCACCGGGTTCATGCGGAACGCGATCGCCCAGAACACGGCGTCCGAATTGTCGGGATCGATGTCGTCGTTGATCGCGATGCAGATCTTGCCGCAATCGGCTTTGAAGCTCGAGGCGCCCGCGAGCGCGCGCCAGATTTCCGTGCGCGGGGTGCCCTTCTCCACCGTGACGAGAATGATGCGTCGCAGCGCCGTCATCCGCTCGTGCAGCGTGACGCGCTTGACGCCGCGCACGCCCAGCGTGTCGCGCAGGTGGGAGAGAAACATGGGCTCGTACGACACGCGCTTGATGGCGCTCGACTCGCTCGGCGTCACCTGGCTCAGGTACGATGCGACGATGGCGTCTTTGCGATGCGTGATCGCCGTCACCCGCATCGGCATGTTGAATTCCTCAAGCGCGATGTGTCCGTGGGATTCGCCAAACGGCCCTTCCGGCTCGAGATATTCGGTGTCGATCAGGCCTTCGATGACGATCTCGGCTTCGGCCGGCACCAGGAGATCGACGGTCCTGGCGCGCACCACGTTGATCGGCTCTCCCGCAACCGCGCCCGCAACGCCGATCTCGTCGAGCCCGAGCGGAAGCTTCATCGGCGCGACGAATGCGACGCACGGCGGGCACCCCAGCACGATCGCGCAGGGCATCGTCTTGTCGCCGCGCTGCTGATGCTTGAGGTAGTAGCGATAGCCGCCCGCGCCGCCCACCCGCGTCGCCATCCGGATCACGCAGCGGTCCGGCGCCTTGAGCCCCGCACGGTACGTGCCGTGGTTCTGCACGCCGGTGTCGGGGTCCTTGGTGATGACATTCGTCGCCGTGAGCGTTGGCGCGCTGTCGTAGCCCGGCGTGGAGACCGGGATGGGCAGCGAATCGAGGCCGTTGCCCTCCCCCTTCAGCGCCTCGCCCTCGATGACGACTTCCTGGCAGGGCGCGCGCTCGACGATGCGCGGGGGCAGCGGATTGGCGATGGCATGGTCCCACTTGGCCTGCACCTTGTCCGCCGGCGTGCGCATCCCGATGCAGTAGATCTCCCGGTTCCCGGCAAAAGCGCCGACCACGACCGGGAACTTGTAGCGCCGCCCGCGGCCATCGACCACGTTGGTGAAGAGAAACGCCCTGCGTTCGTGCTCCTCGACGCCGCCCACGTACTGCCAGCGCACGAGCGGATGAAGCTCGGAGTCCTTGTCGATCGGCTGATCGATGGTGAGGAGCAGACCCTTCTCTTTCAACTCCTCCAGATGCTCGTGCAGATCGGCGTAGCCTCGCGCGGGATCGGCCGCGCGTCTCGCCTGCCGCCGCTCAGCCGCCGAGCGCGATTCCGTTCTGGTCGTCACCCCTCACCTGTTTGACCGTCAAAAGTCAGGTGATCGTAGCCTATAGGGAAAACCGGAGCAATCGCGCGCGCCGGCCACGACGCATGGTGCTTGGCAGCAGGTTTGCGGTAGATTGGGGCTGGCCTCGTGCCGCTCCGGGAGGCAAGGTGAACGCCGCCAATTTCCGGCGCACCGTCGATCGGGGCGCCACGCACCCGCATTGAGGAGAAACCACCGTGAAGAAGCGAAATGCAAGACCCCCGAGGACCGTGTCCAGCATCTTCCTCCAGGGCGTGGCGATCACCCTGCCGGTTACCCTGACCGCCGCGCTCCTCTACTGGCTCGCCGCCACGGCGGAAAGCTTCCTGGGAGGCTTGATCCAGCACCTCTTTCCGCAACTCACGTACTGGACCGGGATGGGAATCGTGCTTGCCATCGCCTTGATCTTCCTCGCGGGCATCCTGATGAACATGTGGGTCACGCGGCGGCTCGCGGATCTCGTCGATCGCCAGCTCGAGCGCATCCCGATCGTCAAGAGCATCTACGGAAGCATTCGCGACATCTTGGGCTTTATCTCGCGCAAGGACTCGAGCGCGGGGTTCCGCCAGGTGGTCGCCGTGTCGGTCACCGACCAGATCCGTCTCGTCGGCTTCGTCACGGTCGAGGACGGTAGCGCGGCACCGCTGGCGTCAAAGGCATCGGATGCGCTGGTCGGAGTCTATCTGCCGATGAGCTACCAGATTGGAGGCTATACCGTTTATCTCCCCCGGGCCCGGATCGAGCCCCTTGACATGACGATCGAGGATGCCATGCGCTTCACGCTGACCGCGGGATTGTCCGGCAAGCGATCCGCCCCGACGGCGCCCCGCCGCGCTTCGCCCGACACCTGACGCTGCCGCCTCAGTCGAGGGGTTGAAACTTTCCGTCCCAGTCGACGCCGAGCTCCGCGCGCGCGCCTCCGGATTCAATTGCTTCTGCACGAGTCGATCACCGCGTCCGCGAATTGCGCCGTTGAAGCGCTGCTGCCAACTCGCCCCGGCGGGTCAGGGCCGCTCGCGCGCGTCCGATTGTGCGGTTTTTCTTTGGTCCACGCGTGGCGGCCGATCAGTCGGTCAGGCACAGCCCATGATCGGGCTGGAAAGTGAGGAAGACCTTCTGCGCGGGCGTCAGGCGCACGAAGTGGTCGATCTGGATGCCCACTTCGTGCGTGCCGACGCGAACCCGGCAGTCGAGAAAGTTTCCGAGGTAGACGGTATCGATCACCTCCGCCTCGATCAGGTTGACGCTCGATTCCCCCGCCGGGCGCTGCAGGTGAAGAGCGATGTCTTCGGGGCGCAGGCTGATAACGATGCGCTGGCCGGGTGACGCGGTCTGGCCCCCGAGCGCCTTCAGGTGCAGTGGAGCATGGCTGTCCCCGAGCGGGATCTCCACTTCGGAGAGCTCACCGTTGCGGCTGACGAGCTTGCCTTCCAGCAGGTTGGCGACGCCGATGAAGTTGGCAACGAAGGTGTTCGCCGGCCGCGCATAGATCGTCTCGGGGTCTCCCACCTGCTGGATCACACCCTTGTCCATCACCACGACCCGGTCGCTCATCACGAGCGCCTCGGCCTGATCGTGCGTGACATAGATCGACGTGATGCCGACCTCGTGCTGCAGCCGAACCAGCTCGATGCGCATCTGCTCGCGCAGCTTCGCGTCCAGATTGGAAAGCGGCTCGTCGAAGAGGATCACCTTGGGCTCGTAGGCGACCGCGCGGGCGAGCGCCACGCGCTGGCGCTGGCCGCCCGAGAGCTTCGTTGCGTAGCGCTCGGCGAGATGGCCGAGCCCCACCAGCTCCAGCGCCTTCCCCGTGCGCGCCTTGAGCTCCGCTCGCGGTACGCGGCGCACGCGCAGCCCGTAGGCGACATTGTCGAAGACGGTCATGTGGGGCCACACCGCATAGCTCTGAAACACCATGCCGATATCACGCGCCTCCGGATCCAGATGAATCCCGCGCTCCGGCGCCGTTACGACGTTCCCGTCGATGCGGATCTCGCCGCTGTCGGGGCGCTCGAGCCCGGCAATGCAGCGCAGTGTAGTGGTTTTGCCGCAGCCCGACGGCCCGAGCAGCGTCACGAACTCCCCTCGCGCCACCGCGAGGCTCACATCGCGCACCGCGCGCTCGGCACCGAAGCTCTTGTTGAGCCCGGCGAGCTCGACGAAGCCGCTCCCGTTCGCGCTCACGGCTGCACCGCCAGCGAGTGGTTGGGATCGAGATGCAGGAACACACGCTCGCCAGGACGCAGGCGCTCACGCGGATGCGCGAGCACCTTCCATTCGAACTCGCCCCAGCGCACGCGGCAATCCACGCAATTGCCGAGAAAGATCGCCTCCAGCACGCTGCCCTCGAGCCGGGGCGCGCCGCGGTCCTCGCGGGAGGCCTCCACGTTCTCCGGCCGCACGGACAGCACGGCCGCGGCGCCCTCGCTCACGCCCTCGCCCAGGCAGCAAGGCACCCGCACGTGCTCGTTGCCGTCATTGAGCTCGAACTCGCCGCGCCCGGGCGCCGTGACGCGGACGACGCGGCCTTCGAGCAGGTTGGCGACGCCAATGAAATTGCTGACGTAGCGGTTGATGGGATGCGCGTAGATCTCGTGGGGACCGCCCTTCTGCTCGATACGGCCCTTGCTCATGACGATGATCTCATCACTCATGACCAGCGCCTCGGCCTGGTCGTGGGTGACGTAGACCGACGTGATCCCGACCTCATTCTGGATGCGCTTCAGCTCGACCCGCATCTGCTCGCGGAGCTTGAGGTCGAGATTGGAGAGTGGCTCGTCAAAAAGCAGCAGCCGCGGGCGCGAGACGATGGCGCGCGCCAGCGCTGCGCGCTGCTGCTGCCCGCCGGAGAGCTGCGTTGCGAGCTTGCCGGCCATGTCCGCGAGACCCACGAGCCGCAGCACGTCTGCCACTCGGCTGTCGATTTCCTCGCGGTCGAGCTTTCGGATCTCGAGCGGATAGGCGACGTTCTGCGCCACCGTCATGTGGGGCCAGATCGCGTAGCTCTGGAACACCATTCCGATGTCGCGCTTCTCCGGCGGCATGAAAAGCTTCTCCTTGGCGGACGTGTAGGTCACTCCGCCCACGCGGATCTCGCCGTCATCGATGCCGTGCAGCCCGGCAATCGACATGAGCGTCGTGGTCTTCCCGCACCCTGAGGGCCCGAGCAGCGTCAGGAACTTGCCGCGCTCGACGCCAAACGAGATGTCGTCAACAGCCCGGTCCGCTCCAAACCATTTGACGAGCCCGCGGACCTCCAGGTAGGGCGCGTTGGCGTTCTGGTTCACCATGTCCTTCGCAGCGTTCCGTCGCGGTCACGCTGTGAGCGCTTCGCGCCCGGCCGCGCGCCTGAAGATGACTATGCAGAGCAGAAGCACCACGGTCTGCGCGACCGAAAGCGCCGACGTGAGCGGCTCGTTCTCGAAGTTCGCAAGGTAGTAGACGCCCACCGAGAGCGTCTCCGTGCCCGAGGTGTAGAGAATGATCGAGATCGACAACTCCCGCAGGAAAATGATGAACAGCAGCAGCCAGCCCGCAAAGATCCCCGGCTTGAGCAGCGGAATGGTGATCCGCCGCAGCGTCGTGAACCACGACGCGCCGGCCATCCGCGAGCTCTGGTCGAGCTCCTCGGATATGGCCAGCATCACCGAGGAGATGTTGCGCTGCCCGTAGGGGAAAAAGCGCGTGATGTAGCCCAGCAGCAGGATCCAGAGCGTGGCGTAGATCGGCGTCTGGATGTAGGTCACCAGCACGCCCATCGCAAGCACGATGCCCGGGAAGCCGATGGGAATGACGCACAGGAGATCGAGCATCCTCGAGCCGAAGCCCTTGGTGCGATGAATCATGTAGCTCACCACGAGCGAGAGCACCATGGCAATACTGGCGCCGGCGAAAGCCAGGATGAAGCTGTTGAGGATGCCGTTCGTCGCGGCCTGGATGCTGTCCGTGCGCCAGAAGGCCAGGGTCTTGCCGTAGTTCCGGAAGGTCAGATCGGCGGGAATGATCTCGCCCTCCCATACGGGGTGCAGGCTCACCACGATCAGCGAGAAGATGGGGAGCACGACGGCGACGAGAACGAAACCGAGGTTGTAGCCCAGCGCCAGCCATTTCCAGCGACCGAGGTCCAGAACGTTGGGACGGAAGCCCTTGCCCGTCACGGTCGTGAACGAGCGTGGGGCGATGTAACGTTGCTGGACAAAAATGAAGAACGCGGTGATCGCGCCCAGCGCCATGCTCATGCTGGCGCCCAGGTAATAGTTGGCGTCGTCGCCCACCGCCTTCGTGAAGATCTGCGTGGTGAGTGTCTCCACGCCGTAGGGAGCGCCGAGCTTGAACGGGACGCCGAACTCCCCTGCGCTGGTTACGAACACGATGATCGCGCCCGAGAGGATCCCCGGGGCGACCAGCGGCAGCGTGACGGTGAACGTCGTGCGCAGCAAGCCCGCACCCGTGGTACGCGCGCTGTCCTCGAGCGACGGGTCCATCCGCCGCAGCGAGCCCACGACGAACAGGTACACGAGCGGCGTGAAAAAAATGCCGGTGACCCAGATGATCCCGTAGATGTTGTCGACGTTGAGCAGGTGAGCCTCGATGCCGAACAGATTCCGAGCCAGGGCATTGAGCAGGCCCGTCTTGGGCGCCGCCAGGTTGTGCCAGGCGATGGCGCCGACGAAAGGGCTCAGGAAGAACGGGATCAGGTTGAACGGCTCGAGCTTCTCCCGCCACGGGCAATTCGTGCGGGCGTTGATCCAGGCGAGCGACACGCCAAGGAAGGTGGCGAGCAGCATCGATCCCGTGCTGACGAGCAACGTGTTGACGAATGCTCCGGGAATTACGTGGTCGGTGACGAGCAAGCGATAGTTGTCGAGCCCCCATGTGGTGCTGAACCCCAGCTCGTCGAGGACCCGGAAGCTGCTCACGACCAGCGTCGCCAGCGGAAGCAGGACCGCCGCGGCCACGATCAGGCTCACCGCTATCGTCGCGATCGACTCCTGCGTGAGGAGGCTCCGCCAACGGCCGATCGACTGCGGCGCGCCGGCAAGCGTCCCAACTGCAGCTTCAGTTCTCATGCGTCTGGTGTTCGATCGAGAAACGCTCTGGCCAGCCTTGACGGCCGGCCAGAGTTCGTCTGGCGTGGATCAACGCCGGACACCGGTCATTACTTGAACTTCTTCGTCCAATCGTCCCGCACCGGCTTGAATTTCTTCCGGGATGCGACCCAATCCTTCAAACCAAGCAGCTTGTGCTGGCTCAAGTCGAGGAGGTAGGGCTTGGCCGCCTCGGGTGGCTCGTAGCCCTTCATGAAGGTATAGATGCCCTCGCCCTGGACGAATACATCGGCCCCCTCTTTGCTCAACAGGAACTCGATCAGGAGCTTCCCGGCATTGGGATGCGGCGCACCCTTCAGCACGACCGCCTGGTTGCCCAGCATGACCTGGCCTTCCTTGAAATAGCCGATCTTCAGAGTCTTTGCGAGCTCGGGCTTCTTGAGGATGTTTTGATAGACGCGCCCGGAGAGATTCCACATGTCGAGGGGCCGCTCGCAGGAAATGACCATCTGCATCTTGGGCTCTGTCCGGAACTCGATCAGCGGATCGGTTGTCTTGAGCTTATTGAAAATCCCCTTCATGTCGATGCCCGCTTCCATGAGAGAGATCGTCGTGTTGGTGTAGGTCGCGCTCTTGGTCAGGTCTGACGCGATGGTCTTTCCCTTGAGGCTGGGCTTCAAGACATCCGCGTACGAGGTCACCTTCAAATTCTCCATGCCCGGGCAGGAGCTGTTCCAGACCGGCTGGAAGGTGTAAGCAAGGGGAACGACCACGTACGGATAGTTCGAATATTGACCGGCGCTCTTGACGAGCTCGGTGTGGTTCTTCCAGTAGCCGCTGTCGAGCTTCTCGAATGCCCCCTGCTTGGCCGCCGCCGCGAAGAAGCCCGGGTCGCTCACGAGATGTACGTCGACCGTGAACCGGCCCGCCTTGATCTCCTGGCGCACCTGGGCGACGGTGGCCCCGGTGCCCTTGCGCAGATTGTTGAACTTGAAGTCGTCGCCCAGGCCGTAGCGCTTCTTGAAGACCTCGGCCATGCGTGTGGCCGTCGCGTCGCTGAACAACGGGTTGATGATGGTGACCGCGCCTTCTTTCTTCGCCAGCGGGATCAGCTTCTTCTCCTGCGGCGTGAGATCGGCGGCGCCGACGGATGCGGCCGTGGCAAAAGCGCCGGCGGCGAGTGCAGCGCCCACTTTCAGAACGAAAGACTCGATACGATACCTCATGGTGCTCCTCCTCCACGTTCCACATGAGGCCCGGCTGCGGAAGCGATTCCCCGCATCCGGGCGCAGCGAGCCGGGTCAGAACGATATCCCCCGACGGACGCCGCATTTCAACACTTCGCCCCGGTTCACAACGACGGGGCGAAACCTTCCTCCCACTTCCCGCTTTTATTCAAAAAACCACGGGTTTATGTGCGGTTGCACTCCTCATGCCGGGCCGCACCCAAGGGAGGTCAGCCATAGTATGCCAATGTGGCCCCGGCTTGTCAGCACTTGGCCCCAATGCGGCTGCAGCGACGACGGCATCGGTCGCTAGCCCGACGCCGCAATCATGATCTTCAGCAGGTCGAAATTCGAAGCGTCCATCGCGAGCTGCCTGCTGTTGATCTGGCGATCGAGCTGCACTACCGCGTCGTTGCACGGCGTCGGAATGCCGAGTTCCTTTCCCTTGCGCGATACGACGCCGCTGATGAACTCCATCTCGCTTCTGCGGCCCTTGATGTGATCGTGAATCGGCGCCGTGCGCGAGCGGCTGCCGACATGGCCGAGCAGCGCTTTCATCGCGGTCATCAGGTTCTCGTCGCTGGAACCCGCGAACTCGTCAGCGCGCAGTCCGAAGATCGGCTCGGTGCGATAGCCGAGCGCCGTGCCGACCGCGAGCGACTCGCGGCCGAGCTTCGCGGCCAGGTCAAACATTCCGGGCAGCTCGGAGGCCTCCCCGTTGGTCAGCCCCAGCAGACCGCGCGGGCCCATCGTCATGGAATTGGCGATGAGCTTCGTCCACTTCGCGCCATGGATGTTGTTGGTGATGTCGCAGCGGCCCACGTGGCTCATCAGTGCCGCGATTTCCTTGACGCGCGGGGTGTAAAAGCCGTCCAGCTCTCCCACAGAGAACCACGTTCCCTTGTGCGTCGTATTGCGCTGCACGAGGCCCGGCGTAAAGATCTCCGCCGAGAGCTCCACCACGCAGCCCACCACCCGCTCGCGTCCCACGATGGAAGCGAGGGAGTCGTCGTTCATCCCGTTCTGCACGCCGACCAGCACGCCGTCGCGCTTGAGGTAGGGCCTCACGAACTCCGCCATCCAGCGGTGATCGTTCGACTTCACGGCCAGGAAAACGATGTCGAACTCCAGGTTCGCCGACGCAAGATCGCAAAGATGGTAGGCGCGGATGGGGACCTTGACGTCACCGTCCTTCATCTGAATATGGAGTCCTCCCGACCTCATGGCCTCGACCTGCGCCGGCCACTGGTCGATGACCGAAACATCGTGCCCTGCCTTGGTGAGATCGGCACTGACGCTGCTGCCGATGGCGCCTGCTCCCAGAACCGCTATTTTTCTCTGCATGCCTCTCTATCCTTGCCCGGTCTTTCTTACTTCCCGAATCGAACTCTCGGCGTTCTCGGCGTCTTGGCGGTTCAAGTTTGAACTTGCTTCTCTCGGCGCCTCGGCGGTTCAATATCTGCGAACATCGGCATGACCTCGCGCGCGAAGCGCCGCAGGCTCTCTCTCGAGCCACCGCCAATGTTGGCGAGCACGTATTGAACGCCTGCCGCGCGCAGCGCCTCGAGCTTCCTCAAGATCTCGTCCGGCGTTCCGTAGAGCGCGACGCTCTCGCTCGCCTCGGCCGTATGCTCGTACGACAGGATGTGCGAGCCTCCTTCGCGGCCCGGGGTGCGGGAAACTTCGACCGTTCGCTGCCTCAGCCTGGCATTGCGCTCCAGCGCGGCCATCTTATCGGCCGCGTCGCGAGCGACATAAACATCGCGCGCCAGCGCGACCTGCGCGGGGTCAAACGCGCGACCCCTCCCCTCGACCTCGGATTTGAAGAGCGCGATGCGCTCGCCCGTCACTTCGGGCGTGGCAAACTGATCGAGCAGGAGATTGAAGCCGCGCTCGGCGACCCGTTTGATCGAAGCCGTGCTTCCAGCCGCCATCCAGAACGGCGGATGCGGCTTCTGAAACGTCGGCGGCTCGACCGCGATGTCTTCGAACTGCCAGAAGCGCCCGCGATAGGAAAACCGGCCGCTCGCCGTCCAGGCCCGATTGATCACTTCGAGCGCCTCCTCGAACCGCGCTTCGGCTTCCTCCATCGGGATGCAGAAACCCTTGAACTCGGTGTAGCGGTAGCCCTTGCCCACGCCGAAATCGAGGCGACCGCCCGACAGAAGATCGAGCGTTGCCGCCTGCTCCGCCAGCAGCACGGGATTGTGCCAGGGCAAAACC
>Ga0302046_10000471_pt1 | contig 40964 bp, 43 predicted proteins | sample RVTome_11_FD_200261 | JGI IMG/M metagenome (GOLD analysis project Ga0302046, IMG submission 200261) | Soil microbial communities from uranium-contaminated site in the Upper Colorado River Basin, Wyoming, United States - RVT147D111 (version 2) ...
GAGGCGAAACTTGCCAGCTGAAACTTGACTCATTCACCACAACTCTGGGCTCTCAAAGGACGCTAGAGGTCGATACACGCCGTTCGACTCGCCGAAGGAGAGGAGTTGGCCTAGCCCGGGTTTACCGAGTTACTGCGGGAGGATGGGCAGTATCTTGGAGAGCCATGGCGTTCGGTGGCTCTCATCACGCCGAGGGACAGGTGCGGACGCCGCCGGCGATGAGCCGGGAGCAGTCCACCACCCGCAGCCCGGCCAGCGCGCCCTCGCCGTCGGTGACGGCCATCAGGCTTTGGCATAGGACTTTCGCCCCTCCGCCTTCATGTACTTCTCCATGGCGTTCATGAGCAGGCCCAGGGCCTCTTTCTCCGTCCGCCCCGTGGCGGTCACGCCCGGGTAGGCGACGGCGACGGCCTTGAAGAGCCCCGTCTCCTCCGTGGTCAGCTCGACCTCGAATTGCATCGCGTCTCCTTCGCGCCGCGGCCGGGGCCTCTCGCTGTCAGGACTTCCTCATGCCGACGAGCACCAGGACGATTCCTGCTCCGAGGACGACCCATCCGACGATGGGCGGGATGCTGACGGTCTTCTCTCTCTGGGCGGAGGCCGTGATGGGGCCTACCTTGAGGACCTCTTCCGTGGTCGTGTAGGTGAACCCCTTGTAGCCGAGGAAGACCGCTCCCACCACGATCAAGACGATACCGACGACCACGACGGGTTTCATGGCTTCGCGAGTCTCCTTTGCGTCTGCGACCGGTTCCGGAGTGTCGCCGTCACCGGCGCTGCGCGCTAGCCTCTGGGACGGGTGGCGGCTGCCACCCGGAAAGTCTTTCTCGCCCTCTGCGACATCTCTTCGCCCGCCATGGCCCCTGCCAGGCTCGCGCGATGGCGGCTTGCTACCTCAGCCTGAACTCGACGGGCTGCTCCACCCAAGGCCGACGCCTGCTACGAAGGCTCCCCCGCCCGCTCCCAGGTGGAGGGCGCCAGAAAGCAGGAGCGGGATACTCAGGGACGCGGTCTGGTGACGAACCATGCTCGGGGCCTTCGGCTCCGTCTGCGGACTGGCGTGAGTATACCCCAACCCCTCTGCGCCCTCATAGGGTCGACCCGAGGCCGGCGGGTGATAGCATACTGGGCACGGAGGGATACCTGATGCGCTACCCATCGCTCTTCTTCGATCCACAGTTCGTCTCGAACGTGATCGTCGGCTGGCTCCTGTGCTTGCTCGGGATCGGACTTCTGCTGCTGGCGGCGATCTGGTGGGCGTGGGCCGGGGAATGGCTCCACGCCGAGCGGAAGCCGCTGGCCTGGCGCGCGCTCAGCGGCCTCGGCTTCGCCGCGTTCATCGTCGGGGTCTTCTGGCAGCTCGTCGGGTACGCGCGCGTGGGAGTCCTCGACTGGTGATCGCCGGCGCGGCGCGGGACCGGGGCCTTACGGTTTGGGAATGCGGAGCGTCTTGCTGATCATGAGCGAGCCCGAGAGCACGAACAGCGACACCAGCGGGTGGAGATCATAGCCGACCGGCCCCACCACGCCGCCAGGAAGGCCTTCGCCGATACGCCCGCCCCAGGCCAAGAGGAGAAGGAGGAATACGAGGAGGACGCTGGTCGGGATCGGCGTGCCCTCGAAGTAGGTGACCTTGCCGTGCTCCCGGGACATGGGTTCGGCCGTCACGTTGAAGCGAGCGAGGCGGCTGATCCCACAGGCCACGAAGTACAGCAGCGCCAACACATCCCACAACCCCGTAAAGCCGACGGCATAAGCGAGACACGCTGGCGAGACACCGAAGCTGATGACGTCCGCCAGCGAGTCCAGCTCCCGTCCCAGCGCCGAGGCGCTGTGCCGCCAGCGCGCCACGCGCCCATCCAGGACATCGAGCAGCAGCGCGAGAACGATGAGGCCGCCAGCGGCGTAGACGCTGCCCAGATCGCGGGTCCGCACGTGCGTCATGGCCAGGAAGATGGCGGCGGTGCCACAGGCGCCGTTGGCCAGCGTGAGCAGGTCTGCCAGGTGGAAATCGCGGATCATCGAGAAGTGTCGAGTCACGACATTCTCCGGAGGGCTCGTCGGGGGTCGGTCGTGCCATTGGGCCCGTGCGCCTCCCAGGCGCGCCTATCCTACGCGAAGGCTGGCGGGCAGGCCAGTGGTGCCGCAGCCCCTACCCGTCTTCCAGTGGCGGCCCGGAATCTCCGCTGGCCGTTATACGTGTCGGGATCTCCTCGGGCGCGCGGGACTCGCCGCCGCGTCCAAGATCCCGTTTGACACCGCGCAAACGTGGGCGGACCCTGAAAGGGCGAGTGAATAGGGCGATCTGCCGGGGGCAGAGAAAGTGCCCGGCTCGCGGCTCCGCAATGGTCCCGAACGGGAGATGGCGGGGCGCCGCCGGACGTCGGATCGAACGGATGAACCTGGGAGGCGCGCGCATGGCAGCCGAGGGGGACCAGCAGACACTCGTCGGTGCGATCGATGAGCTCGCGCGGCGGGGCTTCACCGAGACTCTGTCGGTGGTAGGGAACCGGCTCCAAGTCGTCGCCACAGGGAAGACGTTTCGGCCGGACGAAGTCGTAGTCCGGGAGTATCGTCGCTTTGAAGGCGTCTCCGATCCTGACGACATGTCGATCGTGTACGCGATCGAGACCGCAGGCGGAATTCGCGGGACTCTGGTCGATGCCTATGGCGTCTATTCAGACCCGGCCGTGAGTGCGTTCTTGGGACATGTCTCGGTTCAGGCACGCGGCCTGGAGCGCGAGTCGAGTGCCCGTCGCGCACCGGCGAGACGCGCAGAACGCGGGAGGAGCACCAGCATGATCCAGATGCAGCTGGATGACGAGGACACGAAGACGCTGCTGGAAGCCCTCACCCTGTACCTCGAGGGACTCCGGCGACAGGTTGCCGGCACAGAGAATCCCGAGTTTCGCCATGCTCTTCAACGGAAGCTGAACGTGCTCGAGCGGCTCGTCGAGGAGCTCGAGCGCAAGGGCGACCGCCTGGCGGAATGATCCGCATCTGTTCGCGGCCGCGGTCGCTGCCAGGCGTCATCGTCTGGCCAGACGCCGCGCCGCCCCTTCGGTGGCCTCGTCGGCCGCGAAGAACGACTCGATTCTCCGCTCCTGGAGCGTGATGTCGTGGGGCGCTCCGAGCCTCGTGAGCGTCGCGAAGAACCGCAGCGCTCATCCTGCGGGTCGCCGGCCGCCCGGCAAAGACTGGATCGGGGTCACATCGCTCTCAGAACTGCTTGTAGATGCTCAGGCCCGCATAGCCGCCGTTGCCGAAGGTGGAGTCGTGCTTGTAACCCGCGCGCACGCCCACGGCCATGCGGGTCGGGATGTGATACAGCTCGAACACGAGACCGGCCCCGCGCGAGTCGTAGTCGGCGTTCCGGCCGAAGAAGCCCTCGACACCGGCATTGATGGTGATGGGCTTGGAGAAATCGCGATTGGTGAGCTGCTGCTTGACGCCTCCCCGGGTGTACAGGAAGTCGTCGACGCCGCTGTAGCTCGAGAAGAAGTTCAAGTTGGTGCGGGTCGGCAGCCAGGAATCGAGCTCGAGCTGGGCCAGGCCCGAGATCTGATCGCCCCGGGCGCCCCCGGTACGGACGTCGGGCGACAGGTCGGTATCGCGGAACTGGGCGCCCCCCAGGAGCCCGAGGGTCGTCTCTCCGAGGAAGAGCTTGATGCCGACCAGCCCGTTGACCCCCAGCGCGCGCGCCGACACCAGGTCGTCCCCCGAGCGGAACCGGTAGGTGAGATAGAAGGGCATGACGCGGACCGCGACGCCCACGTGCGGGGTGAGCCGGTGCGTGAGGTCGGCGCCCACATAGGAGTAGGACTGCCCGCGGAAGTCGCTCTCGCTTCCGGCCAGGGCGGCCAGGTCGGCCGCGCCGGCATGCGTGGACCAGGTCAGCACGAGGCTCAGCGGGATGGCGAGCGAGAGGGCACGTGCCGTCATGTCAGCGGCGCTCCTGCCGGCGCCCGGGCGGACGCCCAGCTCCGGCGAAATGCGTTCAAGCTCTCGGTGGACGAGGTCACCCGCCAGTCGCACTCCTTGACGGTGTCGAACCACACCACGCCCCGGACGCGGGGGAAGTGGGTGAGGAGCTCCGCCCACGCCCGCGTCATCCAGGCGGACTTGTCTCCGCCGCTCTCATCGCAGCCGAGCTCGGCGATCAGGATGGGGCGGGAGCCGAGGCGGGTCAAGGTCCGGTACGGCGCGTCGAAGATCTCGCGGAACTCCTGCCAGCGGGACCACGGGCGCGCGTCCCCCCAGTTGTAGCCGTCGATGGCCATCCAGTCCACGAACTCCTCCCCGGGAAAGTAGCGCTCGATGGCATTGTGAGGCTCGTCGGGGACCGAGCGGGCATAGGGGCACCACACCCACTGCACGCGTGTCGCCCCGGCAGCCTGGAACCGGCCGTGCAGGCGTCGCCAAGCGTCGATGAAGTCGCGCGGAGTGTTGGCGCTCGCGGTCCCGCACCAGGGATACCAGTTGCCGTTCATCTCGTGCATGGGACGCAGCAGCACCGTGTCGCCCACGCCGGCCAGGGCCCGGGCCCATTCGTCGATGTCGTCGTCGAAGGCCCCCTCGGCGATGTGGCGAGGCCGATACCGATGGTTGCCCGGCCAGGTGGCAGGGTCGGCGCCGGCGGGCGGCAGCCGCCACGGCTCCCAGGTCAGCAGGGCCAGCCGCCCGGCCGCCAGGATGGTGCGGACGCCGCGGGCGGCTTCGCCGGGGTGGCCGAGACCCCATGACCAGTAGAAGGAGGCGATCGCGCAGTAGGCTTCGGAGACGCGCTCGAACACCTGGAGGGGTCCGAGCGCGGGAGGCGTGTCAGGCAGGTAGACGCCGAGCATCGGCGTCGCCGGGCTCACGACTGTTGCGACGCCCCCGTCATTGCTCCGAGACAGATCCACCACAGCTTCTCCACCGTCCATAGCGCCCAAGCGGCGTTCACCAGGATCATGTCGAGCTCCCCCCCGGCGTGGCGGAGAAGCGCGTACGGGATCGAGAGCAGCGAGAGCGCGATGAGCGTCCACTGGGGGAGGGTGCCGACGATGCGCTCGGCGATCGACCGGCGGCTCGGGCCCATGCCCGTGACCGTGTAGGGTGGCTTGCGGCGGGGATGAGTGAGTGCCACGGCGGTGGCCGCGATGAAGGCCGGGAAGTAGCCGAGCCACACGTTGCTGGCTCGCCCGAAGGATATCTCGGATCTGGCGATGGCGTACTGGGCCTGGTACGCGAGCGAGCTGACGACGAAGCTCGGCAGGCGCACGAGGGCGTACATCCACCAGGTGGTCGACATGACGTACGAGCCCGTGAACAGCGCGATGATCGGCAGGAGGTAGAACAGCGGCATGACGAAGCCCGCGTAGAGGTACACGAGGCCGAGATGCGCGTACTGGAAGCGCTGCAGCCAGGACAACCCTGGGCGGAACAGGGGATTGTCCCAGAACAGGATGCGGAGCGAGTCGGCCGCCCACTGGTGTCGCTGCCGGTACACGCTCCAGATGTCCGCCGGCGCGCGTCCCTGGGTGAGCGCGTGATTGTGGTACACCGAGCGCCAGCCCGCATCGTGGAGATTCAGCGAGGTGTGCAGGTCCTCGACGAGGTTCCAGGTGCTGAAGCCGCCCACCTGCTCGAGGGCCGCCCGGCGGTACATGACGCCCGACCCGCACGAGAACGCCGCGTTCGCCGTGTCCTTTCCCGCCTGCATGATCCCGTAGAAGATGGGATCCCCGTTGCCCAGGGGATCGCCCTTGGGGAGGCTGAAGCTCTGTCGGGTCTGGACGAGCCCGATGGACGGGATCGAGAAGTAGCCGATCAGGGCCCGGATGATGTCGGGCCGGGGCAACTGATCGGCGTCCAGAGTCAGGATCAGCTCGCCGCGGGACCGGCTCAGGCCGTAGTTGAGGTTCCCGGCCTTGGCGTCCTCGTGCCCGCGCCGCGCCAGGTACCGGACACCGAGCTCGGCGGCCAGACCTGCGAGCCGGACGTCGCCCCCATCGTCGAGGACGTACACCTCCTTGTGAGGGTAAGCGATGGCCGCGGCGCCCCGGAGCGTCGCTTCCACGATCGCGAAGGGCTCCCCGGAGGCCGTGATGAAGACGTCGACGCCGGGCTCGGCGTGCGGAGACACGCCATCCGGTCGATGGAAGCGCGGATACCACGAGATGAGGAAGAAGTACGCGAAGAGCCCGAGCGATACGATCTCGGCGGCCAGGAAGGCGTAGGTCAACCAGCCGGCATGCCAGTTCGCCACCCGGAAGAGCCAGACGATGTAGCCCATCGTCAGCAACGCGCCCGCCACGGCCAGGAGCTGGGCGCGGATCCTCCGCCGACGGTCGTCCTGCTCGCGAAAACGCCGGTAGGCACGGTGACCCTGCAGATCCTCGATCCAGCGGCCGAGCGCCGATCGGCGGCGGGACGACGCTGGCGATCGCGGCGCCGGCGCGTCGGGGGAGAGGGGCTCGTCCGCTACCGGCATCGCCGGCCTCCGGTCGAGGTCCATCGGTGGCGAAGCGCAGCCAGCGCCGCGAGCCCCGCCGTCAGCAGGAGCACGGTGGCGGGCGCCGGTACCGTCGCGACGGTGACCACGACGGCATCGAACCCCCAGCTCTCGTCCGGCTCGAAGAAGCCCAACGCGGAGTAGTCCTCCTTCTGGAGACCAAGCGCCACGAACTCGAGGACGAGGTTGACGGCCACATGCTCGAATTCGAGCGCGATGTGGTAGACGGCATCCAGGCAGCACAGGACCTCGAACATCACCAGCGCCTCGAAACCGAGCGTTCCCGCCTCCTCGGCGCCGGTCTGGTGGGGATTGAGCGCGCCGTTGCTCTGGTTGGGAAAGGTCTGCACGCCGCCCACGTTGTTGAACGTGGCGCTGAACAGGGGCGGCTCGCCCTCGACGCTCGCGGTCCACGTGTCGGGACCGGCGAACGCGGGGTTGTTGCCGTCCCAGGAGCGCAGGATCAACAGGTCGAACTCGACGCGCACGCGGTTGTGGGCGGGCAGATCCGTGAGGCTCAGCACCACGAGCTCGTCGGTGAACTCTCCGAGGAAGCGTCGGTCGCCCACCGGAGTTGTCTCCACCGACGGCGCGCCGGGCGTCGATGTCCACACCGACGGCGCCCCGCCGTCGAACGTGTCCGAGTACACCGGGACCGCGATCACCGGTTCCGCCCACACCACCGCCCATGCGGCCACGCTCGCCACGAGTGCTCCGATCCTGAGTCGCATGTGACGTCCCTCCCTCGGGGACCTCCTCCTGACGATGACGCTCTGACGATGACGCTCCGATCTCACGAGCGTCCGGACCGCGCTCATGGGTGCGCCCCGCGATCGCGATGGCCCACAGGATAATCGGGGCGAGGGACGAAGAGCGAGAGAAACTCGCGGCTTCGGGCGAATGAACGTTGCGCTGGCCGCTCTCTCGGCGCGCGCTTGCCGACTGCTCTCGGCAGATCGCTGCCCAATCTGGGAAAAGGAGTCTCGATGTGGGAAGCCGACTCCCTTGCTTGGGTAGCGCGAGCGCGTGCTGAGTGAAGACCTTTCTCGTTCGGGCGGGTGCTCTGCGCGAGGAAGGCGGCGACGGGGTCGGCGCCGGGGCCGGGCAAGGCGTGCTCTTGCGTCCTCGCGGCGGAGCCCGCGGTGCTGACCACGGGATTACCAACGAGCGCGAGCAGCCGGGCGGGGGCGAGAGATAGGCGGACTGGAAGACCGACCAGATCTGGTCGGCGGTGACTTGCAGAGCCGGGTCGATCGGGGCGCATCGTCGGCCCTGCGGGCCGGGCTGGCGCGGCGGGACGCGGGGCGCTACGCTGGGGTCGTGGCATGCGACCATGCAAGTGCGGCCGAGCCGCCGGGCAACGAGAACCCGAAGGGGCGCCGGTCGCCATCCCCGAGCTGAGATGGGCAAGGCCTTTCCCCACATCTTCTGCATTCCGGCCTCGAGAGCGCCGATCGTCGCCGTGCTCAGACGGGGACCGAGCGACTGGTCACACCTCGGGAAGTGGTATGTCGGTCGGTGCGTGTACGAGCCGGGAGTCTGGATCCGGGCGAATCTCTATCCCCAGCGATGCGACCTGTCGCCTGTGCATAGTGCGAGCTGCGGGCGGCCATCACGACGGGTTGACGGTGGCCGAGGACGAGCGTCGACGGCCGCTCGAGCGGCCATGGTCCATGCATCATCCCCAAGGAGCGTTCATGCGCATCCATAACCTGTACTCCGACGCGAGCGGCGACTCACACTTCCGGGACATCGAGGTCGAGTGGGTCGAGGAGACGCGCGCGGGCAAGCTCTCCAGGCGCCTTCCCGCCACCGGGATCATCTTCCGTCAGGTGCCGCCCACCTACGACCTCGACTGGCATCCGGCGCCCCGCCGCCAGTACATCATCAACCTCGACGCCGGGGTGCAGATCACGGCCAGCGACGGGGAGAGCCGCGTCATCGGCGCCGGCGAGGTGATCCTGGTCGAGGACACGACGGGCCAGGGGCACCTCTCGAAGGCCGTCGACGGCAGGCTCCGCCACTGCGTCTTCGTGCCCATCGACCATTCCGGATGAAGTCGCGGGACACCTTCGCCCCCATGGGGCCCTATCTGGTGACCGAGAGGAGACGGTGATGGCACAGGGCTTCGCGTTGTTCGCCGGCGCCGCGCCCGAGATCATCCGCGCGTCGGCGCGGGAGGCCGAAGCGCTGGGGTACAGCTCGTTCTGGGTGAACCATCCCGGCTCCACCGACGGGCTGGTGGCACTCGCCCTGGCGGCGAGGGAGACCCAGCGCATCGAGATCGGGATCGGGGTCATTCCGCTGCACGCGCGCGGACCGGACAGCATCGTCAGCGGGGTGCGAGCCGCCGCACTTCCCCTCGGTCGCCTGCTTCTCGGGGTGGGAAGCCCGAACCCATGGGCCCTCGCGCGCGTGCGGGCAGGGGTCGCCGAGCTGCGGTCCCAGCTTCCGGTGCGCCTCATCGTGGCCGCGCTGGGTCCCCGGATGTGCCGCCTCTCGGGGGAGGTCGCCGATGGAGTGCTCTTCAACTGGCTGACTCCCGAGCATGCGCGTCTCTCGGCCGGCTGGGTGCGGGCCGGCGCGGCGGCGGCGGATCGGCAGCCACCGAAGCTCTTCGCGTATCTCCGCGTCGCCCTCGGGTCCGCCGCATGCAGCCGGCTGGCGGAGGAAGGAGCCCGCTACGCGGCGATACCGGCGTACGCGGACCACTTCGCGCGCATGGGAGCGAAGCCGGTGGACACGACGATCGCGGCGCAGAGCGCGGACGCGATCCCGGCGGCCCTCGGCAGGTGGCAGGGGGTGGTCGACGAGATCGTCATCCGGGCCATCACCGGAAGCGACACGGTCGAAGACAACGTGGCGCTTCTCCGGGCGGCGAGGCCCGCATGATGCCGATTCGCGGCCGGGCTCGCGCAGAGGAAGCGCCGGGCTCGATGGGCCGCCGGCCGGCGCGCTCCGGATGCCCCGGCCACCCGCCGGGGCCGAGCCCGCCACTCGACCTGTCTCCGGCCCGGGACGGCTGATAACTGATCAGGAGAGAGCCATGGAGCGACGAACTCTCGGCCGAACGAGCCTCGATCAGCTCGAGTACGCCGCCGCCTGCGTGAACGAGGGGCCGCTCTCGCGCGCCGCGCTGGATCGTCTGGGGACGCTCTGGCAGACCTTCGCGGGGGAGGCCCGGTGAGGGTGTCGGGCGCCCCCTACGCTCCCGGCCCTCGCTCCATGGAGTAGGGCTGCCAGCGCAGCAGCCCCGTCTTCTCGAGGACGGAGGGGTTCACGCAGCTCCGGGGCCACCGGCCGCTCAGCACCAGCGCGATCTCGTGGCCCACCCGCCGCAGCCGCGCCGGATCGAACCGGGCGGAGGCCGACGCCACGTGCGCGGTGAGGATGACGTTGTCCATGCCCAGCAGCGGATTGGCCGGCAGGGGAGGCTCCTGCTCGAGCACATCCAGCCCGGCGCCGGCGATCCAGCCTTCCTGCAGGGCCTTGATCAGCGCGGATTCGTCCACGGTGGGCCCGCGACCGGTGTTGATGAAGAGCGCCGACGGCTTCATCAACCGGAAGTGCTCCTCGGTCAGGAGATGGTGGGCGTCGGGCGTCGAGGGGGCGTGCATGGAGACGATGTCGGAGCGCTGCAGCAGCTCGGTCAAGCTCGCCGGCTCCACGCCGTACTGGCTCATGACCAGCTCCTCGACGTACGGGTCATAGGCCAGCATGTGCACACCGAAGGCCCTGGCCCGGATGGCCACGGCCCTGGCCACATGTCCGAAGGCGATGAGGCCCAGGGTCTGGCCCATGAGCCGGGGATATCGGAGCAACATCGGCCGCCCCTCTCTCCACCGCCCTTCTCTGACGAGCCGGTCCTGGACGACCAGCCTGCGGAAGGCGGCCAGGATGAGCATCATGGCATGGTCGGCGACTTCCTCGATGAACGTGTCCGGGACGTTGGTGACCGGGATGCCGCGCGCCGTCGCCGCGCCGACGTCGACGGAGTCCACCCCGACGCTGCCCAGGGCGATCACCTTGCACCGCTCGAGGCCGTCGATCATGCGCTTGGTGATGCGACGCCCCTTCGCGTACAGGGCATCGGCGTCGCGTGCCGCCTCGGCGAACTCCTCCTCCGTGCCGGGGGGGACTTCCACGATCTCCACCCCCAGCGGGCCGAGGGCCTCCATCTCCAGGTCGTAGCCCGCCCCCGTCATCCCGAAGCCCACGCCGGCTGGTGTGACAACCTTGAACTTCGCCATGCCGTTCCTCCTTTCGTCCAAGCCGGCGCAGCGCTTCGGGTCTGCCATTGCGGAGAGCCGCGCTCAGGACGGCGTCGCTCTCTCACACGCCGGCTTCTTGACGTCCGTGCGCGCGCCCGCGGGCGCGGCCCGGCGGGCCGGTGTTCACCGCCGGGCATCGCCCTCCCACGGGCGGGGCTACTGCTTGGCTGCGAGCCCCAGCCGCGTCTCCAGCAGCAGCCGCACCTCGTTGGCGGCGGCGCGCCAGAGCGGGCCACCGGGAACGTCGTACTCGGCCTGGACCTGCTTCCGGTACTCGGCCATCGCGGCGTCCTGCTGATCCTTCGGCGCGACGTCCAGCGTCTTGGCGCGAATCCCGACGACCTTGGCCGTCGCGGCGTGCGCCCGCTCGATCCAGCGCCCGATCTCGTTCCAGTCCTGGTCGAAGAAGACCAGGACCGGGATCGACCGGTAGCCGTTGTTCAGGAAGCAGTCCGTGAGGTCGAGGTTCTGGTCGCGGAAGAACACGCGCAGCTCGCAGTTCGGCATCGTTTCGCAGATGCGCGCGAGCAGGGGCGAGTTGCGGTGGACGTCGCCGCACCAGTTCTCGGCGAGCATCAGCGCGTACCGCACCTGCCCGAGGCCGCTGAAGACCTTGCGCTCCTCCTCGGTCAGCGTGGCCTTGGCGTAGTTGTCCTCGGTGCGGGCGCGGGTATCGCCCATCTGGGCCAGGTAGTCCTTCCAGGTCATGCCGGTAGCGAACCGCTGCGCGTCCAGGGGAATCTTGGTCTGGGCCATGTCGTCCTCTCCTTGGGTGACGGTTGACGTCGCCGGGCGCCGCGGTGTCGCTACACCGCGTTCACGGCGTCCTCCTCGATCTCGAGCACACGGATGGTCTCTCCGGTGGGCACCCCCGTCGCCGGGTCCCAGCCCTGCTCGACGTCGTGATCGCTGACGATGTGCTCCTGCTGGTCTGGTCGCCGCCATCACGTCGACGTGATGGTGCTGCCCGGGCACGTACTTCTGTCCGGCCGGCCCCACGCCGTTCACGAGCCCGAGCGCCGCCCCGTTCTTGCAGGTCCAGTACGGGCCGTCCGGCCCTTCGGTGACGTAGGGCATGCGGTCCTTCAGCGCCGCCGAGGCATTCGCGGTGAACAGCTCGGGCGGCACCCACGGAAGATCGATGTGGCAGTCGGCGGAGATTCTCGTATAGCGCATCTCGCTCCCTTCGCCGGGCGCGCGGCTCGCTTTCAGCGCGGCGCGGGGATCTCCCCGGCGAGCCAGTCGAGGCCGAGGCCGGCCAGCTTGGCGCGCGTCGGATAACCCGTGGCGGGGTCGCACCCTGCGAGACGATGGTACGTCTCCCGCGCTCGCTCGAACTCCTCGGTGGCGAGGGCCACGCCGGCCGTCGGCCCCTTGCCGCCCAGCGGCCGGAAGATCTCTCCTCTCTCGCCAGCCGCGCGACAAGGGCGGGCCTTCCCGACGAGTATAAACCCCTGCCGGTGTCGAAGGGCAAGCATACAACAGAGCTCGAATCGGGCCGGGCCACCCTCACGAGCGCGCAGGCCGAGCAGCGATCGAGGAGAGGGCGGCTCGCGCCGCTTCATGCGTCTTGAATGCGGGCGGCGATTCCCATAGAGTGTCCCGGCGCATTGCAGCGACGGGCGCGCGGCGCACGTTCCCGAGATCAGCACGGCGAGGAAAAGCCTCCGCGTGACGACCCTGGACATCGGACCGATGGTGGCGGTGATCGTCGGGGGGTGAGCTTCGGCTTCGCCGGCTTCGCGTTTGCTCTCTTTGCGAGCGCGGGCCTCGCCCTGGCGTGGCCGCCGGCCATCGTCGTCCCGACCGTCATGCTCGTCGCGGACACGCTCACGCTTCCGCTCCTCTGGGAGCACCGGCGCTATCTCCGCCGGGACCTCCTGCGCGAGAGCCCTCCGTTCGCGCCGTGGTCGCCGGCGCTGTTGCTCCTCGGTGTCATGGCCGGCGCTCTGCTCCTCGGGCGGGTGTCGCCGGCGGTCGCCCGCCTGGGCCTTGCCAGCGTCATCCTGGCTTTCGTGACGACGCAGGTGAAGCGTTCCGAGCTCCCCGGGGCCTCACCGGGCAGTGGCGCCTGGCCGGGGCGCGTGGCCGCGCTCGCCGCCGGCTTCCTCGACGGCTGGATCAGCACGGGAGGCGTGGTGATCGCCGTGTACCTCACGTGGCGCCGCATGGCGCCCGGGCTCTTCGTCGCCGCGATCCTCGTCTACTTCCTCTCCACCGACGCCATCCGGGTCGTGATCTACGCGCTCTTCGGGTACTGGACATCCGCCGTCTTCACCCTGTACCGCGCGGTCCTGCCGATGGCCCTCCTCGGCTACCTGGGCGGCGTTGTCCTGCGGCGCTCCATGCTGCCCCCGGGGGCCTTCCGCGGGGTGGTCCTGGCGCTCCTGACGGTGTATGCCCTCGCCCTGCTCGCCCGCGTGCTCCTCGCGCCGTAGTCCGGGCGGCCGTAACGCGGCGCAGCGACGGAGCCTCTTGACAGGCGTCCCCGCTCCGCTGGTAGTATCCGCACCGCGAGCACTGGATGAAATGAATCGTTCCATCGAACGGAACGCCGACCGCACGCGGACCCGCGGCGCCTCGCCCGTCCTGAAGGCGGTGGGCGTGCTCGATCACATCGCCCGGGCGCCCGGCCCCGTCACGCTCGCCGACCTCAGCGCCGGGACCGCGCTGCCGAAGCCGACCACCCACCGGCTGGCGCGCATGCTCGAGACCGCGGGCATGCTCCACCGGGATCCGCTCACCCGGCGCTACGCGGTGGGCCCGGCCCTCGTCGCCCTGAGCTTCCACGCTCTCCGGAGCGCGCCGGCGAGCCCGCACCGCCACGTGCTGCTGGAGCGACTGTCGGAGAGACTCGGCGAGACCGTGAACCTCGGCGTCCTCTCCGGCGCCGAGATCCTGTACCTCGACCGCGTCGAGTCCCGCTGGCCCCTGCGCATGGACTTCAAGCCCGGGAGCCGGGTGCCGTTCCACTGCACGGCCAACGGCAAGCTGCTGGTCGCCTTTGCGCGGCCGCCGATGCGCGAGCGGCTCCTGCGGCCGAAGACATTCCCCGCGCACACGCCGAGCACCATCACCTCGCGCGCCGCCCTCGGGCGCGAGCTGGCCGAGATCAGGCGTCGCGGCTACTCGGAGGACAACGAGGAGTTCCTGATCGGCGTGTGCTGCCTCGCGGTACCTGTGCGCGAGCGTCGCGGATCGGTGGTGGCCGGGCTTGCGGTGTCGGCGCCGTCCGCGCGCTTCAACCTCGAACGCGCCCGCTCGTATCTGCCCGACCTCGTGACCGCGGCCGCCGAGCTGGGCGCCGCCCTGGAGGCGGAGCGCCACGGGGACGGCGGATGACGCCGCCCGGGCGTCTCTTCGACCTCGGCGGCCGAGTCTGCCTGGTGACGGGCGCCGGGCGGGGGATCGGCCGCGAGACGGCGCTGGCCTTCGCCGCCGCGGACGCGCGCGTGGTGGCGGGCGACGTCGACGCGGCGGCGGCCAAGGACACCGCCGAGGCCATCGGGGCGCAGGGAGGGCGGGGGCCCGGCCTCGCGCTGGACGTCGCCGATCCCCGGAGCGTCGCGCTCGGCGTGGAGGAGGCGGCACGCTTCGGCGGCGACCGGCTCGACGTCCTGGTCAACAACGCGGGGGTGAACGTCGTCAAGCCCACCGACGAGCTGACGCTGGAGGAGTGGCAGCGGGTGCTCTCGGTGAACCTGACCGGCGTGTTCCTGTGCTCGCAGGCGGCCTCCCGAGGCCCTGACCGCGGTTCAGCTTCCTCCGGTGGCGATCCTGGCCGTGATCATGCTCCTCATCTTCATCCTGGGATGGCCGCTCGAATGGGTGCCGATCGTGCTCATCTTCATCCCGATCCTGCTCCCCCTGATCCGGGAGCTGGGCTTCAACCTGACCTGGTTCGGCATCCTGGTCGCGGTGAACCTCCAGACGGCGTGGCTCTCCCCCCCGGTGGCCCTGTCGGCCTACTTCCTCAAGGGCGTGGCGCCCGACTGGGACCTCAAGGACATCTATCTGGGCATGCTCGAGTTCATGGGTCTCCAGGTGATCGGCCTGCTGCTCCTGATCATCTTCCCCGATATCGTCCTCTGGCTGCCGAGGCTCCTGTTCGGGACGTGACGGCGCCGAACGTTCCGGCGCCGACTGGACATCCGTCAGTCGGGCTGCGATGATCACTCCAGGGGAGTGAATGGGCCGGTACCGCGTCGCCGTCGATCCGCGTGGCCCACCGAGTTCCACCGCGGGGAGAGAAGGAGCAGGAGCCATGGCAAGGGACATCCGGACCTCACGTCGCAGCTTCCTCGGGATCTCCGCCGGGATGCCCATCGCGCTCGCGCTGGGCGCGACGCCGGCGCGCATGGGGCAGGCGCAGCCGCTCCGGCCGACGCCGGCCTGCGCCGACGACGCCGACCCGACGCCGCGGCAGACCGCGGGGCCCTTCTTCAAGCCGGAGTCGCCGCGGCGCGCGTCGCTCCTGGAGCCCGGCATCACGGGGACGAAGATCGTCGTCACGGGCGTCGTGCTGTCCACCGACTGCAAGCCCGTGGCCCGCGCCCTGGTGGATTTCTGGCACGCGGACGACAAGGGCAACTACGACAATGCCGGCTACAAGCTGCGTGGGCACCAGTTCAGCGACGACCACGGCCGGTACCGCCTGGAGAGCATCGTGCCGGGCCTCTACCCGGGGCGGGCGCGCCACTTCCACGTGAAGGTGCAGGCGCCGAACCGACCGGTCCTCACGACCCAGCTCTACTTCCCCGGCGAGCCGGGCAACCAGCGCGACTCCATCTTCAATCCGGTCCTGGTGATGAAGGTGCAGGACGTCGCGGAGGGCAAGGCCGCGACCTTCGACTTCGTCCTCGACCTTGCCGGGCAGGGTCGTTCCGGGAGGGGGTGAGCGCCGGCCTGCCGGTGCGCGCGGGATCCATGCGCCCCGCCCGGGATGGAGACGTCACGCGCGGCGCGATTCGCGAGCGGGGTCAGAACCGGAGCAGGAGCTCCCGGTCTTCGCGGAGCGAACGCTCAGCCTCCACGCAGACGACGTTCAACCTCACCGGCCAGCCCACGGCGACGGTGCCGGTGGGCTTCACCCCCGCCGGCTTGCCGGTGGGGCTCCAGATCGTCGGGCGCCGCTTCGCCGATCTCACGGTTCTGCAGGCCTCCGCGGCCTACGAGGCGGCGCGGCCGTGGGCCGGCCGGCGCCCGCCGCTCGACCAGCCCGCATCATTCAGGAGGCCGCCGGGCGCGACGCGACCCGCCCGGTTGCCCGAGCTCGTGGACTGTCCGGGCTAGCCTCCCGGACGCGTGCCGGCCTTCAGCAGCTCCTCGGCCACACGCTTGACGTCCGCGGCCTCAACGAGGCCCTTGTGCGTCTTCATCATGCCGGCACGCTGTACCTCGCCCGTACCGGGCGTCGCTACAACGACGTCATCCGCATCACGGGCGGGTTCGACCGGTTCGTGGACCAGCCGTAGGCCGACCGGCCGCGAGGGCGCCTACCGGAGCCCGAAGCCCCGGGCCATGAAGCTGGCCACGAAGACCAGCGCGACCACGAGCGCCATCTCGATGTGGTTGAGCAGATAGAACGAGCGCGCGCGGGAGGTGTCCGGCCGTTCGCCCCGTCCGAGCTGGCGTCGCCAGCGGATGAAGGTCAGCATGGGCCAGGCCTCGATGGCGACGATGACCAGGAAGAGAGCGATCTTGGTCGAGAACAGCGCCGAGGCGAGATAGAATGGCGTGCCCTTGTCCAGCCCGCCGAAGGCGCGCAGCAGCCCGGTGGCGAGCCAGAGGATGGCCGCGACGCCCCACAGGGTGTCGGCCGCGAAGAGCTTCCGGAAACCCTCCGGATCGAGCGGACCCCTGAGAGCGCGCCCGCGCAGGAAGACGCTGGGCAGGCCGATCGCGAGCGCGAGCAGGTGGAGCGCGGAGACGATCGCGGAGATCACGGCGCGAGTGTACCCCACGCCGAGGCCCGGAAGCCACCCTGCGCCGCCGGCGTTCTGCGGGTGCTACGCTCGACCGACGGCCCGGGCCTTGCTGGTCAGGTAGCGTTGCTCCACGACCGTCCAGCTCACGTTGCGCAGGAATGCCCGGATGTAATCCTGTCGCCCGACCGCCCCGAAGTCGCCGAGATAGGCGTGCTCGAAGACGTCGAGGACGAGGATCGGACTCAGCCCGAGCGGGTGGTTCACCTCGTGCTCGGCCATCCACCACATGTTGAAGAGCTGATCGATCTCCACATCGTGGTAGAGGATGGCCCAGTCGATGCCCGCGAGAGCCGCCTTCCCGGCAAAGTCCCTCCTCCACGCCTCGGGGCTCCCCCAGACCAATGCGAGCGCCTCCGCCAGCGGGCCGTCGGCGTTCATCGGATCTCCCGGCCTCAGGCCCCCGAAGTAATGCTCGTGCAGCACCATGCTCTCGAACTCCGACGTGGCTCGCCGCCTGCGCAGGGACCATCGACGCGAGCCGACCCAGCCCCGGGGCATGTCGGCCAGAAGCTCGTTCAGACGAGCCACATGATCCTGGTAGACACCCCAGTGCCGCTCCATCTGCTCGTCCGAGAGTCCGTCGAGCCGCCCGGGCCTGAGCTGCTCCCGCACCGTGTACGTCATCGGGCCGCCGTCCTTTCTGATGACACCCCCGCTCCGCGGGTCCGCGAAACCGGTCCAGGCCCGCCCCGATCGCGTGACCGGTGCCGTTCGACGCTCACCGGCCGTCGCCCGCGCTTCCGGGAGCCAGATGATCGGGGCCGCGTCTTCCCTTCTCTGACCCCCGCGGGGGTCACGGGGCCGTCCGGTGGCGCGCCCGGAGCGAACGGGCACGCTGTAGGGGATCAGGAAGAGCCTCCGGCGTGCTCTTGCCTGTTCCGATGCGCGCTCACGGCCATCACCGTAGCAGCGGAGGATGAGTGTCCGATGAAAGCCAGATGAGAAGTCTCTCAGCGAGGGGGTCGCGGCGCGGGAACGCGCGCCTTCAGACGGCCGGCAGGCGCACCGTGAAGCGGCTGCCGGACTTGGGAGCGCTCTGGAGCGACAGGGTGCCGCCGTGCGCGACGACGACGGAGCGGGCGATGGTGAGGCCCAGGCCCGAGCCCCCTGTCTCTCGCGAGCGTGCCTCGTCGAGGCGGACGAAGGGCTCGAAGATCCGCTCCGCATCGGCCGCGTCGATCCCGATCCCCGTATCTTCCACCGCCACGAAGACCCACGGTCCCTCCCGGGCCAGCGACAGCTCGACGCGGCCGCCGGCGGGAGTGTACTTCACGGCGTTCTCCACCAGGTTGAGCAGCGCCCGGCGGAGGGCCGACTCGCTTCCGATCACCTGGGCCGGGGTGATCCCGGACAGGCTCATCACGACCCCGGTCTCCCGCGCCAGGCGAATCCCGATGTCGAGGGTCTCGAGGAGGAGCGGCTGGAGCTCCACACGCTCGCGACGGATCCCGGCATCGGTCGATGAGCGGGAGAGCAGGAGAAGATCCTCGGCCACCCGGATGAGCCGGTTGACCTCCTCGAGGCTTGCCGTGAGCACCTCCCGGTACTCCCCCACGGAGCGGCTGGCCCGGAGGGCCACCTCGATGCCTCCCTTGAGCGCCGTGAGCGGCGTCCGCAGCTCGTGGGCCGCATCGGCCGTGAATCGCCGCATCTGGCCGAAGGCCTCCTCGAGGCGGCCCAGCATCCCGTTCAGCGTCTCCGCGAGGTAGTCGAGCTCGTCATTGGCCCCGCGGGTAGCGATGCGCTGCCCGAGGGCCTCGGCCGTGATGCGGCGTGCGCTACGGGCCATCTCCTCCACGGGAGCCAGCGCGGCCCGGGCGATGACGGCGCCGCCCACCGCCGCCAGCCCGACGCCGAGCGGCACCAGCGCCACGACGATCTGCAGGTAGCGGCGGAGCGCTCCCTCGACGCGCTTGAGGGGAATACCCACCTGGATGAGCTGCGCAGGCTGCCCGGCCTGCTCGATGGGCATCGTGAGCAGCCGCACCCGCTCGCGGCGGTCGAGGGAGATGGTCTCGAAGGTATGCTGGCCGCGGGCCGCGTTCTCCCGGGCCCTGGCCGAGAGCGGGAGCGAGCGGTGGCGCAGCGACGCCGAGCGATCGGCCGGCTGCCCGCGGGGATCCAGGAACTGGAAGAACTTGTCGTAGAACTCCGGCCCCACGAGCTCTCCCAGCGCCGCCTCGCCCGGCAGCTCGGACGAGGCGCGGTGCAGATCGCTGATGACCCGCGCGACGGTGACGAGGGAGGCGTCCACATCCTGGGTGAGGCTCCACGCGAGCACGCGGTAGGAGAGCCCCCCGATCACGATGAGGATGACGACCAGGAGGCCCGTGTACCAGAGCGTGAGCCGGGTCCGGACCGAGAACGGGCCGAGACGGCCCTTCACGGCTCGGCCTTCATCACGTACCCGGCCCCGCGAATGGTGTGGAGCAGGCGCGGCTCGGCGTCCTCGTCGATCTTCCGGCGCAGATAGCCGACGTAGACGTCGATGATGTTGCTCTCGGGATCGAAGTCGAGGCCCCACACATGCTCGGCCAGCACGGGACGCGTGAGCACGCGGCCGGCATTGCGCAGGAAGCACTCCAGCAGCGCGTACTCGCGGGTCGTCAAGTCGATACGGCGGCCGCCCCGCGCCACCCTCCGCGTGGCAGGATCCAGGGTGAGGTCGGCGAGCCGGAGGACCGGCGCCCGCTGGCCCTGGCCCCGCCGGAGAAGCGCCCGGACCCGCGCGAGGAACTCCTCGAAGGCGAAGGGCTTCGTCAGGTAATCGTCGGCTCCGAGGTCGAGCCCGGTCACCCTGTCGGAGACGCTGTCGCGCGCGGTGAGCAGCAGCACGGGGGGCTGGGTCCGCCGATCCCGGAGGCTCCGGAGAACCGTGAAGCCGTCGCGCTTCGGCAGCATCACGTCCAGGACGATCAGGTCGTACGGAGGACCTTCGAGGATCAAATCCAGGGCGGCGGCGCCATCGGCGGCCACCTCGACCGCGTAGCCTTCCTCCTGGAGCCCCTGCCGGATGAAGCTGGCGACCTTCCGCTCGTCCTCGACCACCAGGATCCGCATCTCGACTCCATGGTATCCCCGCGGCGTCGGCGGCGCGCGATGCGGGAGCGCCGCGCGCCAGGGCCGTTCCGCCCTCAAGCCATGCCGGCGGCCGGGTCGGCGATCAGCCGGAGATGGTGGTGGCAGCCCGGGCAGTCGAGCGTCCGTTCGCGCCGGAACCGCCCGCCCGACTCGAACTCCTGCTCCGTCCCGCAGCGAGGACACACCCCCCGGACGCTCGCCAGCCTGGCAGCCTCGCCCAGCCGGAGGACAGCGGTGATCACCCCGGCGGCGAGAAGCGTGGGCACGAGGACGAAGTGAGCGACGGGGATGAACACGGCGATGGCGGCGCCCCCCCAGAAGGCGGCCAGGCCGCCCAGAGCCCGGGCCGCCCGGCGCCCTGGGCCCTGCCGGATCACGACCGCCGTGGCGCGCGTCGGTGGCGCACCGAAGGCGGTCAGGGATGCCGGTACGGACACCGCGGTTTCCCCGGCCATCGAAGTCCCTCGTGTCACGGGCCTCGCCCCCCCATCCCCCATGGCCCCCGGGGCGGAACCGGTTAGCCCAACTTCCACGCGTGGAAGTTGGGTTAGGCCGCGGCGGCCGGCCCCACGGCCCTTTGCTCGTGAAGCCGGCGCTCGGCGACCCGCCAGTCGATGTTCTGGAGGAACGCCTCGATGGACTGCGCCCTCTCGGTCGCACCGTAATCCCGCATGGACGCATGCTCCCAGACGTCCACCACGAGGAGCCGCTTGAAGCCGGCCGGCACGCCGTCCTGGTGGAGGGTAACCCACTGATTGGCGAGCAGGTGGGTGACCGGATCCTGGCAGACCTTGCTCTCGGGCATGTTCTTCGTCCCTCGGCGGCGCGGCGGCGGCGCCCCCGCGCGCGTCTGCCGCGTTCCTCCACGGCCAGCGTGGGCTGCCGTCGCGCGTCCCGCCTGCACTGGACTCTACCCGGCGCGCATGAGAGGGCAGTGAAAGAGGCATGAGAAGTCTCTCACCAGCCGCATGGCCGGCGCTGCGAGCGCCCCCGCCCCTCGGCCAACCCACGACTCCCCGTGGAGGGTGGGCAGAGTGCCACCCGCGGCGCTGGCAGCGCGGGCTAAGACACTTCTCATGCGGCGTTCATCCTGCTCTCACATAGGCGGGGTACCGTTTGGCTTCGGTAGCCACCGTGGCTCAGGGCGTTGCCCCATCCGGCCTAGGGAACCCCTGCGCGACGAGGGCGTTCACCGCGACCCGACGCTCCCCCGCAAGGGCGACGCCCATGCGTGTGCCGGGTGGGGCGCCGAGGCGTGGACAGGAGGTGCAACGGATGATTCCGATCGGACCATTGACCACGGTTGAGAAGGCGATCGTGATCGTGCTCGGCATCGACGCGGCGGTGGCCGTCTGTCTTCCCGTCGTGTACTACCTTCACCTCCGCACCGTGCGGCGTCGGGTTCCCATGATCCCTGGATACCCGCCTCGCGAGCCGAGGGAGTGAGGAGCACCCTCGCGCTGCCCAGGGCCACGGACGCGCGAGGATCCGATCCTCTACCTGATCCGACGCGCGGATCCCGGTTCGGGGCCTCCTGGTCCTGCGGCGATTGGCGCTACACCAGGACGGCCCCGCAAGGGCCGGGCGACCGGATCGGCATTCGACGACCCGTGAAGGGAGACGACCGAGGGAATCTGCAGCGCCAGCCCGAGGGCGGCTGTCCTCAGCCGGCGGAGCGGCGGGCCGCCATGTGAGGCATACTACCGGCAAACGCGGGCCGGCTCAACGTCGGCCCGCCCGATCCGTGGCGCTCGAATCCAGCGCCTGGACACCATGCCGGACTTGAATGAGCTCGTTGGCCGCTGGGGGTATCTCGCCGTGTTCCTGATCGTGCTGCTCGGGAACATGGGCTTGCCGGTTCCCGAGGAGACCATCCTCGCGCTGGCTGGGTACTTGGTGTGGGAAGGCAAGCTCAGGCTCTCGCTCACCCTCGCCGTGGGCCTCGTCAGTGCCGCGACGGGTGACACCCTGGGCTACTGGCTCGGACGCCGGTACGGCCGGCATGCCGTCGAGCGGTACGGTCGATGGCTTCTGGGTGGCCCCGACCGGCTGGCCGTCGCGAAGCGCTTTGTCGAGCGACATGGTCCGCTGGGCGTGTTCATGGCCCGGTTCGCCCCCGGGTTCCGCTTCGCGGCGGGGCCTCTGACCGGAGCGCTCGGCATGCCCTTCGGTGCGTTCGCCACCGCCAACCTGCTCGGCGGTGCCGTGTACGTCCCGCTGGCGGTCGCTGGCGGTTATGCCATCGGTTACGGGTTCGGCGCGCAGATCAAGCGGGCTCTGGCCGCGGTCGGCCGGGTCGAGGAGGTGGTGCTGGTCGCGGCGATTCTGGCCACGGTGGCGCTCCTCGCCTGGCGCCTGCGTCGAGCCCGCCGTGCGCGGCACCGGTGATGCGATTCCGGTAGCGCTTCCGGTCGCGCGCTGCTCCTTGCGGTAGGCGCGGTCGCCCGCACGGTTCGTCCGGGTCGAGGTGGCGCCGGAGCCCGGGATCCGTCCCGCCGGCCGTCTCCCGGCGGCCCCGCGACCGGGCCGCGGGCGGCCGGGGCGTCCGATCAGCGCGCGGCGTCGAGAATGGCCCGGGCCATGAGCCGGGCTCCCTCGTAGCACCGCTCGGGGGGCTCGTAGCTGTAGGCGAGCCGGATGAAGCGCTCCCCGCCGCCATTGGGGAAGAAGGCCAGCCCCGCCGTGTACTGGACGCCGGCTCGCCCGGACAGCTCCGCGAGGCGCGCGGGGTCGGTACCGGTGGGCAGCCGGATCCAGAGGAAGAACCCGCCCTCCGGCCTGCTGACCTCGACGTCGGTTCCCTCGAGGACCTCCCAGAGGCCGCGGAGCATGGCGTCCCGCTTCGCGCGGTAGGCGTCGACGAGCAAGGCGACGTGGGGAGCCAGATGGTCCCGCAGGAAGTAGGTGGCCACCCGCGACGCGAACGGGTTCACGCCGCCACCGAAGAGGAAGCTCTGGAAGACCGGGATCATCTCGCGCGGCGCGCACAGCCAGCCGAGCCGGAAGCCGGCGCCGAGGATCTTGGAGAGCGTGCCCGCCCGGATCACGCGGGCGCCGGAGTCGAGCGCGTAGAGCGAGGGCAGGGGCTCGCCCTCGAAGCGGATCTCTCCGTAGGCGTCGTCCTCGAGGATCAGGGTGTCGTGCTCCTCGGCCAGCTCGAGCAGCTCCTGGCGGCGGCGGAGCGAGAGGCTAGGGCCCGCCGGGTTCTGGAAGCTGTCGATGGTGTAGATCAGCTTGCAGGAGCGACCCTCGCGCCGGAGCTGCTCCAGCCGCTCGCGCGCGAGCCCCGTCACCATTCCCTCGGCGTCGACCGGGACGTCGAGCACCGTGGCGCCGTGCCGGCGGATGGTGCTGAGAGTGCCGGAGAAGGTAGGCGCCTCGCAGAGGATCGGATCGCCCACGTCGACGAAGGCGCTGAGCGCCAGGGACAGGGCATGCCCCGAGCCATTGGCGACGATGATGTTCTCCGGCCCGACCTTGAGCCCCTCGAAGTGATCGTACTTGCGGCAGATCAGCTCCCGGAGCCCGCGGTAGCCCTGGGGGTCGCCGTAGGTGAGCGCCTCGGCTCCCTCGGCCTTCATCATCCGGGCGGTGGCCTCGACGAGGCCGTCGTAGGGGAACGAGGCCGGGTCCGGCAGCCCGCCCCCGAACTCGTAGAGCGGGTTCTGGACAGGGCGCGCCCGGGGGGCCGGGGCGCCCCGGCCGATGCGGGCACGGGTCGAGAGCAGGGCCTCGAAGCGGGCGAGAGGCTTGGTGGTCATGGGAGGCAGGATACGGAGCGGCGCGGGCGTCGTCAATCATCCCGCGGCGACCCCGAGGCACCCTAGCCCGCATTGTTCCCGAACCCGCCGGCGCGAGGCGGGGTCGGCAGGGGCTCTTGCGGCGCGAGAGGCTCAGGGATGCTGGCCGGCCGCGGGCGGCGCCGCGTCGCCCGCTCCGGTGGCCACCGCCACCCGGTCGCGCCCGTCGCGCTTGGCCCGGTAGAGAGCGGCATCGGCGGCCATAACCAGGCTGTCGCGGTCCAGCCCGTGATCAGGCAGGGCGGCCACGCCGATGGAGACGGTGATGGGCCCCACCGTCTGGCCGCGGCTGGACACGCGCAGGCGCTTCACCGCCTCTCGCAGCTGCTCGCCGCGCCGCCGGGCGTCCTCGAGCCCGGCATCGGGAAGCACCAGCAGGAACTCCTCCCCGCCGTAGCGGCAGGCGACGTCCTCCCGCCGGAGATTGGCCTGGATCAGCAGCCCCAGCTCGCGCAGCACCTGGTCGCCCGTGTCGTGGCCGAAGGTGTCGTTGTGGAGCTTGAAGCCGTCCACGTCCAGCATGAGGACGCCCAGCGGGCGCCGCGCGCGCCGGGCCCGGCGCACCTCGCGTTCCAGCGTCTCCTCCAGGTAGCGCCGGTTGAACAGCCCGGTGAGGGAGTCGCGGATGGACTGGCTGCGCAGCACCTCGCGCAGCTTGACGTTGGCGAGGCCCAGCGCGAGCTGGGCGGCCACCGCCTCGACCAGCCGGCGCTTCGCCTCGGTGAAGCCGGGTGGATTCCCGTCGCTCGCGGCCGGGCGGCCGACGTAGAGCACGCCGAGGGCCTCGCCCTGGGCCACCAGCGGGATGCAGAGGTAGGCCGAGGGCACTGTCTCGGGGAGATGCTCGCAGAGCACCGCCGAGCGCGTGTCGGGCACGATGTGGGACTGCCCGTTGCGGAGCGCCCAGCACTTCTCCGGCGAGAACACCGTACGCTCCGGCGGATAGCCACCCCACGTTGCCATGGCCTCGATGATGTTCCGCGAAGGGCTCAGCGAGAAGACGGCGCCGGACTCGCTGGGGAACAGCTCGCCGGCCCGCGAGCCGATGACCCGGTAGGCCTCGTCGAGGGTCAGACAGGCCTGGAGCAGCTCGCCCATGCGGTTGAGCAGGTCCAGCTCGCTCACTCGTTCCGCCAGGGCCTCCTTGGCCCCCTGGGCCTCGCGGACGCGGTCGGCGAGCCGCTCGGCCATGACGTTGAAGGTCCGGGCCATCACGCCGATCTCGTCGCCCCCGCCCACCGCCGCGCGGGCGGTGAGGTCGCCGGCGGTGAGCCGCTCTGCCGCGCTCACCACGGCGGTGACCCGGCGAAGGATGAAGAGATCGCTGGCGATTGCCGCCGCGCCGAGAGCGAGCACGATGACGAAGCCCGTCCAGAAGAGGTTCCGGAGCAGCAGCCGGTCGGCCTCGGCCAGCCAGACATCGCGGGGGATGCCGACGCTGACGTAGACGGGCTCCGAGCCGTTCGGACCCGACAGCGGGGCGAACGCCGACAGCCGGGGCACGCCATCGAGCCCCGGCGCCTCCGTCACGCCCCCGCCAGGCTGCCGCCGGATGGCCTGGACCAGCGGGGATTCGGGGACCGACCGGCCCACCCAGCGCCCGGGGTCCGGATAGCGGTGCAGGACCAGCCCGCGGACATCGGTCACGCTGATCACGGTGCCCTCGGGCAGCCGGGCCTTCTCGGCGAGCTGATTGACCCACCCCAGGTCCAGCTCCGCGAAGACCACCGCCCACACGGCGCCCGCCCTGTCGACGGCGGGATACCAGAGGGTCAGCACGGGCTCGCCGGGAGTGCGGTGGCCGAGATACCCGCTCGCGGTGAACTCCCGGGCGGTTCGCGCGCGCTGGAAGGACGGGTTGCCGGCCACGCTCCCCGGCCGGGGCAGGCCACGCGCGGCGCAGAAGACCGCGCCGTCGGGCCGGATGGCCCCGACGTTCCGGTACAGCGGGAACTGGCGCTGGATCTCCGCGAAGTGGGCGCTGCAGGCCCGCGAGTTGTGCATCTGCACGTCCGAGAGCTGGGCGAGCCCGATGAGCAGCGAGCGGGCGCTGTCGATCAGGCGCTCGTGGGTCGTCGAGGCCAGCCGCGCGACCCGCAGCGCGTCCTCCTTGATGCCCTCGGCGGCGAGCCGGCGCTGCTCCCAGGCGGTGAAGAGGATCAGCGCGACCGCAGGCAGCACGGCGAGGGCCACCAGCAGGAACAGGCGGGACCGCAGGCTCGAGCGCGCCAGCCGGCTCATGGGCCGACCGAACCGCAGAAGGAAAGGAAAGAGCCGCCACGGATGAAGTGGTCCCCTCGGATCATGTCGGGATCTCCCTTGGCGGATGATCCCTCTGCCCGAGGCCCCTTGGGGGCTCGTTCTCTCACTTCGGCAGCCCGGCTGTCAGGTTCGTCGCCTGGTCCGTGGCTTTGCGTCCCCGCCTCGCGGTCGGGTTTGCCCTTATCGGTAGAGAAATACCGCCGGCTTGGTCACAAGCAAGTGAGGTGCCAGGGGGTGCGGTCGACGGCGGAAGTTGTGCCCTCGGGGAAATAGGACGGCGGATCAGCACGATAGAGAGCTGGACCTGCGCCCGGAAAATGCCCGGGGCTCCCGGATCACCCGCCATCGTGACACACCACTTGACGTCCCACGTCAGTGCCAAGACAGCGTGGGCCGCCCGATGGCCCGGAAGGTACCAGCGCCCGTCCGAGCCAGCCGCCGCCGCTCAGACGAACAGGGTGAAGATGCCCGCGGCGATGACCGCGACAGCCCAGAGCGCGTCCAGGTTCACCCAGGCGCGACGCAGCATGGCCAGGCCGAGCTTCTCATAGACGGCGATGGCGGTCGCGCTCATCGCGAGCAGCATCGCCAGCGTGTGCACGAGCACGGCGGCGAGGCCCTGCGCGATCGAGTCGCCGACCAGGGCGGCGCCAGCGGCGACCTCGGTATACGGTCTCGCATGCTGGCTGTGGTCCATCGCGGGTAGGCCGAGCAGCACGGGGAAGAGCATGAGCCCGGCGCCGTGGGCGGTCGACATCAAGAACGACCACAGGACAAGCTCGCGCAGACTCACCCGCATGCCGACCCACCGAGGATGCGAGCGGGGCCCGAGGAACTTGTACAGGCCGAAGCCGATGAGCGCCGCGGCGCCGAGCCCTCGCAGCAGCGGCGGCGAGGTGACGACCTGGAGTCCACGGACCAGCGCCACGGTAGCGGCGACGGACGCGCAGTGGCCGAGGGCGATCGGAAGGAGGGCCTGCAGGAGCGCCTTGCGGCTTCGCTCTTGCAGGCCCAGCGCCACGGCGAACAGCCACCCCATGCCCGGGTTGATCCCGTGGTAGGCGCCGAGCAGGGCCAGGCTCAGCCATGGCCACAGGCTCACGGGCTCAGCCCCGGCCGGATGTCACGGGTAGCAGTACGAGTCCGACGAAGCGTCGCCTCCCTCGAGGCGAACCTGGTGGGGCCGCTCGCCCTCGAACTGCAGGAAGAAGTTGGAATCGACCGCGATGCCGCCCTCGGGGTGCCCGTCCAGCTTCACGACCCAGCCGCGGACGCCCTCGGGATAGAACTGGGCGTCCCACGAGCCATAGAGCGAGTTCGTGAGGTACACCCGGCGGCCGTCGCGGCTCACCTCGACCATCTGGGGACCGCCGTTCAGGGCCCCCGCCTTCGGGTGCGGGGCGCGCGCGATGAGCCCGCCCAGGCGGACGGAACCCGTCAGCCGCGGCTTGAAGGGGTCCGCGACGTCGTACTGGCGGAACTCGCCCGTCCCCCAGCAGGAGACGTAGAGGAACCTGTCGTCGACGCTCAGGTCGATGTCCGTGATGAGCGGCGGCGCCGCCTTGAACGGCTTGAGGGCAGGGGGGAGCTGCTCCGGGTCCGCCGGCTCCGCCGGGATCTCGATGACCTTGCGCACCGCCCAGGCGCCGTTGGACTGGTGCCAGACCCATACGGAAGCCGAGAGGTCCTTCAAGGAGACCACCACGCCGACGAAGCCGTAGGCCTTGGTGGGGTCGTGGGCGGGGCGAAGCTCGAGCACCATCTGCTGCTCCGAACCGAGATCGAGCGCCTGGAGGTGACGGCGCCTGCGCAGATCCCAGACGTGGAGCGAGCGGCCGTACTGGCCGAGCAGGTCGGGATTCAGCCCGCCCTCGACCATGTTGGGCGTGCCCCACTCGCTCGTGATGATCGTGTCGTAGCCGAGGTGCCAGGCGAAGTCGTAGGCGAGGCGCTGGGGCCCGCGGTCCACCTCCCAGCGGCCGAGGACGTCGAAGGAGTCGTGGTCGATCACGAAGATCCCACCCGGCCCGTCGCCGTCGGGCGCGCCGAGGGCGCTGAAGTAGATGCCGTCGGGTCCACAGTGGCTGGTGTGAGGCCGACTGTAGCCAGCGCGCCTGGCCAGCTCCTGGGGCTCGATCACCTTGACGATGTGGGGCGTTCGTGGATCGGGCTTGGTGTCGATCACGTGAATGCGCGACGAGCGCAGGCCCGGGACCAGGAGATACCGCCGCTCGACGTGGGGATGGGGCGCGTAGGGGCAGAGGGCCGAGCTGCACGCGTTCCACCCGAAGTGGTGGAGTTCGTCTCCGGCGTTCGGCATCTCCAGTCGGCCGACGACCTGGCTGTAGCTGGGCGATCTGGGGTTGACGTCGAGCACGCAGAGCGCGTCGCCCCTGCCGTTCCCCTCGGTATTGAGGGTGACCACATAGGCGAGCTTCTCCGGTGGCGCCTGCGCCGCCAGGCGCGGTGACGGATAGAAGGTGGGGTCGGGCTGCCACTGTGTCATCGTCTCCTCCTTGTGCGCCGGGCTCAACCAGCTCTACGCCGGCGCCTGAGGGCTGTCAAGACGGCGTCTCGCGCCATCCAGGGAATTCCGCCGCAGCGGCCGGTGAGGGGCCCCGCGACCGCGACGCGCGCTGAAACGAGCATCATGCCGCCTTCCGAGAATCATTCGCGCAGCACCCGGAAGAAAGCCTGGATGTCGCCCGCCAGAGCCTCCGGCTCCTCGAGGGCGGCGAAGTGGCCGCCCGCGGCCATCGCCGTCCACCGCCGGATGTTGTAGACGCGCTCGGCCCAGGCCCGCGACGGGTGCAGGATCTCGCGGGGGAACGACGCGTAGGCAGTGGGAGCGGTGACCCGGAGCCCGTCGCCGATGGGCCACGGCTGGTGGAAGCGCGCGTAGTAGGGCCAGAACGATGAGTTGATGGCGCCGGTCACCCAGTAGAGCATCACGTTGGTGAGGAGCACGTCCTTGCTGAACCGCCGCTCGATGTCGCCCCCGCAGTCGCTCCACGTCCGGAACTTCTCGACGATCCAGGCCGCCAGCCCCACCGGCGAATCGGTGAGCGCGTAGGCCAGAGTCTGGGGCTTGGTTCCCTGGATCCACTGGTACCCGGTCTCCTCGCGCTGCCAATGGGCCAGCTCCTCGAGGTAGGCCCGTTCCTCTTCGGTGGGGCTCGCGGGCGGCGCGAGGTCGCGGCGCACCGAGAGCAGGTTCACGTGGATGCCCACCAGCCGGTCCGGGTGGGTGGCCCCGAGCCGGGCGGTGATGAAGGCGCCCCAGTCGCCGCCCTGGGCGGCGAAGCGCGGGTAGCCGAGCGCGTCGGTCATCAGCGAGGCGAAGAGGTCGGCGATCTCCACCACGCCGAAGCGCGGCTGGTTCGGCCGGAAGGAGAACGTGTAGCCGGGCAACGACGGCGCGATGACGGTGAAGGCATCGGCGGCATCCCCCCCGAACCGCGCCGGATCGGTGAGCAGGGGAATCAGGCGCTGGAACTCCACGATGGAGCCGGGCCAGCCGTGGGAGAGCAGGAGCGGAAGCGGCCTCGGCCCGACGCCCGGCTCGTGGACGAAGTGCAGCTCGATGCCGCCGATGGGGACGGTGAACTGCCGGAGCCGGTTGAGGCGCGCTTCCTGCTCGCGCCAGTCGTACCGCTCTCGCCAGTAGGTCACCAGCTCCTTCAGGTAGGCGAGATCGGTCCCGTATCGCCACGGGGCCTCGGGGATCTCATCCGGCCACCGGACGCGGTCGAGGCGCGCGCGGAGGTCGGTGAGCACGTCGTCACCGATCCTGATGGTGAATGGCTGCGGGATCATGGCCCCGTATCGTACCATCGCCCCGTCGCGAGTTCTCGCCCTCTCGCCGCCGGGGTAGAATGCGAGCGTGATCCGTCGCCTCGGGATCGCCCTCGCCGTCGTCCTCGCGCTGGCCGCCGCCGTCGTCGCCCTGCCCGGCGGCGCGGTCGCTCCGCCGGATGCGCGGGAGCTGCGGGCCCATGTCGAGGCGCTGACCGCGCCGGAGATGGAGGGCCGGGGCTCGGGGACTCCGGGGGGCGATCGGGCGGGCCGCTACATCGCCGGCCGGCTCGCGGCCGCCGGCCTCCGCCCGGGCGGGGAGGGCGGGACCCATTTCCAGCCGTTCGTCGTCGCCTCCGGCGCGCGCCCGGGGTCCGGCACCGCCCTCGAGACCCTCGGCCCCCCGAAGACCCTCGAGCTGGGCCGGCACTGGTCGCCGCACGGCGGGTCCCTGTCCGGCGAGGTCACGGGAGAGGTGGTCTTCGTCGGATATGGCGTCGTCGCGCCGGACGGGAGCTACGACGACTACGCGGGCGTCGATGTGCGCGGCGCGATCGCCGTGGCGCTCGAGGGCGTCCCGGGCCACCGGGGCGATCTGCGTTCCTCGCGGCTCGACAAGCTCCTCACCGCTCGGCGCCGCGGGGCGGGGGCTCTGCTCATCGTGGGCGACGCCCTGCCTTCGCTCGGCGCCACCGCGGCCTCGGTTGCGCTCGTCTCGGGAGCCCTCAGTCCTTCCGGTGCCGACCACCTGCTGGCCGCCCCGGGGACAACCCTGGCACGGCTCGCCGCCGCGCTCCAGAGCACCCGCGCTCCCGGAGCGTTCGCCGCCGGCCTGCAGGCGCGGATCCGCGTCGTCTTCGAGCGCGAGGATCGCCGGGCGGCCAACGTCATCGGTTTCCTGCCGGGCGCCGACCCGGCCCTCGCCTCGGAGGCCGTGGTCGTGGGCGCCCACTACGATCATCTCGGCCGCGTGGGCGGCGCGGTGTACCCCGGCGCCGACGACAATGCCTCCGGCACCGCCGTCGTGCTGGCACTGGCTCGCGCCTTCGCGTCGGCGGGCGGATCTCCCCGCACCCTGATCTTCGCGCTCTTCTCGGGGGAAGAGATCGGCCTGCTGGGCTCGCGGCACTACGTGCGGTCTCCCACCGTGGCCGTCGATCGGACGGTGGCCATGGTGAACCTCGACATGGTGGGGCGCCTGCGCGATGCCCGGCTCACCGTGGGCGGGGTGGACAGCGGGAGCGGCCTGCGCGAGGTGCTCGGCGAGGCCGGCCGGGCAGCGGGACTCGGTCTCGTCCTCAACGGCAGCCCCTTCTCGCCGTCCGACCACTCGCCCTTCTACGCCGCCGGCGTGCCGGCGCTGTTCTTCCACACCGGCCGCCACGCGGACTATCACCGGCCCACCGACACGGCGGACAGGATCGACGCCGACGGCATGGCGCGGATCGCGGCGGTGACGGCGCGCGTCGTGGAGCGGCTGGCGGGCAGCCCTCGCCCCGTCTACGCGCAGCTGACGCCGCCGGTAGCCGGGCGCGGCCCGCGCGGGAGCAGCGGCGAGGCCTTTCTCGGCGTGTCCCCCGATCTCCGCTCTGAGTCCGATGGGCTGAGGCTCGGCGCGATCGTCCCCAGCAGCGCCGCCGCCCGGGCCGGCATCCGCGACGGCGACGTCATCGTCCGCCTCGGTGAGATGCCCGTGAACAGCTTCGACGACCTGAGAGGGGCGCTGCAGGCCCGGCGCCCCGGCGACGGGGTCAGGATCGTGTACCTGCGCGAGGGATACGAGCACATCACCTCGACGACCCTCGACGCCCGGCCCTGATGAGGCTCTTCCCGTCCAGCCTGGCCGCGCTGCTGGCCCTCGCTGGCTGGGCAGCGGGTACGGAGGCGTGCTCGGCCATGGTTCCTCAGGTCGGGGCGTCGTGCTGACGAGTGAGGCGGTCGCCCACCCGGATCAGGTCTTCCGGCTCGATGGGCTTGGCCAGGTGGCCTGCTATGCCCACTCCAGCCGCTCGTGGGTGATCTCGATGGTCTCGATGGCGACCTCGCTGGACCGGGCTCGGAGGTGGGGCCCTTCCCACTTGCTCGGCCAGGCCTCGAAGAAGTTCCAGCGGGCCACCTCCGCGCGCCCCGCATCGAGGAGCACGATGGAGCCGGCCCGCCGCTCGACGCGACCGTCGATGACGCGCCGGCGCCAGCTCCACAGCTCCTTGCTGGTGGTCAGGCCGCGCCTGAGCACAAGGGGAGGATAGCGGGTCAGCCCGGGGAGCTTGCGCACGCCGAGGGTGGCATCGGAGCCCTCGCGGTACTCGATGACGTCCGTGTCGGTGCTCAGGCCAGAGCATTCCATGAACCCGGCCACGGGGACGCCGTCGATCTCGACGAGGAAGTTGAAAGCGGCGAACGGGTCGTTGCGCGCTCCGTCAGGCATGGTCTCTCCTCATCGCGAGCGGCGGAGGTATCCGAGGTCGCGATAGATGCCGAGGTCATGGGCGATCACGTCCTGGTACCGGCGGGCCTCGCGATCCTGGTAGGTGATCGTCACGGTGAGGCGTGTCGGCTCTCTCCGGCGAAAATACGCGGGAAGGCTGTCGACCAGCTGGGAGAACTCCTTGCCCGGAGGCAGGAACTCGAGACGTCGGAAGAGTCTCATGTCAGAGATCAGCTTCCGGCCATCAAGGCCGCGGAAAGGCTTGCTGAATCTCGTTGTCACCTTATAGGCGCTCCGCGTCCCGATATTCCTGAGCACCACGAACAGCAGCCCGTCGGCCGAGGTGAAGTCGACGATGACCTCGGGACGCCGGTCATCGCCCGAAGAGTCGGGACCGGGCCGCATGCCGATGATGATAGACGACCCGGGTGGCCAGGTGTCAAACTGCACTGGTCCGTATTCCGCCATCGGGGTGACACTCTTTGGAAGGGGAGACACACGAGGAAGCTGGCCGACTTCGCCGGGGTTCTGCATGGCGCAGTAGTTGCGTATACTGCCACCTGACGAAGCCCGGCCGAGTTCCCGGTCACTAGACTTCTGTCCGGGCCGGGACCCCGCTTTGACAAGGCGATCCCGGGATCAAGGAGCGAGAGAGCCAGATCATGGAGCACCCGCGAGCGATGCCCAGGCCCCGGTTGAGCGTTGCGGTAGCCCTCGTGGCTTTGGCCACGGGCCTCGTGCTGTTCCTTTTCCAGTTCACGAAGGACTCGCTCCTGGCGAGCCTGCCGGGTCTGCAACCGTGGCAGGTCGACCTCGTGCCGGTGGCTCTCGGAACGGTGATCGCGGCCGTGGCCAGCGCCCTCGTGCTGGGCCGCCAGAGCGCCGAGCACCGGCGCATCGTCAAGGAGCTCGCGAGCCGCCGCCGCCCGGACGACGCCCAGCGGCCCACGGCCAGGCGGAGCCCTGCTGCTCCCGAGGCAGCCGGAAGGGAGCCGGAGGCTCCGAGCGCGGAACGCAAGGAGGCCGCGGCGCTGCGCGCCAGTGAGGCGCGGTATCGCGCGGTCGTCGAGGGAGTGCCGGAGGCGATATGCGTGCACCGCGACGGGGTCGTCGAGTTCGCCAATCAGGCCGCCGCGGCGCTCTTCGGATTCGCGAGCTCCGCGGAGCTGGTCGGCCGGCACTACGGGACGCTGGTGGCGGTGACCGATCGCGCAAGGCTCGAGCGGGACCGGACGGCGCGGCTGGCCGGCGAGTCGGTGCCCGCGCGCTTCGAGTTCCGGGGCCTCCGCAACGACGGCGCCACGGTATGGCTCGAGTGCAGGGCCTCGCGGGTCGACTGGCAGGGACAGCCGGCCGTCGTCACCTCGCTCGTCGACATCAGTGATCGGAAGCAGCACGAGCGAGGCTCCGGGGCGCCGGAGCCCGCGCCGGCGGCGGACCGTACGCCGGAGCCCAGCCCCGCCGGTGCCGTGGTGATCACGGACGAGACGGGTGTCGTCACCGACTGGAACGCCGAGGCCGAGAGGATCTTCGGCCGTTCCCGCGGGGAGGCCGTGGGCTTACCGCTGGTGAACGTGCTCATGCCGCCCGCCCCGCGGGAGACGCCGCCAACTGCGGTCCAGGCCCCACCGGCCCCGGAGTCGGCGGCGCCCCTCGCGGAGTCCGCGCCGGCGCCCCGGGACACGGCCATCGAGCAGGCCGCGCTCGATGCGCGTGAGGCCGCCGAGACGGCCACCCGCGCCAGGCGCGAGGCCATCCTGGCTGCGCACGAGACGCCGGCGGCCACCACCGGCGCCAACGGCGCGTCCCCGCTCAGGGCCGATTCGCCGGCCCCAGTCGAGGCTGCCGCTCCGGTCGAGTCGGCCCCGCGGGTCGAGTCCTCGGTTCCGCGGGTCGAGTCAACAGTTCCCATCGAGGCTGCTCCGGCGCCCGCCGCGACACCCCCTTCGCCCCCGACTCCGCCTCTCGCTTCGCCTTCCGCCGGGGAGGTCCAGCGCAGGCCGGAATCTCCCGCCTGGACGGGCCCCGAGCCCGTGGATGTGGCGGCGCTCCGGAAATCCCTCGGCGAGGCCGCGCTGAGCGACATGGTCGGCACCTTCCTCGGCTACTGCCCGGAGCGTCTGGAGTCGCTGCGCGAGGCTGTCCAGGAAGGCGACAGCAATCGGCTCGCGCGGACGGCCTACAGCCTGAAGGGAGCCCTCGGCAACCTCGGCGCGGAGCGCGGCCGCGCGCTGGCGGCGGAGCTCGAGGCCAAGGGACGGAGCGGCGCCCTGCAGGGCGCCCCGGAAGTGTTCGCCCAGCTCGAGGTCGAGCTGGAGCGGATCACCGCGGCGCTGTCCGCGCTGGCCTAGCTCGCATTATTAGTAGCCAGGGAGGCTCTCGATGGAATTCGAGTACTCGAAGCGCACCCGGGAGTACCTGGAGCAGCTCACCGACTTCGTCAACAAGCACGTCCACCCGAACGAGCAGACCTTCGTGGATCAGCTGAACTCCCAGCCCACGCGCTGGCAGGTGCCGCCGATCATGGAGGAGCTGAAGGCCAGGGCCCGGGAACGGGGGTTGTGGAACCTCTTCCTGCCCGAGAGCGATCGGGGGGCCGGGCTCAGCAACCTCGAGTACGCCCCGCTCTGCGAGATCATGGGCCGCTCGCCCATCGCCCCCGAGGTGTTCAACTGCTCGGCCCCCGACACCGGCAACATGGAGGTCCTGGAGCGGTACGGCACGCCCGAGCAGAAGAAGCAGTGGCTGGAGCCGCTGCTCGAGGGGAAGATCCGCTCGGCCTTCGCCATGACCGAGCCCAAGGTGGCCTCCTCCGATGCCACCAACATCGAGTCGAGCATCGTGCGCGACGGCGACCACTACCTTATCAACGGCCACAAGTGGTGGACCTCCGGCATCGGGGACCCGCGCTGCAAGATCCTCATCTTCATGGGGAAGACGGACCCGAGGAATCCCGACCGGTACAAGCAGCAGTCGATGATCCTGGTGCCGCGCGACACCCCCGGCATCAAGGTCTTCCGGATGCTCACCGTCTTCGGCTACGATGACGCGCCTCACGGCCACGGCGAGGTGCTCTTCGAGAACGTGCGGGTCCCCGTCGCCAACATGCTGCTGGGCGAGGGACGCGGCTTCGAGATCGCCCAGGGGCGGCTGGGGCCCGGCCGCATCCACCACTGCATGCGCCAGATCGGCGTGGCCGAGCGGGCGCTCGAGCTCATGTGCAAGCGGGCCACGACGCGGGTGGCCTTCGGCAAGCCCATCGCCGAGCACGACGTGACCCTCGAGCGGATCGCCGAGTCGCGCATCGAGATCGATCAGGCGCGGCTCCTCGTGCTCCATGCCGCCCACATGATGGACACCGTGGGCAACAAGGCCGCCCGGCAGGCCATCGCCGAGATCAAGGTGGCGGTGCCCAACATGACCCTCCGCGTGGTCGATCGCGCCATGCAGGTGCACGGGGGCGGCGGCGTCAGCCAGGCGTTCCCGCTCGCCTTCATGTGGGCGCACTCGCGCACCCTGCGCTTCGCCGACGGGCCCGACGAGGTGCACCGCCGCCAGATCGGCCGCCTGGAGCTGAGGAAGCACGTCTGAGAGGTGGAAGGGCTGACGGCCGGGAGCGTGAAGGGGTAGAGACCGCCGGCGAGGTGGGGCGTCGCCTCAGGGGCGGGGGCGTGACGGCGGAGAGGCGGTGGCCGCGCCGACGGCCTGCGAACCGGGTGCCGGGGCCGGGCGCGCCCCCCCGGGGGCGGACACCCGCGGCGGCAGGTCGCGCTCCTCGACGGCCTGCCGCTCCTCGAGGGCTCTCCGGCGCTGACGCTCGGCCCGCCGGTCGTCCTGGGCCTCCTTGACAACGCCCTCGGCCTTCCGGATCTCTGCCTCGGCCTGCTTGAGCTTCGCCTCCAGCTCCTTGTGCCGCTCGTCCGAGCGCTGCATCTCCTCGGCGAGCCAGCGCCGGACCCGGGCCAGCTCCACGTTGGCGTCGTGCTGACCCCACACCACGTAGCCGACTCCCACGCCCAGGAGCCCGCAGAGCGTGCCAGCGACCACGACTACGACCGCGATGAGCGCTTTCATCTCTAGCGGCGATGCCTTGGCCCGTCCGGGCCACCCCAAGCATACGACGGCGCCCACTGGGAATCCAAGCCCAGCTTCCCCTTTTGATTCCGTCCGCCGGCCAGGTCACAATGCGGGCGACCCCCGAGGGCATCCAGGACCCTCGCGTGACGGGAGGGACTCCGTGGGCAGACTGGAGGGACGGGTGGCGTTCATCACCGGGGCCTCGTCCGGGATCGGGGCCGCGCTGGGGCGGGAGTTTGCCCGCCGGGGGGCCCACGTCGCGCTCGGCGCCCGCCGGGTCGATCGGCTGGAATCGCTGGCCGCCGAGCTGACGCGGCTCGGTCACCGGGCCATCGTGATCTCCTGCGATGTGACCAGGGAAGGGGAACTCGAGGCGGCCGTGGCCCGGACCCGTGAGGCGCTCGGGCGGATCGACGTGCTCGTAGCCAACGCGGGCTTCGGCGTGATGGGCCGACTCGAGGTCTTGACGCTGCAGGACTACCGCCGCCAGTTCGAGACCAACGTGTTCGGGGTGCTCCGGACGATCTACGCCGGGCTCGACGAGATCAAGCGGACGCGGGGACGCATCGTGATCATGGGCAGCGTGGCCGGCCACCTCGGAGCGCCCGGCTCCTCCGCCTACGCCATGAGCAAGTTCGCCGTGCGCGGCCTCGCCCAGGCGCTGGCTCCCGAGCTGGCGGCCCACGGGGTCGCCGTGACGCTTGTGAGCCCCGGGTTCGTCGAGTCGGAGATCCACGAGGTGGACAACCGCGGGGTGAGGCATCCGGGCGCGCATGACGCCGTGAAGTGGCTCCGGATGCCGGGCGAGAAGGCGGCGCGCCAGATCGTGTCGGCCACCGTGCGGCGGCGGCGCGAGGTGGTGATCACGGGGCACGGCAAGGCCATCGTGTTTCTCCAGCGCCATGCCCCCTGGCTCGTCGCGTGGTTGGTCCGGCGCTCTGGCGTCCGCCAGCACCGCCGCGAGGCGGCCGCGCCGCCCGCGGCGGATGCCCCCTGAGCGAAGAAGCGCTTCCGTCCGTCAGAGGAGCCCGCGGATCGCCGCCATGATGGCCTCGCGCGAGGGGATCGTCGCCTTCTCCAGGTTGTCGTTGTAGGGCATCGGCACGTTCCGCGCCGCCACCCGCGCGATGGGGGCGTCCAGGTAGTCGATCGCCTGCTCGCTGACCAGGGCGGCCACCTCCGCCCCGAACCCGCCGCGCTTGCAGGCCTCGTGGGCGACCACGAGCCGGCCGGTCTTCTTCACCGAGCCCAGGATCGTCTCTTCGTCCAAGGGGACCAGGCTACGCGGGTCGATGACCTCGACGCTGATGCCCTCCGCTTCCAGGTCGGCCGCCACCGACAGCGCCCGCTGCACCATCATCTGGGTGGCCACCACGGTGACATCGGTCCCCGCGCGCTTGACGTCGGCCTTGCCCAGCGGGATCGCGTACGGCTCCGCGGGCACCTCGCCCTTCTGCGGGTAGAGCATCTTGTGCTCGAGGAAGATCACCGGGTTGTCGTCGCGGATGGCGGCGGCCAGGAGCCCCTTGGCATCGTACGGGGTCGACGGCGCGACGACGACCAGCCCCGGGATGTGGACGAACCAGGCCTCGAGGCTCTGGGAGTGCTGGGCGGCGAGGCGGATGCCGCCGCCCTGGGGCCCGCGGATCACGAGCGGCACGGTGGGGCGGCCGCCCAGCATGTAGCGGAACTTGGCGGCCTGGTTCACGATCTGGTCCATCATGATCGTGACGAAGTCGAAGATCTGCACCTCCACCACCGGGCGCAGGCCGGCGATGGCCGCGCCCACGCCCATGCCGCAGAAGGTGGCCTCGGAGATGGGCGTGTCCCGCACCCGCCCCTCGCCGAAGGCGTCGCGGAGGCCCCGTGTGACCGCGAAGATCCCGCCGATGAGGCCCACGTCCTCGCCCATGACGAAGACGCCCTGGTCGCGCGCCATCTCCTGGTGGAGCGCCTCGTTCAGGGCCTCGGCGAAGGTGATCTCGCGGCCCGCCCGCCGCTCGGGCTCGCGGACCTCCACGTGCGGGGCGTAGACTGCGCGCTCCATCAGCTCGACGGTGGGCTCCGGGCTCCCGGTGGCGAAGCGGACGGCCTCGTCCAGCTCGCGCTCCACCCCTTCCCGCAGATCCTTGATCCGCGCATCGGTGACACCCGGCCGATCCAGCAGGAGCCGCTCGAGCCGGGCGATGGGATCGCGCTCCATCCACTCGAGCTCCTCCTCCGAGGTGCGATAGTCGGGCAGGTTGGCGCGCATGCTGTGGCCGCCCCAGCGGTAGGTCACCGCCTCCACCAGGCTCGGCCCCTCGCCGGCCCGGGCGCGCGCGATGGCCGCGCCCACCGCCTCGTGCACCTCGATGACGCTGTTGCCGTCCACGCGCGCCGCGGGGATCCCGTACCCGGCCGCGCGGCCGGCCACGCTCTCGCCGGCGGTGGTGCGGCTGGAGGATGTGGAGAGCGCGTACTGGTTGTTCTCGCAGATCAGGACGAGGGGGAGCTTCCAGACGGCGGCCAGGTTGAGCGTCTCGTGGATCACCCCCTGGTTGGCGCCGCCATCCCCGAAGAAGGCGATCACCACGCGGTCCGTCCCTCGGATGCGCGCGGCCAGGGCGGCCCCGGCCCCGATGGGGACGCCCGCCGCCACGATACCGTTGCATCCCAGGATGTTCAGGTCCAGCGCCGCGATGTGCATGGAGCCGCCCAGTCCCCGGCAGTAGCCGGTCTCCCGTCCCATCAGCTCGGCCATCATGCGGTCGACGCGCGCGCCCTTGGCGATGCAGTGGCCGTGGCCGCGGTGGTTGCCGACGATGGCGTCGTCCTCGCGGAGATGGGCGCAGGCGCCCGCCGCCACCGCTTCTTGCCCCACGTAGCTGTGCGCGGTGCCCTTCACCAGTCCGGCGTGGAAGAGCTCCGCCGTCTTTTCGTCGAACCGGCGGATCTTGACCATCACCTGGTAGAACCGTTCGAGCGTCTCCGTGCCGGGCGTCATGGGCTCCCCCTGGGATTGCGGTCACCCTTGCTTACATCACGGGGACGGGCCCGAGTCAAGCATGGCGTGACGGCGCGCCCGTGGTCTGGCCGGTCACCCGGCGAGACTGGTCGTCTCCCCGCAGCTGAGGTAAGTTAGGGACGCCCGCGAGGGCGGACGGGAGGACGGGTGAGCACGCGTATCTCGGACGGCGAGCTGGCGATCCTGGAGCGAATCCAGCGGAAGGTCCTGTGGCTGAGCGCCTACATGGTCCATCACGCCAACGCGCTCCGGCCCAACCCCGACGGCACCAAGGTCGGGGGCCATCAGGCCTCGTCCTCGTCGGTGGTGAGCCTCATGACCGCCCTCTACTTCGACGCGCTCCGCCCGGACGACGTCGTGGCCGTGAAGGCGCATGGCTCTCCCGTCTTCTACGCGATCCAGTACCTGCGGGGCCGGCTTACCGCCGAAGCCCTCAGGGGCCTCAGGACCTTCGGCGGGCTCCAGGCGTATCCGAGCCGGCGGAAGAACCCCGAGGTCGTCGATCTCACCACGGGCTCCATGGGGCTCGGCGCCGTCACCGCCGCCTTCGGCGCCGTCGCCCGGCGCTATCTGCGCGACCATTTCGGCGTGGAGCGTCCCGGGCGCTTCATCGCGATGATGGGCGATGCGGAGCTCGACGAGGGCAACGTGTGGGAGGCCCTCCTCGAGGAGGTCGTGGGGCGGGTGGGCGACCTGCTCTGGGTCGTGGATGTGAACCGGCAGAGCCTGGACCGGATCGTGCCCGACGGACGGGGCCGCCAGCTCCGGGACTGGTTCGCGGCGGCGGGATGGCACGTGATCGAGCTGCGCTGGGGCTCGCGCCTCCGGGCGCTCTTCTCCCGGCCCGGGGGCGCGCGCCTCCGCCGCCGCCTCGAGGCCATGCCCAATGCGGAGTACCAGTCGCTCCTGCGGTTTTCTCCGGGCGCCGTTCGGAAATCTCTCGTGACGGCGCCCGGTGGTGAGGTGGACGGCGCCGTGGACCGGTTCCTGTCGCGCGTGCCCGACGACGCGCTCCCGGCGCTCGTGGGTGACGTCGGCGGCCACGACCTCCGCGCCATCCTGGATGCCTATGCGGAGGCCGAGCGCCACCGGGAGCGCCCCTGCGTGATCCTCGCCCGGACGATCAAGGGGTGGGGGCTCCCCTTCGCCGGCGATCCCCTGAACCACAGCGCCCTGCTCACGGCGGCGCAGCTCGAGGAGCTGAGGAACACTCTCGGGATCGGGGCGGGCGAGGAGTGGGCGGGCTTCCCCGCGGCCAGCGCCGAGGCCGAGCGGATCCGGCTGCTCCCGCCGCTGTACGCGCCTCCGCCCGCCGTCGCCGCGCCCGAGGTCCCCGGGGAGCTAGGCGACTCCTACGCGCCCCGGTGCTCCACCCAGGAGGCCTTCGGCCAGATCCTCGGCAAGCTCGGGCGGCTCCCGGCAGGAGAGCGGATCGTCACGGTGTCCGCCGACGTGGCCGTCACGACCCACCTGGCCGGCTGGATCAACCGCAAGGGCGTGTACTTCCCGACGGCCAAGCCCGGCTACTTCGGAGACCTGCCCCAGGCGGTCCAGTGGAGGGAGACGCCCGAGGGCCAGCACCTCGAGCTGGGCATCGCCGAGCACAACCTCTTCCTGGCGCTTGCCGCGCTCGGGCTCACCCACGAGCTGTCGGGCGTCACCCTGCTTCCCATCGGCACCCTCTACGATCCGTTCGTCACGCGCGGCCTGGACGCCCTCTACCACGCCCTCTACGCGGGCGCCCGGTTCATCGTGGCCGC
>Ga0302046_10000472_pt1 | contig 40890 bp, 31 predicted proteins | sample RVTome_11_FD_200261 | JGI IMG/M metagenome (GOLD analysis project Ga0302046, IMG submission 200261) | Soil microbial communities from uranium-contaminated site in the Upper Colorado River Basin, Wyoming, United States - RVT147D111 (version 2) ...
CGTGGGGCGCGATCCGAACCTGCCGGAACACTGGTCGCGAACCGAGAACGTCGAATGGACGACCGCGATCCCGGGCATGGGCTGGTCGTCGCCGATCGTCTGGGGCGACCGTGTCTTCGTGACCGCGGCGACCGCCGACCGGCCGATGAAGCAACCCAGCTACGGGGTGGACTTCTCCAACGAGTACATCGCCGAGCTGCGGGCGCAGGGGCTGTCGATGGAGGAGGTCCTGGCCCGCAGCGACGAGCGCGACGCCGAGCTCCCCGACGAGGTCGTCGTCAGCCTGATGCTGTATTGCCTCGACCTGGAGAGCGGCGAGCTGATCTGGGAGCGGCAGCTCCGCCACGGCAACCCGGCCGTCGGCCGCCACCGCAAGAACACCTACACCTCCGAGACCCCGGTGACCGACGGCGAGGCGATCTACGTCTACGTCGCCCACACCGGGCTGTACGCCTACGACTTCGAGGGCAACGAGCTATGGGCGACGCCGCTGCAGCCCTACGAGGTCTACTTCGAGTTTGGCGGCGGCACCTCGCCGGCGCTGCACGGCGATCGCATCTACATCCTCAACGACAACGAGGAGGCGAGCTTCGTGGCCGCCTTCGACAAGCGCACCGGCGAGCAGCTCTGGCGCACCGAGCGCCCCGGGCTGGGCCGCCAGCGCAGCTCGGCGTGGTCGTCGCCGATCGTCTGGGAGAACCCGCTGCGCACCGAGCTGGTCACCCAGGGGCCGCTCACCGCGATCAGCTACGACCTCGAAGGCAACGAGCTGTGGCGGATGGGCAACATGGGGACGATGCCGATCCCGACGCCGCTGGTCTGGGAGGGTCTCCTCTATCTGGTCTCCGGCCCGCCCGGCGGCAGGTCGCGGCCGCTCGCCGCCGTTCGTCCCGGCGCCGCCGGCGACATCACGATGCCCGACGGCGAAACGAGCAGCGAGCACGTCGTCTGGTACGAGTGGAGCGGCGCCCCCTATCTGAGCACCCCGGTCATCTACGACGGGGCGATGTACGTGCTCCAGGACAAGGGGATCTTCGTGAAGCACGACGCTCGCACCGGCGAGGTCGTCTACCGCGCCCGCATCGCCCTCGGCGCCGCCCACTTCACCGCCTCGCCGTGGGCCTACAACGGCCTGGTCTTCTGCCTCGCTGAGGAGGGCGATACCTACGTCATCGGCACCGGCGACGAGTACGAGCTGCTCGGCGAGAACTCGCTCGGCGAGTTCTCGATGGCGACGCCGGCAATCGTCGGCGACCGGCTGCTGCTGCGCACGCAGGAGCGCTTGTGGTCGATTCGCGAGCGGCAGGAGATGCCTTGAACGCAGGCGGCGCGACGCTACTCGGCCAGCGCGGGAGGGTCGACGTCGACCCGCCTGGCCGTATCGGGGTTCACCGGCGCGGGCACGGGCGAGCGCGCCCCTGGTCGTCGGCCGCGGACTCCAGCGCCGGCGGGAGGATCTCGATGAGCTCGAGCTCCAGGTCCGGGAAGGCGGCCGGCGCCAGCCTTCCCTCGGTGATCCGTTCGATGTGCCGATAGCCCTCGCCGGACGGCTGCCGGTGGACTTCCACCGCCGCCGCCGCGAGATCGACGATCCACACCTCCGGCACGCCCGCCTCCGCGTACAACCGCAGCTTCACCGTGCGGTCGTAGGCCAGCGACGTGTCGGCGACCTCGATGACCAGAAGCGCATCGGGCGGGCCGGGAAGCGCCGCCGCGTAGTCGTCGCTGCGCGGTCGCAGGACCACGACGTCGGGCTCGGGCTCGGAGTACCGATCCAGGCGCACCGAGCTCTGGATGCTGACCGCCGCCAGCTCGGCGAGGCCTTGCACCAGCAGACGATTCAGTCGGATCACGCAGGCGAGGTGCCGGCTGCCGATGGCGTGCATCTCGACGATCTCACCCTCGATCAGCTCGACCCGGTCGCCCTCGATGAGGATCCCGGCGCGAACCATCACGTGGTACTCGTCGACGTCGAAGCGACGGCGTGACGGCACCGCCTGCACCTGTGTCTTCATGGGCTCCGATCTCCGTTCGTCGCTCCAACGATAACCCCTCTTCCCGCCCTTGCGCATCCTGCGCCACCCCCTGCGGCGCGGCCTACTCTCCTCTCTTTGTAGACGGCCACGACCTGGGCAGTTCCGCGAAAACAGCAAGCTCTTCGCGCATTTCCCTTCGGAAGGGGTGGGACGGGTTCCACGTCTTCGCACGGTGCGGCCCTTTGGTCGCCGTGATCTCTCTGGCTCGAGGTCGTGCTGGCGTAAGGTAAACTCGCGGACCAAAAGGACGCGGCGGTCGCCGCTCCGGCAAGCAAGGAGGATCCGAAGGTGCGAAGCAGCACGGCGCCTACGCGGAGCGGTACGACGATCAGCCCGGCAAGCAAGGAGGAGCCGAAGTGGCGACGCAGCCGCGTGGCGCCTATGTCCTCGGTTTCGTCTTGCCACCTGTCCGCCTCCCGCCCCGGAGGGCGTGAGTCGCGGCTGCCGTGCAAGCAGAGCCCTCGACGAGGAGCTCGTCGACGCGGCGCGCAGATGAGGCCCCGGATACTGGCGCTCGCCATGCTCTGCGCGCTCGCCGCCCTCGCAGGGGCGGTTCCGGGTGCCGCGAGCTCTCCCCTGCCCGCCGGGGCCAACGACACCCAGCTCAACCTGGGCGCCGCGCGACCCACCGGCGCACCCCCTGAAGCGGCGCAGCAACCGGCTCTCGCCCCCGCGGTCCAGGAGTTCGTGCGCATCGACGCGGCCGCCGTCGCGCTGCTGGACGTCACGGTCATCGACGGCACCGGCGCCGCGGCGCGCGACCACCAGCTCGTGCTGCTGCGCGACGGCAAGATCGAATGGGTCGGCGACGAGGCCGGCGCCGCGATCCCGGCCGACGCCGAGATCCTCGACCTGCCCGGCTACACGGTGCTACCGGGGCTGGTGATGGTGCACGAGCACATGTTCTACCCGGCCGGCGACGGCGCCTACAACCAGATGCAGCACAGCTTCCCGCGGCTGTACCTGGCCGGCGGCGCCACCACCATCCGCACCGGCGGCAGCCGCGACCCGTACGGCGACCTCAACCTGAAAGCCGCCATCGACGCCGGCCGGGTGCCGGGGCCGAAGATGGACGTGACCGGTCCGTACCTGAACGGCCCCGGCCTCGGGATCATGTTCGTCAATGCGCTCGACGGCCCCGACGACGCCGCCCGCATGGTGCGCTACTGGGCCGGCGAGGGCGTCACCTCGTTCAAGGCCTACATGCAGATCTCGCGCGCCGAGCTCGGCGCCGCGATCGAGGCCATCGACGAGCTCGGCCTGAAGATCACCGGCCACCTCTGCTCGGTGACCTACCGGGAGGCCGCGGAGCTGGGCATCGACAACCTCGAGCACGGTTTCATGGCAGCGACGGACTTCGTCGCCGGCAAGCAGCCCGACGCGTGCGTCTCGGGAAGAGAGCGCGGCGACGCGCTGCTGGCCCTCGACGTCGACGGCCCCGAGGCGCGCGCCCTCATCCAGACGCTGGTTCAACACGGCGTCGCCGTCACCTCGACCTTGCCGGTCTTCGAGATCGGCACGCCGGGGCGCCCGCAGGCCCCGCTGGGGGCGCTCGATGCGATGGCGCCCGACGCCCGCGAGCGCTATCTCGCCAGTTGGACGCGCATCGCCGAGCGCGACGACCCGCGCCAGGCCGAGCTGTTCGCCAAGAACATGGCGCTCGAGAAGGCCTTCGCCGACGCCGGCGGGTTGCTGATCGCCGGCATCGACCCGACCGGCTACGGCGGCGTCGTCGCCGGCTACGCCAACCACCGGCAGATCGAGCTGCTGGTCGAGGCGGGCTTCACCCCCGAGGAGGCGATCGAGATCTGCACCCTCAACGGCGCCCGCTACCTGGGCATCGACGAGACGGTCGGCAGCATCGAAGAGGGCAAGGTCGCCGACCTGATCGTGGTGCGCGGCGCCCCCGCATCCCGGATCTCCGACATCCGCCAGGTTGAGATCGTCTTCAAGGACGGCGTCGGCTACGACTCCGCGAAGCTGTTCGCCTCGGTCCGGGGCACCGTGGGCATCCGCTGAGGCCTCCCTCATAATCGCCCAGAACGAAAAGTTCGCCGTGTTGTCGATGGTGAACGTCAGCGTGCACGTCGCGACTCTGTCGAGCCCGTCCACGTTGCTTTGATGTGCTCCGCGATGGCGCCCAACTCGTCCGGATCGAAGTCCGTTCGGTAGATTCTCATGAAAACCACGTGTGGCGGAGCGACTCCCTCCGATGAGCTCCTCAGGCCTGCGCTCGCGAGCACCTTGGCGGCGGAGAACATGCCCGACACCATTCGAATCCGCCGCGTCGCATCGACAGCAAGAAAGCGCCTTCGGAGCTGGTCCCGCGTCGCAACCGTCGTGTCTTTCATGGTTCTCGAAGTCGTTCGAGCTGCTCCCCGATGCCAAGCGCCGCAGCCCACCTCCGAAGGTAGTCCAAGTCCAGGTCCAGGTCCGGCGCCGCATCGAGAAGGTCACGGACATCACGCTCCTGGAGCTCCGAGGCCGACTCCCGGCCCCAGCAAAGCTTCGAAAGGACCAGGTCCTCGGGGGCAACGAAGCTCACCGGGTGCCCCTCGATCTCGATCACGCGGCGGCGCTCGAACTCGGTGATCCGGTACGGTTCGTCCTTGCGGACGACGAAATCGGCCTTGATGATCCACTCGTTGTGGATGATGTTGAACATTCCCGCCGTCGCGACGGCCGTCCGCACCGCTTCGGCGTTGACAAAGCAGTCACCCGCGAAGAGCCCGACGATCGTATCGATCTCCCTTGGGGCGATCTCGACGACGAAATCGATGTCTCGCGTCATCCGAGGCGTTGCGTAGACCGCGAGGGCTACCGAGCCGGTTACCATGTAGGAGATGCCGGCCTCGTCGAGGCGTTCGACGATCATGAGCAGAAACCGCAGTTGTTCATCCACAGGAGTACGCTAGCACGCTGGTTCTCGCCCGCGGCCAGCTTCAGCGCGACAGGCTGCGATCAGCGGGCTGCCCTCGTCCGATTCACCTCGCCATCCAGGCGTTGCTCGGGACGTCGGAGTAGAAGCGCAAGAGAAGGGCCGGAACGACCAGACGTCGTGTTCGCGAGCCCAACGACTGGCGCGCATGGACGCCCGGCTGCGCGGAATCGCTGTTCGTCGGGGACCGCCCTACCGTGCCTGTCTTGTGGCTGACAACCCCGAAAACCGTACGGATAACGGGGATCGTCTCACTCCGGGACTGGCGCCTCGCCCGAGATCTGTTACAATCCGCGCTATAGCATGATTTGTAATAGCTTGCGGAGGCGCCAGTGCCCGGACGCGACGATCACCTGCCCCTCGCCCCCCATGTCTTCGAGATCCTGCTGGCGTTGAGCCAGGGGCCGCGCCATGGCTACGGGATCATCGCCGAGGTGCGCGAGCGCACCGGCGGCGCCGTGCTGATCGGCACGTCGAGCCTCTACGCGGCGATCCGGCGGATGCTCGCCGACGGGCTGGTCGCCGACGGCCGCAAGCAGCCCGACGAGCAGTCGGGCGGGCCGCCTCGCCGTTACTACCGGATCACGACACTCGGGACCGAGGTGGCGCGGCTCGAGGCCGAGCGCTTGCGAAAGGCCGCCAAGGCCGCCGAGAAGCTCCTTGACGGGTCCTTTGCGCGGAGCCGTTCCTGACCGTGCACCCCCGACCGCCTCTCCCGGAGCCTCCCCCGTGCAACCCCGAACGCCTGTCCCCGTGCGATCCCGAACGCCTCTGCCCGTAAGACTCCTGGCCTACCTGCGCCGGCTGCTGCTGCCGAGGGAGCTGCACGCCGATCTCGGCGTCGAGATGAACGCGGCGCTCGCCGATCGCTATGCGGCGTCGCGGCGGGTGTCGCCCGTCGCGGCCAGAGCGGTGATCCGCCACGAGCTGCGCGACCTGCTCGCCACCGCCATCGCGGAACGCCGAACCGGGCAGCCTGACACAGGGGTCCGCCTCATGCGCGGGGGGCGCCGAAGAAGTTTCCTCGTCGCGTCCACCCAGGAATCGGGTCGACCCGTCGAACGCCGGTACCACCTCCCCTCCGACTCCTCGCGGGGCATCGGCCAGGACGGCCCGTTCGGATCGCCGCGAGAGCCCCGCCATCCGCCCGCACCCTCACCTCCCCAACAAACTCCCCGAGGAGCCACCTCCGTGATCGACAATCTCTCCCAGGACATCCGCCAGGCCCTCCGCGTCATCCGCCGCAGCCCGCTGGCGACGGCGGTGTCGGTGCTGACCCTGGCGCTCGGCATCGGCGCGGTGACCATGGCGCTCGGCGCCAGCGGCGGCACGGTCCGCCAGATGATCCTCCGCCAGGGGGTGGCCCTGGTGGCGGGCGGGGTCTTCATCGGGGCGCTGGCGGCGCTGGCCCTCGGGCGGTTCCTCGAGAGCATGCTGTACGGCGTCAGCCCCGTCGATCCGCTGACCTACACCGGCGTGATCGTCGTGCTCGCCGCCGTGGCGCTGCTGGCCTCGTGGATCCCGGCGGCGCGGGCGACCCGCGTCCAGCCGGTCGCCGCGCTGCGCGAGGAATGACACGAAGAGCGACGACACCGGCTCAATCGAGCGGGCCGGGCGGCAGGAGGATGAAGTCGAAGAAATGGTGCAGACACGTGGGGCAGATCGCTGATCCTGACAGGAGAACCTGCGGCCGAATCCTCGATTTGCGCGAGGAGTAGCGGCTCAGCGGCCGCCTCCGGCCACGTGAGAGTCCTCCGGCATCCCTCGCGGGCGACGAATCCCCACCACCGCCAGCTCTCCCGCCCGGCCTCCCCCGCCCCCCTGGTTCCGTATCACCACTGTGACCGGTTGGTCCCAGTGCGGGTGCCCCGGGTGCACGCTGTGGATCTCGACCAGCGCGTAGCGAAGGCCGAACTCGTCCGGCGGACCCCAGGCGTCGGCGGGCAGCGGGACGGCGGCCGCCGGACCCGAGCCTGCGGCGCTCGCCCAGCTCCCGGCCGGCGTCCGGACACCTCCATGGTTGTCCAGGCGATACCAGCGGTAGCGGTGGGTTAGCGAGGGGCTCGCCAGGCCGCGGGCGACCGCGAGGTTCTCGAAGCGGAGCACCGGGCCCGCCTCGCCCTGGTCCAGGCGGAATTCGTCGAGGGGGTTGGTGCGAGTCAGCCAGTAGGCGACGACCTTGTCGCGGCGACGGATCAGCAGGTCGACGAGGTGGTCTTCGGCTTCGGGATCGGTGATGCGCCCTTCCTCGACCAGGGTGCGGACCTCCTCGTCGGTGTAGCTGGCCACGATCTTCGCCCCCCAGAAGGCGTCGGCCGCGTCCATCAACCGGAACGCCGGATTGGGGATCAGCGGCCTCCAGTGCGGCGGATCGAAGTGGTCGGCCTCGATACGGCCGAGGGCGGGGTAGTCCGGATAGTCGATCTTCACGTAGGGACGCTCCCAGAGGCCCAGGCGGTAGATACCCTTGAGGATCTTGTCGGGCTCCAGGTAGTACTCCCAGCCGATGACCCGGTCCTTGGCGTCGCTGACGCCGCTGCCCAGGGTGGAGCCGAAGTCGAGCAACTGGTGGCGGACCCAGCCCTCGCCGTCCTCGCCGACGTAGGTGTCGAGGCTGTTGGTGCTCTTGGTGTCGGTGTGGTTGAGCCAGGCGGCGAAGACCTTCATCCCCCGCAGCTCGCGGCGATGCTCGTGCGGAAAGATGTCGTTGGGATCGTCGGGCCGCGTGCCCTTGTAGGCAAACGGACCGATGGGCTCGCCCTCGAGCAGCAGGCTGGCGACGGCGCGCACCCGGCCGTCGAGGTTCCGCGGCGTGTCTTCGAGCCTCTCGGCGAGATCGTGGGCGGGGTATGCCCCCTCCTCGATCTCGAGCTGCTCGGGCGCGAAGGTGACGATGTAGTTCTCCGGAACGTTGTAGCCGAAGCTGTGGAAGAACTTCGTCGAGATCACCTCGGCCGCCGACATGAGCTCGGGAAAGTCCGGGTTCTCGAGCTTGACGATGAACCTGCGCCCCGAGGCGTCTTCCATCATGAACTTCTCGCTCTTGCCCTCGCCGACGGTGCCGACGATCCGCCAGATGCCGTCGGCCGGCGGGCCACTCTCGTCGGGCCCCCGCTCCAGCGCGTTCAGGCTCTGCCGGCGCCGGCCGTGGCGATTGGTGAACCAGCTCGAGTCGGGGACCTCGTCGAGGGTGTTGACGTTCATCGCGTAGCGTCCCTCGGGGCCCCTCCAGGTGGGCGGCCGGGAGACGGACCTCTTTGCCGCCTCGGCGATCTCGTTGATCTCCTGCTCGTCGGGCGTCTTGATCGGCCGCTGGTCCGGATCGCTCATCAGCGGGTCGTCGGGAAAGAAGAGGACGTCCGTGCGCCCGCCGGCAATGCCCGGATGCCAGGGCGACGTCGCCTCTTGCCCGACGGGCGCCCCGCTTTGTTGCCACGGCGCCGATGCAAGGACCGGCGCCGAGAGCAGGAGCGCGAGGGAGACGAGCACGGGAACCTGCCGTCGTGCCCAGATCCTGGTCGCGAGAGGCGACGAGAGCTGCCGTTCAGCAGACATGGCGGACTCCCTCATTGTTGGTCCATCGAGCAAGGCCATCGATCGAGTTGCGACGAAAGGCGCGCGTCAAAAGACATGGCTGAGGCTGAAGTGGGGCTTGAGCCCCTCGCTGCTGTAGGCGATGTCGGCTCGTAGGAAGAGGGCTTCCCCGGTGTTGAAGCGGAAGCCGATGCCGTACGCGGTCTCGAGATCGTCGAAGTCGAAGCCTCCGCGGTGGGGGAAGACCTTGCCGGCATCGAAGAACAGCGCCATGTCGAGACCCATCCATGCCTTCCACCGGTACTCCGCCTGCATCAGCATCTTGTTGAAGTCGCGGAACCGGAAGGTGCGGAACCCTCTGAGGTCCTTGCCACCCCCGAGGGTCGGCCAGAGGAAAAACGGCACCCGGTCGGGATTGTCGGCGTTGGTGAGCTCGCCCAGGAAGCGCAGGGCGATCACCCGGTGCTTGTGGAGGAACGGAAAGTACTGCTGCGCCTCGATCTCGTAGGAGCGGAAGTCGAAGGAGTCGAGGTTGCTGTCGTTGTAGTCGTAGATGCGCAACGCGTAGTAGCCGCCGGCCTGCGGGTAGTCCTCCGCGTCCCTCCAGTCGAAATCGGCGAAGCCGCCGAAACGGAAGAAGGTCGGAGCCGACCCCAGGCCCGGCAACGCCTCCGCCGTGAAGAGCCGGCCGGTGGTGGGATAGTCGTTGTCGTTGCCCGCCCCCTGGCTCATGCCGATGACGTCGACCGCGCTGCCGACGCGGAAGCCTTTGGGGGCATCCCACCAGAGGCTGGCGCCCGCCCGAGAGGACTCGAACCGGTAGGTGGTGCGGTTCTCCAGGAGGCTGCCCTGGCCGATGCCGAAGAAGGGCTCCCGGGGGTGCCGCTTGTACTCCCCCTCGAAGGCAACGCTGAACGGCAGCCCGCCGAGGTTGCGGACGTCCATGCGGGCCAGGGCGTCGGCGTAGGCGTAGTTGCTGCCGGTGGCCCTGAGCTTCAAATCGATGCGATTCGGCGCCGCCTCCTGGATGTATCGGTGCCCCACCGCCTCCTTCGTCCAGTCGAGGCCGAGGACGATTCCGGAGCCTGAATGGTCCTCCCCGCCGATCACCGGCTTGAGGTCGGATGACATCAAGCCCATGACCGGATCGATGAAGGTCTTCTTGATCGTCCCCTCGTCCCCGACCGGCAGGCGCTGGCGCTCCTTCTCTTCTCGCAGCAACTCGAGCAGCTCCTCCCGGCTGGCGACGAAAAGCCTCGAGCCCGCCGCTCCATTACCCTGGCGCTGCTCCACAGCCGCATCTTGCTCCTGCGGCAACGGCTGCTCCGTGGCCCCCGCCGTACGCACGGCAAGGGGGTCGGCACCCACCTTCGCCGGCAGCGTCAGAACCAGCAACCACACGACGATGCCGACAAACCGCGAGGCCGGCGAAGTCACCCGCGGGATCGCCCTGATCGCACCATGGTCCCAGCGGGTTGCCGAAGAAGCTTCTCGCGCGTTCCGCATCTCACTCTCTCTGGTCGTCGCCTACACGAGTCCCTCTGCGACATGGCTGCAACGCGCGTGCCAGATGGGAAGCTCTACGAAGGGGGTCCCTTCAAGGGCGCCGCGTCCGAGAGCTCCGAGCGGACCCCGGCACCGCCAGATACTCGCCTCTAGCAGCCCAAAGACCCGAACCAGGGCTAATCGCGGTCCCCGAGATCCCTTGTGTTCAGCTGGCCGGTGGTCCGGCAATCGCGGTCCCCCCCCGCTGTTCGAGAAAGGCGCGGAGTTCGCCCCGGAATCGTGTAGATCTTGCAGCGACTTTGTAACGCCTGCCGGAAGCGACGGCGCGCCGTCGCTACTCTGGGGGGCGCTCCGCGCGGCGCCGTCTTCTCCGTCTTGTGAGTCCGCCATGCGCCGTCGGCACACCCTGATGGAGGAAACGGTGGCAGGTTCGCCGTGTTTCTTCGTAGACGTCGCGGTCGGTCAGCCGAGGTTCGTGATGGCCCACAGCAGGGCGGCGATGGCGGTGGTCGCCACCATCATCAGCTTCTGGCGATCGAGGTCGGTCATCGGTCGAGTTTCGCGGCTTCGGGCCGCCCTATGGAGAAGCCTCACGCAGGTCCGTCGTGTTTCCTCGTAGAACACCTACCGGCCGCTCGCCAGAGCCAGCACCTGCTGGATGTCGTTCCAGCGGTTGGGCGCCGCCTCCCTCAGGACGGTCTCGGAGCCGTCCGGCAAGCTGCCGCCCTGGCTCTCGAGAATGCGGCGGGTATGGGCGACCAGCGCGTCGGCGAATCGCGGCAGGTCGAGCTGCTGCTCGACGGTCCACATCGCCCACTGGCGGATCGAGTGCAAGTAGCCAGCGGGGTTGCTGTCGGGGTTGAGCATCCCGGCCTGCTGGAGCCGACGGCTCGCCGCGAGGATGCCACCCATCGGGGCGAATTGCTGCTGCAGCTCGCCGCCGGCGATCTGAAACATGGTTCCCGGGGAAGGAGGCTGGCGCAGGAACTCGAGGCAGTAGGCGTTGAGGCGGGCGGTGAGCGGGTTGCCGCCGGCAAGCTGGCCGAGCTGCGCTTGCAGCAGCGACTGCAGTTGGTGGGTCGCCTCGTCGGTGAGCGGCTCGACGACCAGCGAGTCCATCGACAACCGCACCGGCGCCTTGCCGGTGTTGAATATCTGCGCCTCGAACGCTTCGCCGGTCGAGTTGCCGAGGTTAGTGAGGAAGATCTTGACGGCGGACCCCTCCTGCAGCGCCGGCGGCAGCTCGATCCCTTCCATTGGCATGACGATCAGCGTGCGGCCGCGGGCGACGATCGTCGAGACGGCCTCCGCGAGGGGGGCCGGCGCGAAGGGGGTCGGCGCGAGGCGCGCCGGCGGAGGCTGGAATCCGGCGCCCGGCCCGGGGCCGAGCAGCAAGGGCCACCACGGAATGGAACGAGGACTGGCGGGCCCGATACCTGACCGCGCGCGTAAGGGCGACTGCGGGAGCAAAGCCGCCATCAGATCCGGCGGCGCCGGCGCCACAGCGCCGAACAGCCAGCTTCCGAAGCTGCTCTCCGCCCAGTCGATGATCATCTTCTGGATCGCCGGGTTCGGGAGGCCGGACGCGGGATTGAAGGCGCCGGGCTCGGCGAGAGCGTCGAGGATCTCGAACGGCAGGTCCAGCGAGCCGATGATGTCGTCGGCGTCCTGATCGGTGCACTTCTCCGCGATGCAATCGGCGAGCGCCTGCAGCAGGCGGGCCAGCTCCAGCGCGGCGCGGCGGGCCGCTCCTTCGGCGGCGGCGATCCGGCCCTCGAGATCGGTGGCCTGGTCGCGCAGCGTCGCCGCTCGGGTGCGGGCCGCGTCGAGCTTCGCCCGGGTCTCGGCGCGATGGGTATTGGAGGGCCGGCTCCGGGTCTCGACGGTGCCGTTTCGATAGGTGGTCGTGATCCGCACGGTACCGTCGCCCTGGTCGTATGCCTCGATCGTGGTGCCGGTCGCGGGATCGTAGCTGCTGCCGCCGGTCCCGGCCGTCTGCTGGAGCTGCCGCTCCCACATCTTGATCTGCTTGTCGAGCGCGTCGATCTCGGCCTGGGTACGGGACAGCTCGTCTTTGAGGTCGGCGACCTCCTGGGTCCGATCGCGGACCTCGTCGCGGGCCTCGCTCACCTGGTCGGCGATCTCTCGGCAGGGGTCGCAGACCACCGGGTCCGGCTGCGGCGCGGGCTCCGGCTCGGGATCGGCCGCCGGGTCGGACGTCGGTTGCGGTTGCCCCGCCTGGGTCTGTTGCTGCGGCTGTGCCGGCTGGACCTGTTGCTGCGGCTGCTGCGGCTGGGCGGCCGCTTGCGCCGCCGCTTCGAGCCGCTGGATCTGCGGCGTGATGTAGGTGTCCCGCTCGTAGGTCCAGTAGTTGGTCGTCGAGGTCGCCCAGCCGCCGTCGTCCTTGCCGAAATAGTCGTTGCCGCGGTAGTCGCCGAAGTATTGGGTGAGGATGCTGATCTTCGCGTTGATCTTCTGCAACGCGGTGAGGTGATCGCCCGGCGCCATCGACGATCGATACCAGAGGTCGAGCTCGTCTCTCTCCACGGTGATCCAGTCCTCGATCGCGTGCAGCGTCTTGCGCCAGGCGTCCGATTCCTTGTCGTCGCCCGGGGTGACGGTGCTGAACCACCAGTAGGCGTAGGACTGATGGTTGGCGTGGATGTTCTCGTGGTAGAGGGTGCGGGCAAGCTCGACGATCCGTTGGAAGTCGCGCTCCGGGTCCCAGGCCTGGTCGCGGTTGAAGGGCAAGTTGTTGCCGGCGATGTTCGGGTTGAGGCTGACGTTGTTCGCGGCGCTGGTCTCGGCGTTCTCGGCCAGGTCGCTGTCGACGTAAAGCTTGCCGTCGTCGAGGGTCTTCTGGATCTCGTCGGCCGCCGCCCCGGCGCCGTGATCGCGCAGGAACTGGATGGCGCTCTGGATGTTCTGGTAATGGATCGTTCCGGGCTGGACCGCTACCTTCTCGGCGGCGGCAGCGCCGGGCGAAACCAGCGCTGCCAACGCAACCACGAGGGCCAGCAGGCGAGGTCTGAACGATAGCGTTGCCAGCGCGACCACGAGGGCCAGTAGGCGAGGTCTGAACGATTCGGTCACGATGGGCTTCGTCGTCGGCATCATTGAATGGCGAACAGGTGGCGGGCTCCGCGGATGTAGATCCTGCCGCCGGCGAGGGCGGCCGAGGCGTAGACCGGCTCGCCGAGCGAGTTGGTGCGGATGATCTCGTGGCGGGGGCCGGCGCGCAGGACGAAGGTGTCGCCGTCCTCGCTGGTGAGCAGGATCTTGTCGTCGAAGGCCACCGGCGAGGCGGTGAAGGTGGCGGGCACCGGGACGCGGCCGCCCTCGTAAACGACGGCGCCGGTCTCGGCGTCCAGGCAGGTCACGATGCCGCGATCGCTCACCAGGTAGAGGTAGCCATCGTAGAGGATGGGCGACGGCACGTAGGCTGTGCCCTTGTTGTAGCGCCAGACGACGCGATCGTCGTTGCCGCCCGGGCCCGTGCGGATGGCCAGTGCCACCTTGGCCTGGCTGCCGGCGGTCGCGAAGGCGAGGCCGTCGGCGGCGACGATGCTGGGGATCGGGTGGCTACGGGTGCCGTCGGTGCGCCACAGCTCGGCGCCGGTCGCCGGGTCGTAGGCGATCACCGCCTCGGCGCCCGACGCCAGCAGCTCGGTGCGGCCGCCGGCCTGCACCAGCAGCGGCGTCGCCCAGCTCCGCCGGTTGGAGCGCTCGGCGCGCCAGACCAGCTCGCCGCTGGCGCGATCGAGGGCGGCGATGAACGAGCCAGCGCCCATCTCCTGGTCGCCCTGCAGGATCAGCAAGTCGCCGAAGAGGATCGGCGAGGTCCCCGGCCCCAACCCGGCCTTGGCCATGCCGCCGAACGACACGCTCCAGCGCAGGTTGCCGTCCATGTCGAAGGCGTAGAGGCCTTCGGACTCGAACGACGCGTAGACCAGCTCGCCGTCGGTGACGACGGTCGCCGAGGCGTAGGTGTTCTTGCGATGGCGGTTGTCGTGGACGGGGCCGTCGTGGACCGTGCGCTCCCAGAGGATGGCGCCGGTGTCGGCATCGACGGCGAGCACCGCAAGCCGGTGCTCGTAATCGACGCCGACGCTGTCCGGGTGCAGGTAGCCGGGCTGCAGGTCGAAGCCGAGGTGGTCGGGGGCGAGGCGACCGGGCAAGTGGGTCCCCGCGATCGACGTCGTCAGGAACACCCGCTCGCCCCAGACGACCGGCGACGAGTGGCCGCGGCCGGGGATCTCGGCCTTCCAGACGATGCCTTCGCTCGCCGACCAGGTGTCCGGGTAGCTGCGCTCGGCGATTCCCAGGCCACCGGGGCCGCGCCACTGCGGCCAGTTGTCGGCCGCGCCCGGGGGCGCGATCGAGCCGCCGGCGGCAACTCCGGTGGCGTCCGGGCTACGCCGCCCGGGTCCGCGCTCGCCATTGAAGCTCGTCGCCACGATCGGTCCAGCAGCCGCGGGGTCGCCGGGGGCGCGCACCACGATCGGGCGCCCGGCCCCGGCGGCGGGATCGACGCCGGCAGGCGCGCGCACGACGAGGGGGCGGCCTGCCCCGGCCCCCGGAGCCACGCCTTCTACCTTCACCACCTCGCGGCCGCGCCCGGTCAGGAACGTGACCTCGACGTCGACCCTGTCCTCTCCCGGCGCGCCGAGGTGGACCGGCAGGGCGTTCTGCGAGTCGTAGCCGGAGCCGGTGTCGACGATGCCCATGCCGAGCAGGTCACGCGTGCCCGCCGCGTACAGCCGCACCTCGGCGCCGGCGCGCGTGTAATGCCCGCGGTCGTCGAGCACGAGCACCTGCACCGAGCGGCGGGCGCGCTCCGGCGCCAGCAAGTTGCGGAGCAAGTGGGTCATGCCTTCGGCGCCGCTGCCGGTCAGCGCCAGGTCGAGGTCGCCGTCGCCGTCGAAGTCGGCCCACTGGACGCCGTGATCGGCGTTCTGGGCGAGCAGCAGCGGCGGCGTCACGTCGGCAAAGGCATCGCCCTCGTTGTGGAACAGGTAGTCGCGATAGACCGTGCCGCCGCCGATCGTGCCGTTGACGTAGAGGTCCGGCAGGCCGTCGTTGTCCCAATCACCCCAGGCCCCGCTGTCGTAGCGGGAGTCGATCGCCAGGCCGGCCGACGCTGCGACATTAGTGAAGCCGCTCTCGCCGTCGTTGCGGAGCAGCCCGTTGGGCCCGTAGTTGGCGAGGAAGACGTCGAGGTCGCCGTCGCTGTCGTAATCGGCGAGGCTCGGCCGGACGCTCCCGTAGGCGCGGTCGCCCAGCGGCCTGCCGCCGTCGTCCAGCCCCAGGTCCGCGGCGACGTCGGCGAAGCGCTCGCCGTCGTTGCGGAACAGGCCGTTGGCGTCGCCGTCCATGTTGGCGACGTACTGGTCGAGGTCGCCGTCCTGGTCGACATCGAACCAGACGGCACCGACGGTGCGGCGCGGATCAGCGATGCCCAGGGCGTCGCCGACCTCGGTGAACGCGCCGCCGTCGTTGCGCAACAGCGCGTTGGGCAGGTTGCGGAAGGCCACCGAGAGGTCGAGGTCGCCGTCGTTGTCGTAGTCGATCCAGCTGACCTGGCGGGTGGCGCCGAGCGGCAGGAGCGCGCCGGCGGCCGCGGTGACGTCGGTGAAGCGACGGCCGTCGCCATCGTTGCGGTAGAGACGGTTGGGCACGTCGGCGCCCGAGAAGCCGACGTACAGGTCCAGGTGCCCATCGCCGTCGTAGTCGCCCCACGCCGCCGCCCGCGTCGATTCCTGGTCCGCGAGGCCGACCTCCGCCGCCACGTCGGCGAACGTCCCGGCGTCGTTCCGGTACAGCCGGTTCGGGACGTTCCCGAAGCCGACGAACAGGTCGAAATCGCCGTCGTTGTCGAAGTCGGCCCAGGCGTTGGTCAGCGATCCGGCCTCGCCGAACAGCTCCGGCTGCACCAGTTCGAAGCGCGGCACCCCCTGGCGCTGGGGGCCGGAGGCCAGCACCAAGGAAAGCAGCAGCATCACCATTCCACTACGCATCGGCACCATGGCCGCGACTTTACAGGCCGCCGGGCGCGCGGCAAAGGGATACGATCCATCTGCCCCTCGAGACGGCGGGGGCCTCCAGGCGTTAGATGACCCTGGAGCTACCATCGGGGTGTTCGCCGCCTGCTAGACAGTACATGCGCGACGTCGTGGCGGCGGGTGAATCCTCGATGGAGCGACCCATGACCGAGATCTTCAGGCTGGACGACATCCAGAGGGCCCTCGAGACGGTCGACGTGGTCGGCGACATCGAGGCCGGCTTTGTCGCCTACTCGCGAGGCGAGGTCGTCGTCCCGCCTGTCGGCGAGCTGCTGTTCGAGGAGCCGCGCGGCGAGGCCCACATCAAGTACGGCTACATCCGGAACGACGACTACTTCGTGATCAAGGTCGCCAGCGGCTTCTACGACAACCACAAGCTCGGCCTGCCGACCAACTTCGGCCTCATGCTGCTGTTCAGCCAGAAGACCGGCGAGCTCGTCGCGGTCCTGCTCGATGAGGGGATCCTGACGGGCGAGCGCACCGCGGCCGCCGGCGCGGTCGCGGCGAAGTACCTGGCACCCGATTTCGTCGAGCGCATCGGCGTGCTCGGCACCGGCGACCAGGCGCGACGCCAGCTCCGCTACCTGCGCGGCGTCGTCGACTGCCGGGACGTGCTGATCCACGGCCGCAGCGCCGAAAAGGCCGCCGCCTGCAAGCGCGACGTCGAGCCGCTCGGCTACACGGTGGAGACCACCCTCGACGCCGGCGAGGTCGGAGCGACCTGCAACCTGATCGTCACCGTCACGCCGTCGAGACAGCCTCTGCTGAAGGGCGCCGACATTCGCCCGGGCACCCACATCACCGCGGTAGGCTCGGATACGCCCGACAAGCAGGAACTCGACCCGGCAATCCTCGCCGCCGCCGATATCGTCGTCGCCGACAGCATCGCCCAGTGCCGTACCCGCGGCGAGATCTACCAGGCGATGGCCGCCGGCCTGCTCGACGAAGACGACGTCGTCGAGCTCGGCAATGTCATCGCCCACGAGGAGCTCCGCCGGGCCACCGGCGAGCAGATCACCGTCGCCGACCTCACCGGCGTCGCCGTCCAGGACCTGCAGATCGCCAAGGCCATCTACGCCTCCCTCCGATTGATGGAGGACTCGGCACCGTGCGACCATGGCCGCCATGAAGACACAACAACCTGATGAAGAGCTGTGCCGCGCCATCGACGAGGCGCTCAAGCAGGTGCCCGATGTCGCAGCCGCCTACCTGTACGGCTCCTCGGCGCGTGGCCAGCGAACTCCGCTCAGCGACGTCGACGTGGCGCTCGTCGCGGGCAGCGAGCTGCGCGACGACGAGCGCGGCGCCGTGCTGCGCAAGGCGCTCGTGGCGCTCGCGCGCCGGCGGCGCGGCGTGACCTTCGACGTGCGCTTTCTGGACGAGCTTCCCGCGGCGATCGGCGGCCGCGTCGTGGGCGAAGGAGCTCTCGTCTTCGAGCGCGACGCGGCCCGCCGCGTGCGAGCCGAGGTCAGGGCGCGGATGCTGTACCACGACTTTCTGCCGTTCGAGGCGGCCGGAACCTCGGAAGGCATCGCCGGCCTCAGAAAGCAGATGGACGTTGGTTGACGCGGTCAGGCTCCGGGCGCTGCTGAGCCGGCTGAGGGGGCATGTAGCCGACCTCCAGCCGTACGCGGCGATGGAGACAACCGCCTATCTGGCCGACCCGCGGGCGATCCACGCCTCCAAGTACCTCCTCGTGATCGCGATCGAAGACGCGCTGGCAACGGCGAACCACGTCATCGCCTCGGAGGGCCTTCGCGCTCCGGCCGACTACGCCGATGCTTTCCGCTCGCTCAAGGACGCGGGAACGATCGACGCGGAACTTTCCGAACGGCTCGAGGGCATGGCGCGCTTCCGCAACCTCCTCGTGCACGTTTACGCGGAGGTGGACGACCGCAGGGTGCACGAGTTCCTGGGCAAGGACGTGGGCGACCTCGAGAAGATCGCCGCTGCCCTGCTGAACGCCTTCCCCGAGCTCGGAGAAGAAAGCTCCTGACCAGCGCTGGCAGCACCGGAGCCTGAGCGTTGCACCGCAGCCGTTTCATCCTGTCAGCCCATTGACCGAAAGCCACCGAGGGCTCTCGCGTCCCCCGTCTCACCGACTGGAGCCGCGCACCCTACCTTGTCCTGGCGCGCGTTCGCTAGCCGTTGATCGGAATGCTTGTATTGATTACAATGCAATCATTGCAACTGCATGGAGGCGCAGATGGCGAGCATCATGATCAGGAACCTCGATTCGCAAACGAAGCAGCGACTCCGAGTACGCGCAGCGTATCACAACCGTTCAATGGAGGAAGAAGTGCGCAACATCCTGCGCGCTGCGCTGGCCGATGAGGAGCCGAGCCCGGTCGATCTCGCCGTGGCGATCCGCAAGCGCTTCAAGCCGCTCGGGGGCGTCGAGCTTCAACTGCCGCCGCGGGAACCGATGCGAGAGCCGCCGCGGCCAGGCAAGTGATCCTTCTCGATACCAACATCGTTTCCGAGCTGATGAAACCTGCTCCATCCGCCGCAGTCGTGGCCTGGATCGGTGCTCAACCCGCCCAGGGCCTATACACGACCAGCATCACGCAAGCAGAGATCCTGCATGGAGTGATGCTCCTCCCGGCGGGTAAGCGTCGCCGGGCGTTGAACGACGCGGCGCATGCGATGTTCCGGGAGGACTTCGATGGCCGGGTCCTCGGCTTCGGCAGCGACGCGGCACTGCCCTACGCTCAGATTGCTGTTGATCGCCGCGAGTCCGGGCGGCCCATCTCGCAATTCGACGCGCAGATCGCGGCGATTGCACGTTGTTTCGGAGCGACGCTCGCGACACGCAACGTAACGGACTTCGAAGGGTGCGGGATCGAGCTCGTCAACCCGTGGGGAGCCTGAGAAGAGCACCTCCCATCCTGTCCGAAGGAGATTTGGGAGTCGTAGCCCCCGAGGGGTCATACCGGCAAAGGGGTCGTTGTGCAAGGAAGGGCCCGCCGCCGCGGGACACCACGACGCGTGCGGTCAACCGCGCGCCGGCTGCGATCGGGGCACCCGTTGATTGGCGCTGCCGACTGTCATATAAGGGCCGGTGACGAAACGACTCTGGCGAGATCCCGGTAGCCGCAGCCCCGGAGGTCACGATGCTGGATGTTTTCGGATTCCGCTCCTCTCGCTCCTCTCGCCTACTCGGCCCCGCGGTCGGAGTGGCGTTGGCGCTCACGCTCGCCTGCACGCGCGCCCTCGGGCCGGCCGGATCCACGCATGAGTTCACCGTGACGGAAGTAGGCGACCTCACGGTGGCCCGCACCACCGGCGGCCCCAAGTACCAAGGTGAGATCTTCGCCTACGAGAAGGTGTTGGAGATCCGCCCGGACGAGACCCGACCCGAGACGTTGTTCCTCTTCCTCGCGGGCCAGGCGATCGACGACGAAGGAAATCTCTACGTCGTCGATGCCAACGGGAATCGCATCTCCGTTTTCGACCGCGAAGGCAACTGGCTGCACGACATCGGCCGCCAGGGCCAGGGACCGGGAGAGTTCCAAAGGCCGACCGAGGTCGAATACGTCGACGGCATCGTCCGCGTGCCCGAGGTTCGCAAGCGCGGCACACACATGTTCACGCCTACGGGTGAGTTCATCGAGTTCGAGCGCTGGCCGGCGTTCACTCAGGTCGGCTTCATGGCGCCACAGATCTGGCCGACGGCTACCGGCGGAACGGTCGTCCACCTGCTGGCGGAAAGCCAGTTCGCCGACCGGCTCGCGGGTCGTCCCCGCGACAACACCGCCCGCAATCGCACCACCGTGCGCGTATACGACGAGGACGGCGCCGATCTCGTGCGCGTCGAGGGGCCCTGGGTGAAGACGGCCGAGCTTCGCACCTATACGTGGAGCGGCCGCGAAGAGACGAGCCAGGTGCCGGTGTACTTCGCCCGCCGGCCCTGGGGCGGCTACGTACGCGGCCGCGGCGTCTGGCTGAGCACGCACGCGGCGCCGATCATCGAGTGGTTCGGCCTCGACGGCAGGCCGTTCGAGCGCTGGGAGATCGACCTACCCGTCGTTCCCGTCAGCGACGAAGACCGCGCCCTCGTCCACGAGCTGCTCGAGGAGCAGGTGAGAAACGCGCCGACGCCGGAGCCCGGAACGGAAAGGCGGCGGTCGATCGAACGCCTGCGCGTCCTGGCGGACAACGCGCTGTTCGCCGACGCCAAGCCCTACTGGGGAATACCGCGCGTGGATACCTACGGCTTCATGTGGCTTCCGTCGTGGAGCGCCAGCAATGAGATCGAAAGCGCCCTCGCTGAACGCGACGAGACGCAGCCGTTCTTCCGCGTTCTCAGCCCCACGGGCGAGTATCTCGGTGACACCACGCCACCGGCCGCCGGCACCGTCGAGCGTGGCTACTTGCTGACCAGCGCCACGGATCCGGAAACGGAGGAGCGCTACCCGGTCGTGTACCGCATGCGGCCGGCAGTCGAGGGGCTCGAGTACGGACGCTGAGCCGGCATTACTCCGCCCGCAGCGCGGCGACCGGATCGAGGCCGCAGGCGCGGCGCGCCGGTAAGTAGCTGGAGGCGAAGGCGATCGCGGCGAGCAGAAGGCCGACGGTTGCCAGCGTGATCGGATCGGCGCCGGACGTGCCGTAGAGCATGCCGGACATCGCGATGCCGAGCCCGGCGGACAGACCGAGGCCGACCACCAGCCCGATTGCCACCGGCACCAGTGCCTGCCGCACCATCAGGCCCATGACCTCGCGGCGGCCGGCGCCCAGCGCCATGCGCACGCCGATCTCGCGCGTGCGATCGGCGACCCCGTAGGAGACGACGCCGTAGATGCCGACGGCGGCCAGGGCCATCGCCATCGCCGCGAACGCCCCGAGCATGACGAGAGCGAAGCGCTGCACCGCGAACTGGGCGGCGAAGGCCTCGTTGAGGAGTTGCACGGCGTAGACCGGCTGATCGGGATCGATCGCCGCCACCTGGGCGCGGACGTCGTCGAGAACGCTGCTCGGCTCGACCGCGGTGCGGACGATCAGGAAGATCTGGTTGTTGTATCCGGCGGCCTGCCGCAGGCTGACGAACAGCTCCGGCTGGGTGTCGCTGCCGAGGCCGCGGTTCTTGGTGTCGGCAACCACGCCGACGATCTCGACCCGCGGCAGGTCGTCGTCGGGTGTGCCGATCTTGATGGCCTTGCCGATCGGATCGACGCCGGGAAAGTACGTCCCGGCGAGCGTCTGGTTGATCACCGTCACCAACGGTGTCTCCGGCCGGTCCTCGGCCATGAAGCCGCGGCCCCTCAGGACCGGCATTCCGAGCGTCGCGAAATAGGACTCGTCGGCGAGGGTCACGTAGGCGGTCGGCAGCGACCCCTCGTCGCCGAGCTCACCGCCCTCGGGCACGAACTGGGTCCGCGAGAAGGCGCTCGGCGGCAGTTGGGTGCCGGCGCCGACCGCGGTCACGCCGGGGATCGTCGCGACCCGCCCGCTCAGCTCGTCGAAGAAACCGGTGATCGCGGCCCCGTCGTACTTGTTCCACGGCAGCGTCAGCCGCATGGTCAGCACGTCGTCGGTATCGACCCCGGGCTCGACCGCGTTGAGGCGAATGAAGCTGTTGACCAGCAGGCCGGCGCCCATCAAGAGGACCAGCGCAAGGGCGACTTCGACGGCGACGAACGTCCCCTGCAGCCGACGGCGGCCGCGGCTGCCGGTCGATTGCGCCGTCTCGAGGCCGAGCGTCCGCTGCAGCTCGAAGCGAGAGCTCTGCAGCGCCGGGGCGAGGCCGAATACGATGCCGGCGAGCAGAGAGATCGCCGCCGTGTAGCCGAGGACGCGGCCGCTGATCGCCAGCTCGGCGGTGGTCGGCAACAGGGTGGCGGGCAACTGGATCACCAGCAGGCGCAGGCCGATGGCGGCCAGGAGCACGCCGGCGGCGCCGCCGAGGAATGCCAGCAGGGCGCTCTCGGTCAGCAGCTGGCGGACGATCCGGGCGCGGCCGGCGCCGAGGGCGGCGCGCAGGGCCACCTCGCGCTGGCGGCCGGCCGACCGCGACAGCAGCAAGCTGGCGACGTTGGTGCAAACGAGCAGCAGCACGAAGCCCACGGCGCCCAGCAGGATCATGGCGGCGGGCTTGAGCGTCTGGACGTTGACGTCGGTCCAGGTCTGCGCCACCAGCCTCCAGCCCTCGTACTCCTGCAGCTCGGCGCCATGCTCGACTTCGGTGCGGCGGGCCAGCGCTTCGAGCTGGGCGTTGGCTTCCTCCAGTGTCGCGCCCTCCGCCAGCCGGGCGACGATGTTGAACTGCCGCCGGTTGCGCGGCAGCACGTCGGGGTCGGCCCACATCGGCATCCACAGGTCGGTGCCGTAGATGAATGCCTCGGGAGGGAAGACGCCGATCAGCGTGTAGGGCTCATCGTCGATGCGGATCGTCATGCCGATGACCGACTCGTCGGCCGCGAAGCGCGTCTGCCAGACACGATGGCTGATCAGCGCCACGCGCTCGCCGCCCGCGATGTCCTCGCGCGAGAAGCCGCGCCCCAGCACCGGACGGGTTCCGAGCACCGGCAGGACATCGTGCCACCAGAAGCTGGTGAACAGGTTCTGGGGCACGTCGCCGCCGATGATCTGCCGGTTGCCCATGTCGAAGGCCGCAATGTCTTCGAAGGCGGTCACCGCGCGCTCGATGTCGGCGAACTCGGGCGCCGACAGCCGCTCGAAGAAGCCCAGATCGACGTTGAGCCGCGGGTAGATCGTGCCGACGCCGACGATGCGGTCCGGCTCCTCGAAGTCGAAGGGGTTGAGCACGACGGCGTCGACGGCCGAGAAGATCACCGCGTTGGCGCTGATGCCGAGCGCCAGCGTCACCATGACGGTGAGGGTGAACACCGGCCTCGCCAGCAGGGAGCGGATCGCGAAACGGACGTCGTGGCCCATCATCTCCAGTCTCCAGTCTCCCCTGGCGTGCCAGAGGGCATCGGGGATGGCGCCGCCCGCGTCGCGCAGCGGCCGGAAGGATCTCGTTGTTGGCCGGGCGTGCAGCTCGCCGTGCCACTCTTCGAGCCAATCCGCGCGCTCGAAGCGCGGCACGAAGATGCTCGCGGCGCGAACCATGGCGAGCGCGGCGCGAAGCCGCAACCGCCGGGCGAATCCGAGCGATCTGCGGCCGCCGGCTGCCTTTTCGGCGCCCCCGGGTTCGGCGACGATGCCGCCTTCGCGCAAGGGACGTCTCACGACGGCTCGGTGACCTCGTCGCCGTGGGCCTCCGGCAACGGCTCGTTGAGCATCCGGAAGCGCTGCAACGCCTGCTCCAGCGCCGCCCTACCCTGCTTGCGGATCTCGTAGTAGCGACGGCGCGGCCGCTTGGCCTCGTCGGCCACCGCCTGCGCCTCCCACCGCGAGCTGACGTAGCCGAGCTCCTTCAGCCGCCGCAGCGCCGGGTACACCGTGCCGCTCGGCAGGCCGGTGGCATCCATGATGTCGAAGCCGTAGCGATAGCCGCGGGATACGGCGTGCAGCACGGCGACCGACGAGTACGTCAGATGAAACCGCTGGACCATTTCGTCACCTCGCGTCCTCGGCCCGGATGGGACCTCGCCGGCCCGCTCGCCTCGCATCCCTCGCCGACGCACGGGCGGCCGCCGACCGTTACCTATGTAGCATTCATTATATCCTATGTAGAATACTATAGTTAAGGAGTTCGTTGCCTACGCCGGAGCCTTGCGACGCCAGGGGCAGGCCGATCGCCTCGACGTGAAGGGCAACTCGCCGACGTGGATCTGCCGGAAGTAGGGTTTTACGTCAGGGATCGGTTCGAACTCCCTATCGCGTCCCTGGGGCGCGCACACGCTGCACCAGACTTCCGCTCTCGCAACGGCTCCTAACGACGGAGCCAATCGATCCCCTCGCCGCGTGTGGCTTCTCCCGCTTCTTCCAGCAGCGGGGTGACAACCTCGGCGGAGAGTCTGAAGTCGGCGCGCATCGGTCTTTCGAGCAGCGGCCGGACCACGGTGATCAATCCGCGGGCACCGTGGCCAGGCGATCTCGCGACCGCGAGATCTTCTCGGCGACGTAGCAGGCGCCGACCCCGACGGCGTAGGCGACGATGTCCCAAGGATCGTAGGTGCCGGCGAAGATGCCGCGCGGCCACCACATCTGGCTGAGCTCGGTGAGCGTGCTGCCCCCGAAGAGCACGAGGGCCGCACGCTCCGGCGTGGCGGCGAAGAAGCGTCCGAGCCGATTCGGCCGCTGCGGGCCCTGCAGGCCCCGCAGTCCGATGTACAGCCACGCGGGGCAGGCGACATCGGCGGCGTAGCTCGACAGGAAGCCGGCCGGGATCCGCTGGATGCTGATGAATGCGGTGACGAGGAAGACCACCGTCAGGAACCAGTAGGCGATCGCCCACGGGCCGGTGGCGGAACGCGACGAGGGTTCGGTCATGGTGGGTCCGCACGGTGATCGAAGCTCGGTCGGCGGCAACTATCGCCGATGTGGCGACGGCACGCCAGGAGAGGCGCGGTGGTGTCCGCGAGGTAGGGCGGCACCTTCGGGGGCGCTTGACACCCGGTACGTTGTGCGCGATAGTCGTATACGCAAAGTGCGTATACTTACTTGTCAGCCGGCGGCTGATGCACGGCGTAGGCCGGCACGATGCACGGCGTAGGCTGGCGGATGATGCACGGCGCAGGCCGGCGGCTAATGCACTACGCAGGCCGTCGACCGGCGCGCCCGTTCCTGCGCCTGCGCTTTCATCCGCCGCGGCGGACGCCGCCGCGGACGCCGCTGCGGAGGGCCTGAAGATGACGTCACCGGAGTCTCAGCAACCCACGACCCCGTTGAAGCCGGTGGAGTTTCTCGTCCTCGTCGTGCTGGCCGACCGGCCGCTGCACGGCTACGGCATCGTCCAGGAGATCGACGCCCGCACCGGCGGGCGGGTGCGGCTGCGGCCCGGCGACGTCTACCGGGTCATCTACCGGCTCGGCGAGCGCCGCCTGCTGCAGGAGAGCGGGCGGCGGGCGGCGGATGACGACGACGAGCGCCGCACCTACTACCGCATCACCGCCGTAGGCCGCCGGGTCGTCACCGCGGAGGCCGAGATGCTCACCGACGTCGCCGCCGGCCTGGTGTCCGGGACCGCCGGCGGTGGCGGCGCCGGATGAGCGGCCGCCACGACCCGGCCGATCGGGCCCGTCCGCCGCTCCCGCGCTCCCGCAGCCAGGGCCGGCGCCCGGCCGAGATCGACCGCGAGGTCGCCGGGGCACGGCCACCGTTCGGCTTCCGCCTCCTGCTGCGGCTCTTTCCGCGCCGCTTCCGCAGCGGCCACGGACGCGACCTCTACGAGCTGTACCGGGACTTCGCCCGCCAGGGCCGGCCCGCCGGGGCCGGCGCCGCCTGGGATCTGCTGCGCAGCGGCCTCGGCGCCCGCCTCGACGACTGGCGCTCGCCGTCGAGCGCGCCCCCATCCTCGCTCCCCCACCAGAGGAACGTGCACATGGATTCGATCGGACACGACATCCGCTACGCGGCCCGGACGCTGCGCCGCAGCCCGGGTTTCACCGCCGTGGCCGTCGCTTCACTGGCGATCGGCATCGGCGCCAACACGGCGGTCTTCAGCCTCATCGACGCGGCGATGCTGCGGCCGCTGCCCGTCGAGGGCCCCGAGGAGCTCGTCGTCCTCGGCTGGCGTAGCCCGGCGGGGAGCGAGCTGCCCGACGTTCGGATCAGCGGCTGGTACCACCGCGACGACAACGGCGACGGCCTCAGCTCGTCGTACTCGCCGCCGGCGTTCCGGGCGCTCCGCGCCGGCAACGGCTCGCTCTCGACCCTCTGGGCCTTCGCGGAGCTCGACCGCCTCAACGTCAGCGTCGACGGCGCCGCCGAGCTGGCCCCGGGGCAGGTGGTCTCGGGCAACTACTACGGGGCGCTGGGCGTGGTTGCCGCAGCGGGCCGCCTGATCGGCGAGGACGACGACCGCGCCGGCGCCGACCCGGGCGTGGTGCTCAGCCACGGCTACTGGCAGCGTCGCTTCGGGGGTGGCGACGTGATCGGCGAGACGATCGGCATCAACGGCAACCCGTTCACCGTGATCGGCGTCGCCGCCGAGGGCTTCACCGGCAGCGGCCAGGTCGGCAGCGACCCCGACGTCACTGTGTCGCTGTCAATGCACGAACGCGTCAGCACGCGGGCAGCCTCGTTGAGCGACGCCGGCAACTGGTGGCTGCACCTGATGGGACGCCTGCGGCCGGGGGTAGGTCTCGAGACGGCGCAGGCCGACCTGGAGCTCGTGTTCCATCGCTCGGTCGAGGCGGACCTCTTCCCCGGCGGCGTCCCCGAGGGGATCACCGTTCCGGAGGTCGACCTGCAGCCCGGCGCCCAGGGGATGAACGACCGCCGCCGCACGCTGCGCCAGCCGCTGGCCACCACCTCGGTGGTGGTGGCGCTGCTGCTGGTGATCGCCTGCGTCAACGTCGCCAACCTCCTGCTGGCGCGCTCCGGCGCCCGCCGCCGGGAAATCGCCGTGCGCCTGTCGATCGGCGCCAGCCGCTGGCGGCTGGTGCGCCAACTGCTGGCCGAGAGCGTGGTTCTTTCGTTGCTGGCCGGCGGCGCCGGCGTGCTGCTCGCCACCTGGGGCCGCAGCCTGTTGCTCGGCACGCTGGTGCCCCGCGAGCTCTGGGTAGGCGGCGTCGAGACCAACGCCCGCGTCCTCGGCTTCGGCGTCCTGGTGTCGCTGCTCACTGGCGTCGTGTTCGGCCTGATACCCGCCTGGCGCAGCTCCCGGCCGGACCTGACGCCGTCGCTCAAGCAGGCCTCCGGCGATGATGGCGGCCGTTTCGGTCGCTGGCTCCCCAAGACCCTGATGGTGGCGCAGGTGGCGATGTCCCTACCGCTGCTGGTCGCCGCCGGCCTTTTCGTCCGCACGCTGGCGAACCTCGAGGACGAGGCCACCGGCTTCGACCCGGAGAATGTCGCGATCCTCACGATCGACCCGCGCCTCAACAGCTACGACGGCAGCCGCCAGGTGGCGATGTACGAGGAGGTCCGCCGCGGGCTGGCCGCGATCCCGGGCGTCGCCGCCACGACGATCACCGCCCACAGCCCTCTGAGCAATCGGTTCTCGTCGACGACGTTGAAGGTCCCCGGCTACACGCCGGACGAAGGCGAGCGTCCGTCGGCGCAGTACAACCTCGTCGGCGCCGGCTTCTTCGAGACGTTCGGCATCCCGCTGCTGCTCGGGCGGGAGATCGGCGCCGAGGACCGCGTGGGCGGCCGCATGGTCGTGGTCATCGACGAGACCCTGGCGGAGCGCTACTTTCCCGGCGAGAGCCCGCTCGGCAAGCGTCTCGGCCTGGGGCGCGACGGCGCTCCCGACGAGTACGAGGTGGTCGGCGTGGCGGCCAACGTCAAGTACCAGCGGCCCCACGATCCCTGGTACCCGGTGGCCCACGTCTCCTTTGCCCAGCACGCCGGCGCGCTCGGCGCGATGACGCTCGCCCTGCGCACCTCCGGCGATCCCTCGGACGCCATGGTCGCGGCGCGCAACGTCGTTCGCGAGGTCGATCCGAACGTGCCGGTGCGAGACGTGCGCACGTTGACCGCCCAGGTCGCGGAGACCCTCGAGCGAGAGCGTTTGTTCGTGCGCCTGTCGGCCTTCATCGGCGCCCTCGCCCTGGGGCTCGCCTGCATCGGCCTGTACGGGGTCCTCTCCGCCAGCGTCATGCGCCGCACCCGGGAGATCGGCGTCCGCATGGCGCTCGGGGCGCGGGCCCTCGACATCGTGCGGCTGGTCGCGGCGGAGATGCGCGCGGTGGCGCTCGGCGCGGCGCTCGGCATCCTCGCCACGTACGGCCTCATCGGCCTGCTCGAAGGCCTTCTCTATGGACTCGCGCCGACCGAGCCGCTGACCATCGCCGCCGCCACCGCGCTTCTGCTGGCGGTCGCCGCGCTGGCCGCCTACCTGCCCGCTCGCCGGGCCGCGGCCGTCGATCCGCTGGTGGCGTTGCGCGCTAATTAGCGGCCAAGGGCGGTTTCTGAGCGGCCTCTCCCGATTGCCGCGCTCCCGCGGCTGAGCCTCGCTCGGTCCGGCACCGCGACGTCAGTCGTTGGATTCGGACGCTGCCGGATCGACGATGTCCATTCACCAGTGGCACTCCGACTCGAGGCCGCGCGAGCTGAGGTGAGGGCGATTTCACACCGGCTCAAGCCCCTGCGTCTGGTGATCCACGCCGGTTGATGCTCTCAGCTCGGCCTTTCCGCGCCCCGGAAGGCGCCGCGCCGCGCCGGCGCACGGCCAGGAAGTACAGCGGCACGCCGGCGAGGATGATGCCCACCCTCAGGAGAGGTACCGGGCTCACGCCACAGGACGTTCAGCACGATCAGCTCGCCGGTGCTCGGGCTGGCCGCATTCGTGGCGTTAGAAGCCGTCGCCGGAGCCGACGTCGGAGACCTGGGAGCCCGGGCCGATGCCCAGGGCGGCGAGCACGTCGGGCACCCGCCGCCACTGCTCGCGGACCGATTCCTGCGCCGGCGCGGCGCCGCCTGCGAGCGTAGAGGAAAGCGCGGGTGGCGGCGACGCCGCCGTCCGGACCACAGTCGCCAGGGGCGCCGGCGGCGGCGACCCAACCGCCAGAGACGCGGCCGGCAGCGAGGCGGCGAAGAGCAGCACCAACAGCATGGCTGGCGACCGACGCGCTCGGCCGCCGGCGGGAACTGCTCGCGCCGCTCCGCCAAGTCGCTTGCAGGAAGAATGCTACGAACCAGCCATGACAAACGCCACGATCCGGAAGCCAACGCCACGTCATGCCGTCGCGCGCGGGCGCCCGGCCCGGCAAGTCACGGTTGCAGCCGATAGCCGACCTTGCGGACCGTGAGGATGTGGCGGGCGTGGAGGGGTCGTCCTCGAGTTTGCGCCGCAGCTCGGCGATGTGGGTGTCGACGGTGCGGGGCCACCCCACGCCTTCCTTGCGGGTCGATGCGCCAGCGGCTAAAATTTCGACAGAAAGGTCGTAATTGCGGACGCCCCGCACGATGAGCCAATGGGAGGGGCCAATCGATGATCACCATCACCTATTTCGACCTTCTTCTCACCGTCCTCACGGTCTGTGCCGTGGCCGCGACGATCGCGCTGGTTGCCGGCGTCGTGCGGGCCCGCGTCACCATGGGGCGCTTCGACTCGCTGCTCGTGCGTCTCGAAGCGCTGGTGCCGGAGGTCGACAGGCTGTCGCACGAGGCCGAGGAGGCGTTGCGCTCGGTGCGGGCGCTGTCCGACACCGCCGGCGAGATCGCCCGGGAGGTCGAGAACGTCGCCGCCGAGACCCGCCGGGCGGCGTTGCCGCTGATCCACGATCTCGCCGAGCAGGCGGCGGCGGCGCAGACGGCGCTACGCCACCTGGTGGCGCTGGCTGCCGGCACCAAGGCCGGGCTGGCGGCGCTGGCGAAGAGCAGGTCCTGAGCGGCGAGAAGAAGGGAAACATGCCATTCGTAGGGCCGGATGCCAAGGCACCTCCTCGGTCGCCGGTCGATCGCGGGGGAAGGAAGGTAACGATGACGAAGAGATGGTCGAATCCGATGACGATGTTCCTGCTGGGCGCCGCCACGGGCGGCCTCGCCGCCCTGCTTTTCGCCCCGAGCTCCGGACGGGAGCTCCGCGAAAAGATCGGCGAGAACTCCGAGAAGCTCCGCGCCACCGCCGCGAAGAAGATGGACGAGGCGCGCGGGCAGGTCACGGAGAAGTACGAGGAGACGGCGCGGCGCGCCGGCGAGCTGGCGGCCGGCGCCAAGGAGAGCGCCGAGACCTACCGGCACGCGGTGAAGACAGCGGTCAAGAAAGGCAAGGCCGCCTACGACAAGGAGCTCGCCAAGGCCGGTTAGCGTCAACCGTCACTGCGAGCCGGCATTCCTCAAGGGGTGGCGGCAGGACCCTAACCGACGATCGTGCCGTCGAACAACTCGACGGCGCGTTGAACGGTGGACTGCCAGCGCGGGTCGTGGGTGACCAGCAGAATCGTCGCGCCCGACTCGTGCAGCCCGCGCAACAGCTCGATGACGGTCTCGGCCTGATGGGAGTTGAGGTTGCCGGTGGGCTCGTCGGCGAGCACGATCTCGGGCTCGCCGACCACCGCCCTGGCCACGGCGACCCGTTGCTGCTGGCCGCCGGAAAGCTGACTCGGCATCTGCTTGGCCCGCTCGCTCATGTCGACGCGCGCCAGCGCCTCGGCCACCCGCTCCCGCCGCTCCGCGACCGGCAATCCCAAGTAGGTCAGCGGCAGCTCGACGTTCTCGGCAACCGTCAGATCGCCGATCAGGTTGAAGCTCTGGAAGATGAAGCCGATCTCGCGGTTGCGGGCCGCCGCTCGGGCGCTCGGCTTCAGGCTCGAGACGTCGTGGCCGTTGAGCACGTAGGTCCCGGAGCTGGGCGCCTCCAGCAGGCCGCAAATGGACAGCAGCGTCGTCTTGCCCGAGCCCGAGGGACCGTTCACGGCGACGAACTCGCCGCGCTCGACCTCGAGGTCGACGTCGCGGAGCGCGTGGGTCTGGACGTCGTCGAGCATGAACGTCTTGGCGATCCCTTCGAGGCGGATCAACGGCCCGTCGAAGGGGATACCGCCGGGCCCGCCGCCGGGCCTGGCGGTGCTGAACTCGTCGACGCCACCGCCCCCGAACTTCCTGCGCAAGCGTTTGAACATTGGCCTCCACTCTATCGCTCCCTACGGCGAGAGTGGCGGCGAGTTCCCTTCGACATTCATCCGGCGGGGCCGGCACGCGCTAGGCGGGTTCCGCAAACCCGCTCTCCGTCCCCGCCCTCCTGGTTCGAACGGCAGCGGAAGGCGGTCGAACCAGCGTGCGAGCGAGGATGGTGACGAGGACGAAGGCGACGGCGATCGGCACGGCGCTGTTCATGATCCACAGGTAGGAGACCGCGTACTGATCGAGCGCGAAGTACAGCCATGGAAGCGTCGACAGCGCCGCCACGGTCAGCGCGCCGCCGGCCGCCAGCGCCGCGGCGCCCAGCCAGCTCTTCCGCAGCCAGACGCCGAAGGCGCCCGCCCAGATGCCGAGGTAGAGGGCCAGAGGCGCGCCGGCGCCGCGAAGAAACCGACCGTACTCCTCGTAGTCGGCCCGGTGGCGGCGATCGAACGTCTCGATGAGGTAGTCCTCGTTCGCGACCGCGAGCAACCGCTCGGCCTCGATCGTCATTGCCTCCCGGTAGAGGCTGGCGAACGAAGAGGCGCCGAAGCCGACGACGCCGATCAAGGCGATCAGATAGAGACAGGCGGTGGTGACGAAGACGCGGCCTCGGGAATCAAGGTCTGTGAACATCGGGTACCTCCGTATGGGCCCTCTCGCGAGGGGATGAAGCGGGTTGCACGACCACGACAGGCGCGACGATCCGGGGCCGGATCAAGCCCTTCCTCGGCAATATAGCGAAGGTTTGTTCATTGCGTCAAGTACTTTGCATCGCAAAGACCATAATTCTGACCCCTCTGCTTGCGAAAGTCCAACAGATCGCCGTCTTCCCTGTCAGGCAGAGCGCAGCGTTTCAACCGGGTCCGTCGCCGCGGCGCGACGCGCCGGCAGCAGCGTCGCGCCGAGCGACACGATCCCAAGGACGCCGATGACGGTCGCATACGTCCAGGGATCGATCGGGCTGATCCCGAAGAGCAACGCGCCGATCAGCCGGGCCGCCGCGCCGGCGACCAGCAGGCCGATCACCATGCCGGCGATCGGGGCCCGCAAGCCGCTGCCTACCATCAGGCGGACGACGTCGACGGCACGCGCGCCCAACGCCATCCTCACGCCGATCTCGTGGGTACGCTGGGCAACCGCGAAGGCGGTGACCCCGTACACGCCGACGGCCCCGAGCAGCAGGCCCACGGTGCCGACCACACCGGCCACCCAGGCCGCCAGCCGTTGTCCCATCGAGAAGCCCTCGACGACCGACCGCATGGTCTCGACCTCGACGACGGGCACGTCGGGATCGAGGCGCGCGACGGCGGCCCGCACGGCGCCGATCGTTCCTTCGAAGTCGTCGGCGCGGATCATCAGGTGGGCGCGGGCCTCCGGGGCTTGCGCCGCCGGCAGGTAGAGGAAGCTCGCCGTCTCGCCGTCGAACCCGTGGTGGTGAGCGTCGGCGGCGATGCCGACGACCTCGTAGGTGGTCGCATCCATGCCGCGACCGATGCTGAAGCGTTCGCCGACGGCGGCGCGGAGCGTCGCGGAATCTCCGGCCCCGGGCGCGCCGCCCCACAGCCGCCGCGCCATGGTGGCGTTGATGACTGCCACCCGCGGCGCCGCCTCGTCATCGGACTTCTCGATCTCGCGACCGGCCAGCAGGGCGATACCGGTTGCCCCGAAGTAGTCAGGCGAGACGCGGTTGAAGTCGGCGGGAAAGCCGCGCTCGTCGGGCGGCTCGATGCCTTCGGGAAAGACACCGACCGGCGCCCGGGTCGACATCGGCTGCCGCCGCGCGGTGGCGGCGGCGCTGACGCCGGGAATGGCGCGCACCTCGTCGAGCAGCTCTCGATAGAAGATGCGACTGCGATCTGGGTCGTAGCCGGCGAGCTCGAGCGACAGCTCGACGGAGTACACGCCATCGACGTCGTAGCCCAGGGGCATGTCGTCGAGGGCCGACAGCGCCCGCACCATCAGGCCGGCGGCCACCAGCAGGACCAGCGCCAGCGCCATCTGGCCGGCGACCAGGATGCCGCGCAGCCGCGACCGCCGCAGGTGACCGGCAGCGTTGCGCACCGCCGCCGCCCCGGCGGCGCCGCTGGCGCCGAGCGCCGGCGCCAGGCCGAAGACGAGGCAGGTGACAGTGACCACCGCGAAGGTGAACGCGAACACCCGGGCGTCGGGGGAAACGTCCAGATACAGGCGGGTGCTGGCCATCTGTGGCAGGTAGAGATTGACCAGCAGGCCGGTGGTCCACGCCGTGAGCACCAGGCCGGCGGCGGCGGCGAGCAGGAACAGCAACGCGGCCTCGGTCAGTAGTTGCCGAACCAGGCGGCCGCGGCCGGCGCCCAGCGACACGCGGATGGCCAGCTCATGGCGGCGCTCGACGGCGCGCGACAGCAACATGTTGGCGACGTTGACGCAGGCGACCGCCAGGACCATCGCCACGATCACAAGCAGCATCGTGAAGAACAGCGCAACCATGCCGCGGTCGGTCCCGGGGATGCCGCCGTAGGACTCGGCGTGCAGGCGATAGCGATCGTCAACGCCGTGGTCGGCGAAAAAGCGATCGCCGAGGACGCGCAGCTCTTCGCGCGCCGCCTCGAGTCCGCTGCCGCCGGCAAGCCGGGCGAGCAACGTAATCGAGCCGCCGGCCGGCGCATCCAACTCCTCCGGGCCGAGCAGGCCGGGCGCCGGCATCCCCATCGGCACGAACACCTCACGCAGCACGAGGACCTGGTGGCCTGCGAACCCCTCGGGCGCGACGCCGATGATGCGCGCCGGATGGCCGTTGATCGAGACCAGGCTGCCGAGGACCTCCGGACGACGTCCGTACCGGCGAAGCCAGAGGTCGTGGCCGATCACCACCTCGTCGGCGATGCTCGGATAGAACGAGTCCTGCGGCGCGAAGAAGCGCCCCAGCGCCGGCCGCACGCCGAGCACCGAAAAGTAGTTGCCGGTGACCTGGAAGCCGCGCAGGACGATCGCCTCGTCGTCGCTCGGAGCGATGCTTTCACGACCCGGCGCCGTCCTCGCCAGGCGGGGAGGCGCTCCGTCGTCGCCGCCGGTCGCCCCCGCGTGGTCGGACGCCCCCGGCGAAGGGCTCATCTCGCCGCGGTCCCGGAACGCCACGGTCATCCCCATCCAGCCGGCGGCGTCCTGCAGGGTCGAAGCATCCTCGCGCAGGATCCGCAGCGTGCCGTAGGCGACGTCGAGCAGATCGTCGCCGTCGGCGCGGTAGATCTCGACGATCGACGACGGGTCGGTCACCGCCGGGATCGGCCGCAGCAACAGCGCGTTGACAACCGTGAAGATCGCCGTGTTGATGCCGATCCCGACGGCCAGCGTGCCGATGAGAACGGCCGCGAAGACCGGCCGCTGCACCAGCATGCGGGCGGCGAACCGCAGGTCGAAGAGGAAGCCTCCGAGCCAGCGCGAACCGGCACAGCGCGGCCCCTCCGGCGAAGGCGCGAACCAGCTCCTGCCGCCGATACGATCGAAAAACGACGATGCCAGCACCGTGATCACCTGCCACAGGTACCAGGAGCGGGGCCGGCGGGCCCGGCGGTGGAACTCCTGCTCGAGGTCGCCGGCGATCGACTCGGCGACGACGCCGTGCGGCAAGCCCGCGCGCAGCAGCCAGCGCCCGAGGGCCGGTGGCCGCCTCATCGGGCCCTCCCATCGAGCTTGGCGTCGAGCCCCTCCCAGAGGTTCAGCAACGCCTGGCGAGCCGAGCGCAGCGCCTCGAGGCCGGGCTCGGTCACCGAGAAGCGCCGGCTGCGGTTGCCGCCGCGCTCCGAGGTGGCCGCCTCGACCTCCCACTCGACGAAGCCCTTCTGCTCGAGCCGCGACAGCGCCGAGTACAGCGCCCCGCGCGAGACCGGCCGGTCGGCGGCCTCCTCCAGCAGCCCGCCGACCGCCGGCCCGAAGGCCTCGTCGTCGAGCTGCAGGATCGCCAGCAGTACGAGCTGCTCGAACTCCCCAAGTTGGCTGTGTGCGCCCATCGGCTTCCCTCGCCGGTTGGCCGGCGGGTCGCTACCGCCGGCTGCGGACCGATCTGTTGGCCGCCGGGTCGTTTACCACCGGCTGCGGACCGATCTGACGATAAGTCTGCTTTGCAGACTAATCTGGAATGTAGACTACGGGGGACGCGCGGACAAGGTTTCACAGCGCCGACAGCCGGACCCGAAGGTCCCTGACCTTGTGGCGGTTCGTTAGAGGGTGCCTCGAGCCCGCCAATGCGTGGCGGCAACGGGGCGGACTCGTCGCCGGCTCAGCTGGCGGCGATTCGGGCCGTCGGGAACTCGGCGGCCGGCGCCCAAGAGCCGCCACCGGCCGCCTTCGCACACTTCTCCCCTTCGCAGGTGCGGCGAGCGCTCGAGCTCGGCCGCGCCGCGCCGGCCGTTACGATCCCCCGCCGCCCGCCTTCGGGAAGACCTTCTCGCCCTGGTAGTCGTTCAGCCCGCAGAAGCCGTAGACCTCGAAGCCGTTTTCCTGCAGTAAAGCCGCGGCACGCGCGGCTCGGCCACCGCCGTTTCAGGCGGTGAGGATGGGACGGTCGCGCGGCAGCTCGTCGAGGCGGTCGGCGAGCTCGTCGATGGGGATGTTGGTGTAGCCCTCGACGGTGCCGAGCTCCTCGAGCTCGTCGGGACGGCGGACATCGAGGAGAAAGACCTCGCTGCCGGCGAACACCTCGGCGAGCTGATCGGCGGTGATGCGCGGGGCCTCCTGCGCCACCGGCGCCGCGGCGGCATCGGCCGGCGGCGCGGATGCATCGACCGGCGCCGTGTCCGTGGCGGCCTCCTCGGGAACGCCCTGGCAGGCGACGCCGATCAAGGCGGCCAGCGCCAGGGCGGCGCAAAGCTCGAATCGCTTCATGGGTTCCTCCTCCCAATGGAAACGGGGCGTGCCCCAGCCCCGTCGCTCGGTGACTTCACCTAACAAATCAAGGCGTCTTCGCTCCACCGTAACCGGAGCGCACTATACGACGCCCGGCCCGCGGAGCCAACGGATCAAGCCGCGGGGGCCGGTACCGGCGGCGGTCGCGTGGCGCAGGCCGGCGGCGATTCCGGAGAAGTCGGCCGGGCGGCGGGCGGGGTCCTTTTGCAGGACGCCGCGGAGCAGCTCGCGGACCGGCCGCGGGGTGCCGGCGGGAAGCTCCCGCCAGCTCGGCTCGTGCTCGAGCACCGCGGTGAGGGTGTCGGCCAGCGTCTCGCGCTGGAACGGGTTGCGGCCGACCAGCGTCTCGTAGAGGACGCACCCGAAGGCCCAGACGTCGCTGCCCTTGTCGACCGGCAGCCCGCGCACCTGCTCGGGGCTCATGTACGGACCGGTCCCCATGAGCATGCCGGTGGCGGTCAGCGTCTCCATCTCGGTCGCGGCGATGGTGGCGGTCTCGGCGCCTTCCGGCAGCACCGACTTGGCGATGCCGAAATCGAGGAGCTTCACGCCGTTGCCGGTGAGCATGACGTTGGCGGGCTTGAGGTCGCGGTGGACGATGTCCTTCGAGTGCGCCGCGGCGATGGCCTCGGCGATCTGCCCGCAGATCTCGAGGGCGTCGCCAACCGGCAAGGCCCCGTCGCGCAAGCGTTGCTGGAGCGTCGGGCCGTCGACGAGCTCCATGACGATGAAGTGCGTCGAACCGACCTCCTCGAGGCCATAGATCGCGGCGATGTGGGGGTGGTTGAGCGCCGCCAGCAAGCGGGCCTCGCGCTCGAAGCGGGCGCGCCGCCCGGCATCGTCTACCAGGTCGCGGGGCAGCACCTTGATCGCCACCTCGCGGTGCAGCTTGAGATCGCGAGCCCGGTACACGGCCCCCATGCCGCCGCTGGCCAGGTGCCTTTCGATGCGGTAGTTGCGCAGCTTCTCGCCGGGCGCCAGCGTCGCTTCGGCGGGCGTCCGGGTCGTCTCGGCCCGAGGCCGGGCATCCCGGTGGCCGGCAGCGAGCGACACCTCGACGCCGAGAAACTCCTTGACCTCGCGGATCCATCGCGGCCACTCGGGGTCGGTCTCGAGGAGCACGTGGTTGCGGCTGTCGAGGCTGACCAGCCGGGCGTCGGGAATGCCGCTGGCGAGCTCGCGGGCGCACTCGAAGGGGACCGCGATCTCGTCGCGACAATGGAGGACCAGCGTCGGCGCCTTCACCCGGCCCAGCAGCTCGCGGACGTCGCTCGCGCCGTTGGCGGCGGCGATCCGCAGGGCGTTGTCACGCGGCGTCGCGATCCGCTGCAGCTCGTTCCAGGCGTCGTGCGCCTCGCGGTCGCCGTCGGGGAGGAACATCGCCGAAAAGACCTGGCGAAACGCCGGATTGTCCTCTCCCCAGCCCTGGCGCATCAGCGTGCCGAGCGCCTTGCGCCGCTCCACGTGCTCCTCCGACCAGAAGTTGTGGCCGGCGGCGTAACCGCCGTGCAGGACCAGCTTCTCGACCCGCTCGGGATGGCGAACTGCGTAGGCGACTGAGTGCGCGCAGCCCTGGGAGACGCCGAGCAGCGAGAACCTCTCCAGCCCCGCGGCGTCGACAACGGCCTCCAGATCGGAGATGAAAGCCGCGAAGGAGATGTCCTCGACGTCCCAGTCCGACAACCCGTTGCCGCGCTGGTCGTAGCGCACCAGCCGCAGTCCCGTCGACAGCTCTTCCATGACGTGCCGCCATACGGGGCTCTCCCAGTCGAACTCAAGGTGGTTGAGCCAGTTGGCGGCCTTGACCAGCGGCGGCCCCTCGCCCGAGCTCGCCCAGGCGATGCGGACCCCGTCGGCGGTCATGCAGTAGCGGATCTGTTGGCTGATCATCGAGGTCGAATCTTACCAGTCCGGCTACGCGTGACCGCGGCGTTGGACCACTGCGCTAATTGCACAGAAATCCGCAACGTCGCGTTCGCGTTTCAACCAGGTGCGGCCACGGCGAGCCAGCTGCTTCGTGCAAAAGTCGGGACGCACAAGGCGGCCGCGGCAGCACACATCGCCTTCGCACCACAGCGCTGAGACCGGCTTCTGGTTATACTCATGGAAGAGCGCTCGTGTTCGAGCGTCGGTTCATCGACCCGTTCGAGCGCCGCGCCATCGAACCCATGAAAGAAGCTCCGCGCACCCCACCCCCGCCGCAAGAAGTCGCCGCGCCGCGGCCTCCGGACGGCGCCACGCCCGGCAAGCCTCGCCGGCGGCGTTGGCTCGTCGGCGGCCTGATTGCGCTGTTCGCCGCCATCGGGATCTGGGCGGTCCTGGGGGCCGGATCCGCGACCAACGCCGACCTCAACGAGGCGCAGTGGGAGCGGGTTGTCGGCCAGTTCGCTCGGGTGGCGCGATCGGCGCAGGAGACCACGTCGGCGGCGTTCGGCGGCTCCGAGGACGAGAGCGTGGCTGGCGTGGAAGAGAGCGGCGTCGTCGCCAGACCGGCGGCCGAGGCCGCGGCTCTCGCCACCAGCGACGATCCCCGTCCGCTCCCGCAAGCTCGGCGCCTGCCGCCGCCGGAGCCCGATCCCGCCGCGCTCACCGTCCAGGCGCAGGCCTACGAGGCCTCGCGGCCCAAGAGCATCCTCGACCTACAGCGCTACCGGCACACGGCCAACATCGAGATCAGCGACGGCGGTGGGCGCCGCGGCGCTGCGACGTTGATCAACCTGAACCCGCGGATCAATGCCTGGTATCTGCTGCGCTTGAGCTGGTCGGGCGAGGATATCCCCCGCAGCTATCACCTGACCAACTCGTCGCCTTCCGGGCAGACGCTGGTGCTCGACGCCGAGTTCCCCTACGGCCTGTTGCTCGCCAGCACGCTCGGCACCGCCCCATGCGACCTCTGGTCGGTCGACAACGGGCGGCGGCTCGAGACCGCCGCGACCCGCAACACGCCCTACGTGATGCTCTGCGACGATCGGGTGACGGTGCGACTCACGACCACGGGCCGCCGCACGACGATGGAGAGGGCCACCGACTTCCTGCGCGACTCGATCTGGGGCGGCGAGGCGATCACGGTCTTCGTCCGCGAGACGTTCTTCCAGGACGCCTACCTGAGCACCACCGAGCTCGCCGGGGCCAGCGCCCGGCGCTCGGCGCAGGCAGCCGGCGGCGACTCGCCGCGGCCGGCGCGCGTCAGCGCCGAAGCGGCCGGCCAGCTCCTCGACCGGCTGGACCTGGGACTGACCGCCGAGGGCAGCGACCGCGGCAGGCTGGCGGTCGGCGAGTGGTACCCGTTGCGCGACAACCGCGGCGTGTTTGCCAGCGCCATCCGCCCGGATCTCATCGCCCCCGACATCCTGCAGAGCCACACCGACGTCGCCACCCGGCTCGACGCCGTCGAGGCCGGGGCGCTGTCCTACCTGGCGGCCTTCGACCTCGGCGAGTTCGACGTCGCCTTCGCGCTCGGAACCGACCACCCGCGCCTCGGTTGGTCGGAAAGGGTGCCCGAGGACCGCCGCGATGCGACGCTTCCCGGTCCCGACGGCTTCGACAGCCGCGCCCCCCTGGTCTCGACCGGAATCATCTCCGGGTCGCTCGCCGGCCGCTCCACCGCGACATTCACCGGCGGCTTCAAGCGCACGCATGGCGCCTTCCGCTACGGCGACCTGGCGATGACCAACAACGGCAGCCACTACGGCTTCATCGAGGAGGGCGTCGTGTTCAGCAAGCTGCGGCCCGGGTTGGCAACCATCTACATCCTCGAGGACGGGCAGCTCGCGATGAAGACCTGGACGCGCGACGACGACGCGCTGCTGCCCCGCATCCGCTACGCCCGCCAGAACGGCGTGCCGGTCATCGAGCGCGATCCGGCGACGGACACCGGTGTCCCCGGCGCCTTCGTGAGCCGCTTCGGTGCCGGCAACTGGTCGGGCTCGCAAGACGGCAACTACCGAACCCTACGGGCGGGGACGTGTCTGCAGGAGACGGGCTCGAGGCGCTTCCTGATCTACGCCTACTTCTCCTCGGCCACCCCATCCGCGATGGCGCGCGTCTTCCAGGCCTACGGCTGCAGCTACGCGATGCTGCTGGACATGAACGCGCTGGAGCATACCTACATGGCCGTCTACGCGCTGCGCGGCGGCGAGCTGCGGGTCGAGCACCTGATACGGGGAATGGAGGTGCTCGACAAGAGCGAGGGTGGGCGCCTGTTGCCGCGCTTTCTCGGCTATGCCGACAATCGGGACTTCTTCTACATGCTGCGTCGCACACCCGACGGGGTCCTCGTCGAGGAGGAGAGCCAATGAGGAGGAGCAACCGGCGAAGCGTCTACGGCCCAGCGCTCGTGACGCTTCTGCTCATCGGCGCGGCGCTCGAGCTCGCGGCGACCTCGCAGCAGCAGTCGCTCCGCGAGAGCAACGAGGCCCTTCTCGAGCGCATCCGCGACGTCCATGACCTGACCTCCGAGCAGGACGCCGAGCTGCGGCGCGTGTTCGCCGGCTCTCGCTACATCGGCCAGGGGAACCCGGCCATCACCGCGCACCCGGCGACGCCCCAGCAATGCGAGGCGAAGCTCGAGGAGCTCGGCGTCAGCTATGAGAACCCCCGCTTCGAGGAGATCTGCGGCGCCAAGTACATGGCGCCGCTCTACGACCCGGCGACCCAGCAGTCCGAGGACGCCACGGCCTGCATCGATCAGTTCGAGTTCCCCGACATCCCCTGCGCCTACCCTGTCGTCTGGGTGCGCGCCAACGAGGCCGCCCAGATCTGCACCGCCATGGGGCGGCGCCTCTGCGACGCCCACGAGTGGGAGGGGGCGTGCGCCGGCAGCCTGCAGCCGCCCGACTACCGCTTCGATCTGGCCGCCGGTGCGGCGCCGTCACGCGCCGTGGAGCTGATGCGCTCGGCGCACAACCGCGTCGAGGACGCCGACAAGGTCTGGGCCTACGGCCCCGCGTATCAAACCGGCATCTGCGCCGCCGCCAGCCGCAAGAGCCCGGGCTGCGACGGCGGCGGCTGGGGCCAGTGCGGCTCCAACACCTACCCCACCGGCATGTTCCCCGCCTGCCGCAGCCCGCTCGGCGTCTACGACCAACACGGCAACGCCGCCGAGCACATGAGCCTGCCGCTGGCCCCCGAGCAGCTGGCCAGCGCCGGCAGCACCGCCCTGGGCTACACCGAGATGAAGGGAAGCTGGTTCATCTTCGACAGCTTCAAGGCCCACGAGGACGCCTGCCGCTGGCGCGCCCCCTTCTGGCACGGCGGCCGGGTGATGGCGGCCGACAGCCACCACAAC
>Ga0302046_10000473_pt1 | contig 40785 bp, 30 predicted proteins | sample RVTome_11_FD_200261 | JGI IMG/M metagenome (GOLD analysis project Ga0302046, IMG submission 200261) | Soil microbial communities from uranium-contaminated site in the Upper Colorado River Basin, Wyoming, United States - RVT147D111 (version 2) ...
CGGGAGCCGTTCGGCGCGCAGTTCGACGAGACTTTCGGGCACAGGATCCGGGAGGCCGACGAGTTCTATGCGGCGGTCCAGCCCGGCGGGCTCACCGCGGACGAGCGGTCGGTGACGCGTCAGGCGTACGCCGGCTTGCTGTGGAGCAAGCAGTTCTATCACTACATCGTTGCCGACTGGCTGGCGGGGGATGCGAACGAGCCCCCGCCGCCCGAGGCGCGCAAGCGCGGCCGGAATCACGACTGGCGGCACCTCTACAACCGCGACGTCATCTCGATGCCCGACAAGTGGGAGTACCCGTGGTACGCGGCGTGGGACCTGGCGTTCCACATGCTCCCATTCGCCAGGATCGATCCGCCGTTCGCGAAGGAGCAGCTCGCGCTGTTCCTGCGCGAGTGGTACATGCACCCGAACGGTCAGCTTCCCGCCTACGAGTTCGGGCTCTCCGAGGTCAATCCCCCGGTGCACGCCTGGGCGGCGTGGCGCGTCTACAAGATGACCGCACAGCGAGGAACGCGCGACCGCGTCTTCCTGTCGCGGGTGTTCCAGAAGCTGCTCCTGAACTTCACGTGGTGGGTCAACCGCAAGGACGTCGACGGGCACCACATCTTCGCGGGAGGCTTCCTGGGGCTCGACAACATCGGGGTCTTCGACCGTTCGCGGCCCCTGCCCACGGGAGGCCAGCTCGCGCAGGCGGACGGCACGGCCTGGATGGCGTTCTACGCCAACACGATGCTGTCCATGGCGCTGGAGCTGGCGCGGGACAATCCCGCCACCGAGGACATGGCCTCGAAGTTCTTCGAGCACTTCGTGGCGATCGCGGACGCCATGAACACGCTGGGCGGAACGGGGCTGTGGGATGAAGAGGACGGCTTCTACTACGACCGCCTGCGCATCGGCGACGCCACCGTGCCGCTTCGCGTGCGCTCGCTCGTGGGCGCCATCCCGCTGATCGCGGTGGAGGTTCTGGAGCACGACCTGATGCAGCGCCTGCCAGGGTTCAAGAAGCGCCTGGACTGGTTCGTGACGAATCGCCGCGACCTGGCGAGCCAGATCTCGTACCTCGAGGAGCGGGACGGCAAGCGCCTGCTCGCCATCCCCTCCCGGGAGCGGCTCGTCCGGATGCTGCGCTATCTCCTGGACGAGGAGGAGTTCCTGTCGCCGTACGGAGTGCGCGCGCTATCCAAGTTCCACGAGCGGCATCCGTACGTCTTCCATGCCGGCGGGCGCGAGTTCCGCGTGGACTACGCTCCCGCCGAATCCGACACCGAGCTGTTCGGCGGCAACTCCAACTGGCGCGGGCCGATCTGGCTCCCGCTGAACTTCCTGCTGGTCGAGGCCCTAGAGCGTTACCACCACTTCTACGGCGACGACCTGCGCGTGGAGTGCCCGACGGGATCGGGGCGCATGATGAGCCTGCTCGAGGTCGCGGAAGAGATCGCGACGCGGCTGAGTCGCATCTTCATGCCGGACGCCCACGGGCGGAGGCCCGTTCACGGCGACGATGCGCGCTACGCCCGCGATCCTCATTGGAAGGACCTGGTCCTGTTCTACGAGTACTTCCACGGAGACTCGGGACGCGGCGTCGGCGCGAACCACCAGACGGGGTGGACGGCGCTGGTGGCGCTGTTCCTCGAGGACCTGGCGCGGAGGCGGGAGGCCGGAGCGTGACCACGGAAGTTTCGGCTGTGCGCCGATTCCTGGAGCGCATCCCCCGCCGCGAAGGGCAGACAACCGATGCCCGAGTTCCGTGCTGCGGTAGCGCCGAACGACCGTGAGGCGTGGATCGTTGACTGGAGAACCTACCGAGGGGTCGACGGCGCCCCTGCGCCTCGCGGCGGCGTTTCGGCGACCGGTACGGCCGGCCCCGTTCGCTTACCCGCGGCTGCAGGAAGGGGTTGCGCGCCCGCAGCTCCGGGAAGCGTGAGAAGTCCTTGTCGGTGGTCCACAGCTCGCTGACGCCGTGTTCCACCGCGAGGGCCGCGATGTGCGCGTCGTGGACCAGATTGCCGATCGCATCTCCCGAGTCGATGGCTACATCTGACAGGGACTGTGACGGATAGAAAAAGGGCCGGGGCCTCCTTCGAGGTGGCCCCGGCCCATGATCGCTATGGAAGAGAGCTCAGTACGGGCGACGGTCGCCGCCGCCGCTGCTGCGCTCCTTGGCCACGTTGACGTTGAGCTGCCGGCCGTCGAGCTCGTAGCCGTTCAGATCGCGGATGGCCTTGTCGGCGTCCTCGCTGTTGCCCATCTCGACGAATCCAAAGCCGCGGGGTCGCCCGGTCTCGCGGTCCGAGATCAGCTTGACCTCTTCGACCTTGCGGTTGTTCTGCTCGAACAACGAACGCACGGAAGACTCCTCCGCGCTGAAGGGCAGGTTACCGACGTACAATCTCGTTCCCATCTCTCGAACTCCTCGCTCCCAAGGGAGCACGAACCGGGTTCCCGGTCCATGACTCCAACAACGGGTCAGGATCGGTGCCGAAGCGAAACACACTTCGGGCTCGGCTTCGGCAAGGCAAAAACTCGTTTCTGTACGATTAATTGCGACCGGGAACCTGCGGGCAAGATACAGGTCGCCGGGGTCCCTGTCAAATCGGCGTTTCCATCCCCATCGCGGTCATCGGTCCTCGGGCAGGAAATGGAGCGGATCCCTGAGGTTCTGCAACGCCCGGTAGTAGTACAGCTTGTTCGGCCGTTTCCCGCGGAACCGCTGCCGCCGGAGGAGGCGAACCTCCTCCTCCGTGGCACGATCGTTGAGTTGCGGGTCGCTCAGGAATTCTGCGAGCCCCGGTTCTTCGTGCGAGTCGTCGCCCGGCTCGCGCGACACGAACTCGAACCTCCGGTGAGGGTCCGCGACGAGCGTGGCGTTGAGCGTGATGTCGAGGCGGAGGTTCTCCAGATCGACGTTCCAGGACTCGACCAGCGGGTCGAGAAAGTCGACGCAGTTCTCGTTCGAGACGTGGAAGACGTCCGTATCCAGGAACTCGAGCACGATGACGCGCATGGCCTCCTTGCTCCGCCCTCCCACGCTCGCGGCCAGCCGAATCCAGTTCTCGTTGTCCAGCTCTTGGCGGGCGACGCGCTGAACGACCTCGAGGAGCTTCTGGGCGACCAGCCGCTCGAGCGTCCCGAACGGCCGGGCATCGAAGACGGCACGCACCTCATCGCGGTTCTCGGCGACGCACTTCCTCAGGACCAGGTCGCGAAACTGCTGGAACAGCGGCTCCGGGGTCCGACCCAGCCGCCGCTTGATCTCTTCGGTGCGCTCGATCTCCGCGAGCCGTCCCAGCTCTCCCGGCTCGAGCTCGAGAAAAGCTTCCATCTTGGAGTAGATGTCGGTGCGGTCGCGACCGGGAGGGGCCTTTCTCCGAGTGAGCAGCTGGGAGACGTACGAGTCCGTCACCCGGGCTGCGCGCGCCAGGTCCCGCTGCCCGTAGCCGAGCGCTGCGAGTCGTGATCGGACCAGTTCCGCGAAGTTCAAGATCTCTCCACCGATTAACTCATGTTATTTACACCATCGACGCCTTTCAAGCCCAGGGTGGAGCGTGTTGACAAGTTCTGGTAAACTACGGGCATGTTCGGCGCACGGAGTCGTCGCAAGACGAAGTGGCTCATCGATCCATCGAACGTCGCTTTCGGAAGCGTGGTCGAGGGCGGGAACCGCAACCTGAGCCGCTCCCACGTCAGGGTCCGCTATCAGCTCGAGGCCAATGCCCAATTCGTGCCGCTGTCCGCGTTCATCCGGCGTTGCACCGAGGCCATTCGAGGCGGACAGACCCTCAAGATCGAGCACCTGCTCGTCGCCCCGGTCATGAAGCAGCGCTATCCGAAGTTCTTCGATCGCTTGACCGACTGGGGCCCGGCGATCCGCCGCGCACTGGGATCGTCTCGCGGAGCGCAGCCCTCCGGCCGCTAGCCAATCCGCCGTTTTCGGGCCGGATTAACCGACTTCATTCACATTTGCGAGCGTCCTCGCGCCGACGGCTTGATTTTATTGACAAAATCAGGTAAATTGGCCGCTCCCCACATCGACCCACCCAGGCAAGGAGACGTGATGGCGAGCAAGCCCAAGCCGCTAAGTCAGAGGATGACGCAGCAGGGGCTGCTTCTCATGCTGTTGGCGACGGTCGGTCTCGGAGTTGCCCCCGCGCGGGGGGAAGCCGTCGCGCCGCCGGCCCATGCCCATGCGACCGGTTACGGCTCCGGGTGGACGTGCGATCGAGGTTTCCTGAAGGTCGGCGAGTCGTGCGTGGCGGTCGAGATTCCTGCGAACGCCCACGCGGATTCCCGGGGAGACGGATGGGACTGCGACCACGGCTACCGGAGAGCCGGAGGCGCGTGTGAGGCGGTCGCAGTGCCGAGGAACGCGTTCCTCGAAGCCGGCGGACGCGGATGGGACTGCGATCGCGGCTACGCGAAGGTCGGTCAGGAATGCCAGGTCGTCGCGATTCCCGCGAACGCCTATCTCGACTCTTTCGGAAGCAGTTGGCAGTGTCGCCGGGGTTTTCGAAGGGTCGAGAACTCTTGCGAGGCCGTCGAGGTCCCCGTGAACGCAGGTCTCGACTGTTCCGGCGACCGCTTCAAATGCGACCGCGGTTTCCGGGAAAGCGACGGATCGTGCGTGCGGGTCGAGGTACCCTTGAACGGTTACCTTGCTCGCTCGGGGGACGCGTGGGATTGTGAGCGCGGTTACCGGAAGAACCTCGAGTCGTGCGCGGCCGTGATCGTGCCCGCCCATGCCCACCTCGGTTACTCCGGAAGCGACTGGACTTGCAATTCCGGCTACGAACGCGAAGGCGAAGGCTGTATCGTCAGGAACTAAGGGAAGGTGGCGCTGTGGCAAACAACACCCCGAGCTTCCGGCCGAAAACCCGAGTCGACCATTCTGTCTTCGGAACGGGAACGATCGTCGAAGCGGATGAGCGTTTCACCACGATCGCATTCGACGAAGCGGGCACCCGGAAGTTCGTGACTCGCATGGTCGAGCTCGTGCATACCGACACACCGGCGCCGGCGCGGCGGGCCCGGCAAAAGAAGAAGATCGCGCTGCCGGATTAGGGCTCGTCCGGAGATCCTGCAGCTCGCCGGGACCCGCCCCGTCCCCGTCGCGCCGGTGCCGGCGAATCCGGCACGTTCCGCCGTCGTGACTCGCTCACCGCATGCCGTGCGCGCCCGGTCCGCCGGCCCCTGACCACACTCGGCGGCCGAGAACTCACTCGCCTCCGACGAGGCCGGTACGGGATTCCCTCCCACGGGGGTACACGGCCGGATTCTGGACGGGTCCGGCCGAACGAAGCGGCCTGCCGGGTGCTAACATCGAATCCTCCGCGCCGCGAGTCGCTCGCGAGGGAGAGCCCATGGCGTACAAGCCGTTCAATTCATTCGAGATCGCACAGAAACAGTTCGACCACGTCGCCGACATTCTCGAGCTCGATTCCGGGACACGCGAGCTGCTGCGCTGGCCTCTTCGCGAGTATCAGTTCGGCATCCCGGTCCGCATGGACGACGGCTCCGTGAGGGTGTTTCGCGGCTTCCGCGTCCAGCACAACGACGCGCGCGGGCCATCGAAGGGCGGGATTCGCTTCCACCCGCTCGAGACCATCGACACCGTGCGCGCCCTGGCGATGTGGATGACGTGGAAGTGCTCGGTCGTCGACATCCCTCTGGGTGGGGCCAAGGGCGGTGTGGTGTGCGATCCCCACAACCTGAGCCTCGGGGAGCAGGAGCGGATCTGCCGCGGATGGGTCCGTCAGATCGCCCGCGACATCGGGCCGGCCGCCGATGTCCCCGCGCCGGACGTCATGACCACCGCGCAGCACATGCTGTGGATGCTCGACGAGTACGAGCACGTCCGCGGCGCCAAGGCGCCCGGACTGATCACGGGCAAGCCGGTGGGCATGGGCGGCTCGCTCGGCCGGACCGAGGCCACCGGCTTCGGCTTGGTGTTCGCGTTGCGCGAGGCGCTCAAGGAGCTGGGCATCCGGCCCGCGGACACCTTGGCCAGCGTACAGGGGTTCGGCAATGTGGCGCAGTACGCCGTCCGCCTGTATCAGCAGATCGGCGGGACCGTGACCTGCGTGTCGTGCTGGGACCAAGCGGACCAGACCTCCTACGCCTATGTGAAGAAGACCGGGATCGACCTCGACGAGCTGCTCGCGATCACCGATCGCTTCGGAGGGATCGAGAAGGGCAAGGCGAAGGCCCTGGGCTACGAGGTGATCGACGGCGAGCGTTGGCTGGAGCAGGAGGTCGACGTCCTGATGCCCTCGGCGCTCGAGAATCAGATCACCGCCGAGAACGTCGAGCGCATCTCCCGGCGCGTGCGCATCATCGCCGAGGGAGCGAACGGGCCCACCACGCCCGAGGCCGACGTCGTTCTGGACCGCCGCGGGATCTTCGTGATCCCCGACTTCCTGGCCAACGCGGGCGGAGTCACGTGCAGCTACTTCGAGCAGGTCCAGAGCAACATGAACTACTACTGGGAGAAGGACGAGGTCCTGGGCAAGCTCGACGTCAAGATGACCGCGGCGTTCATCGCGGTCAGCGACCTGGCGCGCAAGAGAAAGCTCCCGATGCGTGACGCGGCGTACGTCATAGCCGTCAGCCGCGTGGCCAAGGCCTGCCGGGACCGCGGCTGGGTATAGGATGGCGAGCTCGCCCCGCGATCCTCCGCTCTTCGATCGGAGCTTTTTCGACGCGAGCGAGACGTTCACGCGCATCGGCACGGGCGCGCTGGGCGGCAAGGCGACCGGCCTGGTGCGGATCAAGGAGGTCCTGGACGCGGCCTTCGCCGCGCAAGCCGCGGGGCCGGTCCGGGTCGACATCCCGGCCCTCACGGTCCTGACCACCGCGGTATTCGACGCGTTCATACGCGCGAATCGGCTCGCGGACATCGCCCTGTCCGACGAGCCCGACGATCGTATCGCGCACGCCTTCCAGCGTGCCGAGCTGCCGGTCGAGGTCGTCGGCGACCTGCGCGCGCTGGTCCGCGAGGTGCACACCCCGCTCGCGGTGCGGTCCTCGAGCCTGCTCGAGGACGCGATCTTCAGGCCGTTCGCGGGTGTCTACGGGACGAAGATGATCCCCAACAACCAGCCCGACACGGACACGCGGTTCCGCATGCTCGCGGAAGCCGTGAAGTTCGTGTGGGCATCGACCTATTTTCGCGAGGCCAAGGACTACATCCGCGCCACCGACCAGCGTATCGAGGACGAAAAGATGGCCGTGGTGATGCAGGAGGTCGTGGGGCAGCGCCACGGAGACCGGTTCTACCCCGACGTCTCCGGAGTGGCGCGCTCGTACGACTTCTATCCGCTCGGCGCGGGGCAGCCGTCCGACGGCGTGGTCAGCCTGGCCCTCGGCCTCGGGAAGACGATCGTCGACGGCGAGATGTGCTGGACGTTCTCGCCGGCGCGCCCCCGCGCGGCGCCTCCGTTCGCATCGGCCCGGGAGCTGCTCCACCGGACGCAGACCTCGTTCTGGGCGGTCCGCATGGGACGTGCCCCGGAGCACGATCCGATTCGCGAGACCGAGTACCTGGTGCGGGCGAGCCTCGAGGACGCCGACCTCGACGGCACGCTGCGGCACCTCGCGTCCACCTACGACGCCGGCTCGGACCGTCTTTCCATCGGCGTCGGCGCGTCCGGGCCCCGCGCCCTGAACTTCGCGCCGATCCTCGTTCTCGAAGAGGTGCCGCTGTGCAGCGTCGTGCGCAGTCTGCTGCAGGTGTGCGAGGCGGCGCTTCACGGCCCGGTCGAGATCGAGTTCGCCATGACGCTCGGCCGGGGCCCGGAGCCTTCGGCGCGGCTCGGCTTCCTTCAGATTCGGCCGATGGTCGTGACCGAGGAATCCGTCGAGATCACGGATGCGGAGATGGCGTCCGCGCACGCCCTGCTCGCGTCCGAGGCCATCATGGGCAACGGCGTCGAGCGCGGGATTCGTGACGTGGTGTACGTCAAGCCGGGCACCTTCGAGGCCCGCCACACCCGGACCATCGCCGCCGAGGTCGCCGGGATCAACCACCGCCTGCTCGCCGAGGGCCGGCCGTACCTGCTGATCGGGTTCGGGCGCTGGGGCAGCGCCGATCCGTGGCTCGGGATTCCGGTGGTGTGGGGGCAGATCTCCGGGGCGCGGACGATCGTCGAGGCGACCCTTCCCGAGATGAACGTCGATGCCAGCCAGGGCTCGCACTTCTTCCACAACATCTCGAGCTTCCGCGTGGGGTACTTCGCGGTGCACCACGACGGGCCCTACAGGATCGACTGGGAGCGGCTCGACGCGCAGCCGGCGGCCCACGAGACCGGCTTCGTGCGCCACGTGCGTCTGCCCTCGGATCTCGTCGTCAAGCTCGACGGACATCGGCGCAGGGGAGTCGTGCTGGCCGCCGAGGGCGCCGCGGCGGAAGGAGGCCAAGCGTGACCTCTCCCGACCGCTCCGTTCAGGAGATCCTCGACGCCCTCCAGGAGCGCGCCAAGGAGCTCAACTGCCTGTATGTGGTGGACGACCTGATTCACCGCAAGGGCCCGTCGGTCGACGAGATCCTGTACGGCGTCGTCGAGGCCCTCCCCGCCGGCTGGCAGTATCCGAGCATCTGCCGCGCGCGGATCACGTACATGGACAAGGTGATCCAACCTCCCGACTTCGAGGTCGCGCCGTGGGTCCAGCGCGCCGAGCTTCGCATCGAGGGCCAGGTCGTGGGGGCGGTCGAGGTGTACTACACCAAGCCCATGCCCACCGCCGACGAGGGGCCGTTCCTCAAGGAAGAGCGCCGGCTGCTCGACACGCTCGCCGATCGTCTGGCGTTCTTCCTCATGCAGCGCCGCTTTCGCGGACCGTCGGCTCCCGAGCGTGGATCGGAGCCCAAGCCCGAGTGGTGGGCGATCATCGACTTCCTGCGCCGGACCGACCACGCCCTGCTGCGCCACATCTCGCGCAAGGTGATCAACTGCCTGACCTGGCAGGGCATTCCGGAAGCCCGCGAGCTGCTGCAACGCTTCGTCCCGCTCCTCGAGACCGGGGACGTCACCGACAATCGCCCCACGCGCCGGACCGCTCCCGGGGACTTCCTGGCGCTGAGCGAGGAGGCGTTCAGGATCGCCGCCAAGCACTTGAGCGACGAAGAGACGATCGCGATGATCCACCAGTGGATCAAGGACGACAAGTCCAACTTCCTGCTGGAGGTGCTGGAGAACCAGCACAGCTCGCTGGCGGACATCGCCGACGCGATCGACCGCTACGAGCATCTCGAGGTGCACGAGTCCGACCTGTCTCGAACCGTCCGCACCGCGATGCGCGTGGCCTTGACCCGCCGGATCCTCACGGACCGGGTCGAGTACATCAACATCGCCAAGAGCTACGTCGACGTCAACGACTTCTACCCTCTCGTGCGCCACACCATCGCCCTTCCCGGCAGCCACGGGAAGCTCGGCGGGAAGAGCGCGGGCCTGTTCCTGGCCGAGCACATCGTGCGCAAGTCGGGCGAGTACGCCGACGTGCTCCAGGGCATCCGAATCCCCAAGACGTGGTACGTGACCTCCGACGCCCAGCTGGACTTCATCCGTCACAACGACCTCGAGGACCTCTACGACCGCAAGTACATGGAGATCGAACAGCTCCGCCTCGAGTACCCCAACGTGGTCCAGCTGTTCAAGAACTCGCCGTTCTCGCCGGACATGGTTCGCGCGCTGTCGGCGGCGATGGATCACCTCGAGGGCCGCCCGATGATCGTGCGCAGCTCCAGCCTGCTGGAGGATCAGATGGGAGCGGCGTTCTCCGGGAAGTACAAGAGCCTGTTCCTGGCGAACACCGGAGCCAAGGCCGAGCGCCTCGCCTCCCTGATGGATGCCATCGCGGAGGTCTACGCCTCCGTGTTCGCGCCGGACCCGATCGGATACCGCGCGGAGCGCGGCATGCTCGACCTCCACGAGGAGATGGGCATCATGATCCAGGAGGTCGTCGGCACGCGGGTCGGGAAGTACTACTTCCCGTCCTTCGCCGGCGTCGCCTTCAGCAACAACGAGTTCCGCTGGTCCCCGCGCATCCGGCGCGAGGACGGCCTGGTTCGTCTGGTCGCCGGCCTGGGCACGCGCGCCGTGGACCGGCTGGCCGACGACTACACCGTCCTGGTCTCGCCGGGCCAGCCGGGCCTGCGGGTCAACGTCACGCCCGACGAGGTCGTCCGGTACTCTCCGAAGCGCATCGACGTCATCGACATGGAGAGCGGGACCTTCGCGACGCTCGAGGTGCTGGAGCTGCTGCGCGAATGCGGAGACGCCTACCCGGGTCTGCGCCAGGTCGTGTCGGTGGCAAGCGAGGACGGCACGCTCCGGTCCGCGGGCTTCGAGGTCGATCTGGAGCGCGAACACCCCGTCGTGACCTTCGAGGGACTGCTGTCGGGCACGCCGTTCATGAACCGCATGCGGGCGTTGCTCGAGGTCCTGAGGGAGAAGATGGGCACGCCCGTGGACATCGAGTTCGCCTCGGACGGCCGGGAGCTGTATCTGCTGCAGTGCCGCCCGCAGAGCTTCGCGGACTCCGATGGACCGGCGCCGATCCCGCGCGACATCCCGCGCGACCGCCTGGTGTTCTCGGCCCACCGCTACGTGTCCAACGGTCGTGTCCCCGACCTCACCCACATCGTCTACGTCGATCCCGAGGCTTACGGGGCGCTTCACGATCTCGAGGACCTCAAGGACGTCGGCCGCATCGTGGGCCGGCTCAACAAGCTGCTTCCCAAGCGCCAGTTCATCCTGATCGGCCCGGGCCGATGGGGGAGTCGCGGCGACGTCAAGCTGGGCGTGAGCGTGACCTACTCCGACATCAGCAACGCGGCGGTGCTCGTCGAGATCGCGCGCAAGAAGGGCCACTACGTTCCCGAGCTGTCGTTCGGCACGCACTTCTTCCAGGACCTCGTGGAGGCGTCGATCCGCTACCTGCCCCTCTACCCCGACGACGCGGGCACGTACTTCGACGAGGCGTTCCTGACGGGCTCGCCCAACATCCTCGACCGCGTGCTCCCCGAGTACGCCCACCTCGGCCGTGCCGTCCGTGTCATCGACGTCCCGGGTGCGACGGGCGGCAACGTGCTCAAGGTGCTCATGAACGCCGATCTCGACGAGGCCGTGGGCATGCTCGCCGCGCCGGGGCGGTCGCTTCCGGGGGTCAGGACGGAGCACGCCCCTCGTCGTGCCGGGGCTCCCGCGGAGGAGTTCTGGCGCTGGCGCCTGCGGATGGCCGAGCGCATCGCGGAGCAGCTCGAAGCGGATCGCTCCGGTGTCGTGGCGCTGTACGTTTTCGGAAGCACGAAGAACGCCACGGCCGGGCCGGGCAGCGACATCGATCTCCTCGTCCATTTCCGGGGAACGCCGGAGCAGCGTCGCGAACTCATGGCCTGGCTCGACGGCTGGGGCCGCTGCCTGGCGGAGATGAACTACCTGCGCACCGGCCATCGCGCCACGAACCTGCTGGACGTCCACGTGGTCACGGACGAGGACATCGCACAGCGCACGAGCTATGCCGCCAAGATCGGGGCGGTGACCGACGCGGCCCGCCCGCTGGCGATGCGCCCCGCGTCGGAGGCCGGCCGGCTCGAACCCTGAAACGGTCCCTTGCACTCGTTGAACGCGGCCCCCGGCCTTTCTACGATGAAGGTGGGCGGGGCCGTCAGGGCACAGGTGCGATTCGTGAGCGCGGCCGACGACAACCCCACGGAGCCGTTTCCCTCGCTGCTCCAACCGCCGGAACCGGGGCGCCTCGACCCCGACTCCATCGACGGAATCCTCCGTTCGATCTCCATGGAGTTCGACGTCATCCTGGGGCGAACGGATCGGGTGCAGGCCGATTGCGCGCGCCTTCGCGCGCGTCTGGCGGTGCCGCCGGCGGCCGAAGACCTGGAACATCTGAGACGCCTGCTGCCGCTGCTTCGCCTGCGCGCCGGACCCATCGGTGGCCCGCTGTTCGACCTCCTCGAGGGAGCGGTCGTGGGCTGCGCGGATCCGTGGCCGTTGCTCGAGGGGATGCTCGCCGCCAGGGACGTCTCCCTCCAGCGCCGCGCCCTCCAGCTCGCGGCCCGGCTCCTCGCGTCGCGGGTCGTGAGCCGTCGTGCCGCGCGGTTCCTCGCCGAGCGCGTCGAGACGGAGGGCTGTCCCCTGGGCGAGGCCGCGTCGCTGCGCCACATCGGCGAGATCGTGCGCCGGTCGGCGGGCGCCGTCCCCGGCACGGATCCCGTGGTGGCGCTGTACGTGGGCGACGAAGAAGCCGCGCTTCGCCGACTCGCGGCTCGAGTGCTCGATCTCGAGGAGCGGCCCGTCGCGACCGACCTGTGCGAGCGGATCCTGGGCCCGGAGGCGCACGCGTTTCTGGCGCCCTACCTCGCGTACACTCGCGCCGGTCACCTCGACCTGCTCCACCTCGCGCCCGTTCCCGGAGCCCCGCCGCCGGTCCTGCCCGCGCTGCGCCGGGCACAGGCCGTGTGCGGGCGGGAGACCCTGTGCCGGGTCCTCGCCGAGATCGGTTGGTCGCGCGTGAATCTCGGGCTCGAGGCCCGGCCGGTCGTCGCGGTCCGCCTCGGGCGATCCCTCCCGTTCATGGTCGCGCCCTCGGAGGCGCCGCTGATCGAGTCGTGTCCCGGCGCGCGCCGGATCTCGGAGACCACCCTGTTCATCGCGCACGGCGGCGCGCTCGGCGCCGGAATCGACGCGGACGGCGGAGAGGATCCCGTGGCCCGATTCCGGGTCTTCAACCTGGCGCATGCGGAGCTGCTCGCCGACATCCTCGATGTCGCCCCGCTGACCCGGGACAAGGTCGGACGCATCCTCGCCCGCATGGATCGCATCGTGGAGAGCTTCTTGGGCCTGTTCGCGGCGCACACCGAGGAGTGCACGATCCTGCCCGGTCTGTACCGCGATCTCCGCACGAGGATCCTCTCCGAGCTGGAGGGCGAGAGCCATGGCCCGCAGCTCTCGGCCGAGCTGACACGGCTGGTGCAGACGTTCGAGGATCCTCGCGCGCTCGGCGAGGTCCGCACGCTTCACGGCCTGAAGCGCTACCTCCACCAGCGGGGTCTGCGACTGGGAATGCGGCTCGTCGACCGAGGGCGGGCGACGAACCGCACGGTCGACCTGGCCACCGCGTCCGCGACGCAGGCTCCGAAGGTGGTGAGGTGCATCGCCTACGTCGACTTCGATGCCGCTCCGTCCGGAACGGCGTACGATTCGGGAATCCCGCCCCCGGTCGCGCGGGTCGTCGATGCGCTCGCGCTCCAGCTCCTGCACGGCCAGGAGAGCCCGCCCGGGATCAGGATCTTCTGCTACGGGAACGAGGTCCAGCACTTCCTGCTGTACGGCAACCATCCCGCCTTCCTGCGCATCGACTACGCCCCTCCGCTGCGCGGCGGCATGATCGATCTCGAGTGCTACGGAGTTAGCAAGCACGAGCTCTCGGTCCATCCCGATCCCTCGCTCGCCGCGATCGCGCGGTTCCTCCGGCGTCTCGACTTCGATTGCAGCGTCGACGGCACGCGTATCCATGCCAGGTACGACAAGGAGCGGGCGGTCGATCTCCGAGACCTGCGCGAGAAGGCCGCGGCGCTGTTCCGGCTGATCGCGTACCTCATGGACGTGGACTGGGTCATCGGCTCTCTCGATCTCGACGCCGAAGCGCGAGAGAAGGTGGCGGAGGCCTGGGCCGAGCGGTTCGCGCGCTGGGGCGTGCTGCCGATCGGCGAGCTCCTGACCGGGGACCGGACGGGCATCCTGGAGGCGGTCGAGGAAGGACCCGCGGGCCGGAGGGAGCTGCGGTGGTCGGGCGTCGGGCCGTACCGCGATCGCTTCGGGGAAGCGCCGCGGGCCGCGCTGTTCGCGGGAATCCGCGCCGCGGTCGAGAAGCTGGGTCTCGATCCGTGCGCGCTGCTCGAGGGGGACCTGGATCGACCGGTCGGACAGACGGAGGTCGAGCGCGACCTGCTGCGCTCGCTCCGAGAGGCGGTCGCACGCGGGGAGATCGTGCTCTCCGGCGGGGCACTCGTCCCGCGCTCGCGCGAGCTGTTCCGCCGGGAGCACGAGGCCCTGGCGCTCGCCGAGATCCTCGACTCGGGAGACGACGCCATCCTCGCCGCGGCACGCGTCGCCCGCCTCGTGGCCCCGCTCGAACGGATGCTGCAATTCCGGACGACCGGCGCCGTGGAGGGGCACGAGGTGCAGAGCGCCCGCCTGGCGCTTCGCGGAGAGGACGTCGGCCTGTTCGCGCTGCGTGACGCGCGGGGTGCGATCCGGTTGGCGCTGTTCGCTCGCGACGAGATCCTGTGGCGGCGCCGCGACGCAGCGTCGGGCCCGTGGGAGCGCAGCGCGAGCTGCGACGCCTCCGAGCTGGCGTCCCTGCTTCGCGGCAGCGACCTCCTGCCGGCCGCGGAACCCCTGCCCGAGATCGCGCGCGCGGAGGCCGGAGCGATTCGCGAGCTGTTCGCGTACGCGAACCCCTCGCGCGGCACGCCACCCCTGCCCGGAGAGCGAATCGTCACCGGACTCAGGGCGTCTCCGGGCCGGGCCGTGGGCCGGACCGTGTTCGGCACCGCGGGGCGCGACCCGGCCGACCTCCGCGGGGCGGTGCTCGTGACTCCGTCGGCGAGACCCGAGGACAACGTCTTCCTTTACCGCTGTGCGGGAATCGTCTCGACCGGCGGCGGGATCCTGAGCCACGCCGGGCTCATCGCGATCCAGTTCCACAAGCCGTCGCTGATCGTCAGCGGGCGGTGGGAGCGGCAGGCCGACGGATCCCTCGCGCTGCGATGCCGCACGCTCCAGTACCGCGAGGAGGAGCACGAGGTCGCGGGCCGCCGCGTCACGGTGCGCCATGGGATACGTGAGCCGGAGCACCGGCTCCGCGAAGGCGATCTGGTGGTTCTCGATGCCGACCTCGGCGCGCTGACCGTCCTCGGGCAGGGACGGGACGCGCTGGCGCTGCACGACGGGCTCCGGCAGCTCGGCGACGCGGGCCGCCGGTTGGAGCGATCCGAGGATCCGACCGAGGTCCTCGTCCTGAGAGGCCGGCGGCTGAGGGCCCGCCATCAGATCGAGAAGCTGCTGGCGCGGCTCGTCGATCCGATCCTGGCGCGCCACGCTGTGGACGAGCTCCTCGTGGGCGAGGCCTTCTCGGGTACGGCGACCCGGCGCGCGGAGCAATCCGAGCTGCTCGAGATGATGTTCGCCAATCCCACGGTGGGCTCCGCGGCGCGCGAGCACCTCGCGCGCCTGACCACCGAGCTCGGGCGCCGCTACCGCGAGCTGCACGCGCGGGCCGCGCGGCGCATTCCGGTCGCAGCGTCCCTGTTCGAGGTCCTCAGCCTGCGACTCGAACTCCTCCGCCTGCGGAACGTCCTCGAAGACGCGGCGGTTGCGCCGGGACCGTGCGGGTTCGACGCGCCACCCGGGGTCGCGGCCGGGGCCGACGTCGAGTCGCTGGCGCGCGACCGCCTCGACGAGCTGCGACGGGACGCTGCGAGCCTAGCGCGGGCCGCGGCGGAGGGCCCGCGGCTCGACCCTCGACTGCGCCACATGCTCCGCCGGCTGGACCGGCTGGACGACGTGCTCCGCACTCCCGAGGACGAGCGCGAGCCGTTCCGTCGTCTTGGCCGCCGGCTCCAGTACCGCGATGACGCCGCCCGCAGGAGTTTCGAGCACCGGCGCGTGCTGGGGCTCGAGGACGGAGGCTTCGAGCTGTCCTCGCTCATCGGCTGGAAGGCCGCGAACCTCGCCGAGATCGAGCGGCTGGGGGGGGAGGGGCTGATCCCGGCGTGGTTCGTGGTCGCGGATCGCGGATTCCAAGAGATGCTCGATGCGCCCTTCGACAGGACCGGGCGCGGTACCGAGGATCTCCCGGAGGGTGCCCGCTCGCTGCGCCAGGCCATCGACGCGATCCTGCGCTCGAGCCTTGGCGACCGGCAGAAGTCCGACCGCATCCGCGAACTCTGGAATCGGGCCACCGTACGCCCGGATCTCGCGGACGAGGTGGCGGCGGCCTACCGCGCGCTCGCGGAGCGGCCGTCGCCCGCGGCGGCGCCGGACGACGATCCCTCGCGGCCGTTCGTCTCGATCCGCTCCTCCGCCCGGGAGGAAGACGCCGAGATGGCGGTGCCCGCGGGCGAGTTCGAGACCTTCCTGTTCGTCCGGGGCGAGGAGGCCGTGCTCGAGCACCTCAAGCGCGCCTGGAGCGCGCTGTGGACCGAGCGCGCGATCCACCACCGCGCGGTTCTGGGAACCGCTCCGGAACGGATCGGCGGCGGCATCATCGTGCAGCGCATGGTGGTGTCTCGCGTCTCCGGCGTGCTCGTCACGGTCAACGTCGCCGAGGGCGAGCCGCGCGAGATGGTCATCAACGCCGGTCTCGGTCTCGGAGAGGGCATCGTCTCGGGCACCGTCGCCGCCGACCACGTCGTGGTGGCCAAGGAGGGCGATCTCGAGGTGGAGCCTCCGCGGTTTCACTACATCACGAGCGACAAGCCGGAGCAGGTGGTCTTCAACCGGCGCGCCGGCGCGGGGACCGTGCGCGTGGGGACGCTCTCCCATCAACGGCTCCGGCCGGCCCTGGAGTACGTCGAGCTGTGCGCGCTGGTTCGAGCCGCCTCCAGGCTCGAAGCGGCCTACGGACACCCGCTCGACATCGAGTTCGGGATCGAGGGCCCCCGGCTGTGGCTCCTGCAGGCCCGTCCGGTGGCCATGTTCCTTTCCATGTGGAGAGACAGCGTGGCGCGCCACCCGCTGGCGCCGGATTGCGGCGCCGTGCGCGCCGCGCGCCAAGGAGGCAGGTCATGATCCGCCGCGAGGACTCCCTCGACTACCACCGCGCCGGCCGCCCCGGCAAGATCGAGCTGAGATCCACGAAGCCGTGCCTGACTCCTCGGGAGATGCGCCTCGCCTACCTCCCGGGCGCATCGTTCCCGGCCGTCGAGATCTCGCGGGATCCCTCGGCTGCGTTCCGCTACACCTCGCGCGGAAACCTGGTCGGCGTGGTCACCAACGGCACGGCCGTGCCGGGTCTGGGCGACGTCGGCCCGTCCGCGGCCAAGCCGATGCAGGAGGGCATGGCCGTCCTGTTCAAACGCCTCGCGGACATCGACGTCTTCGATCTGGAGCTGAACACCACGGACCCCGATCGGTTCGTCGAGACCGTGCAGATGCTCGAGCCCACCTTCGGAGGAATCAACATCAAGGACGTTCGGGCCCCGGAGGGACTGGACATCTACGAGCGCCTCACGCGGAGCCTCGAGATCCCCGTGTTCCACGAGAACCTCTACGGGACGGCCGTGGTCGCGGCCGCGGCGCTGCTCAACGCCCTGGACCTGGTCGAGAAGAAGGTTGGCGAGATCCGCGCGGTCATCTGCGGAGCGGGAACGGTCGGCACGGGCTGCGCGCGCCTGCTCCTGCGTCTCGGCGTGGCGCCCGACAACCTCCTGGTCTACGACGTCGAGGGCCTGCTGCACCCCGGACGCAAGGACCTGCTCGACCACCAGCGCGAGTTCGCGCGCGACCACTCCTGCCGCGCGCTCGGGGAAGGACTCGCGGGAGCCGACGTGTTCCTCGGTGCCTCGGCGGGAGGGGTGCTCAGCCTGGAGATGGTCCGCTCCATGAGCCGCTTCCCGATCGTGCTGGCCCTGGCGACCCCGGAGCCCGAGATCGCGTACGAGGCGGCGCGCGGCAGCCGGCGGGACGTGATCGTCGCCACCGGGCTCGGGCAGTACCCCAACGCGGTCCTCGACGTGCTCAGCTTCCCCTACATCTTTCGCGGTGCTCTCGACGTCCAGGCCACTCGCATCACCGAAGGCATGCTTCTCGCGGCCGCGCACGCGCTTGCCGAGCTGGCCCGCGAAGAGGTCGTGGAGGAGGTCGAGCGCGCCTACGGCCACGAGCACTTCACCTTCGGTCCCGAGTACCTGCTGCCGAAGCCGATCGACCCGCGCATCCTGGTACGCGAGTCCGCGGCGGTGGCTCGCAAGGCGATCGAGGAGGGCGTGGCCACACGCCCCGTCGACGCCGCCGCCTACGCGGAGAGCCTCACGATCCGCATCGGCACGGGACGCGAGACGCTGCGGGGGTTGATCCTGCGCGCGCGACAGGAGCCCCTGGCGGTCGTCTTTCCGGAGGGCACGGACGAGACGATCCTGCGGGCCTGCGGGATCCTGCTGGACGAGGGCATCGCCCGCCCGGTGCTCCTGGGTCGCGAGGACGAGGTCCGCGAGGTCATCCAACGCCTGGGTCTCGATCTCGGCGGCGCCGAGGTCATCGACCCGGCGCACGGGCCGCGCTTCGAGACCTACGTCGACGAGTACTTCCGCATGCGCCGCAGGCGCGGCGTCATGCGCGCCGCGGCCGTCCAGCGGTTACGGCAGCGTGACTACTTCGCCGCCATGATGGTCCACAGCGGAGACGCCGACATGATGGTGGCGGGAGTCTCGACCCACGGGGCCGAATCGCTGCGCACGATCCTCGAGGTCATCGGCCCGGCGCCCGGCATCCGTCGCATCTCGAGTCACTACCTGATCCTGCTTCCGAAGGACGTCGTGGTGCTTGCCGACTGCGCGGTCAACATCGATCCGAGCGCCGAGGATCTGGCCGAGATCGCGCTGCTGTCGGCGCGCATGGCCCGCTCCCTGGGCGTCGAGCCTCGTGTGGCCATGCTGTCGTTCTCGAATTTCGGCAGCGTCGACCACCCCTTCGCGCGCAAGGTCCGCGAGGCCACCGCGCTGGCGAAGAGCCGGGCTCCGGAGCTCGTCATCGACGGGGAGATGCAGATCGCCACCGCTCGCAACCGGCCTCTGAGGGCCGAGTACTTTCCGTTCTGCGAGCTGGACCGCAACGCCAACGTGCTGGTGTTCCCCGACCTGCAGTCGGGGAACCTCACGATGCAGGCCTTGCAGGACATGGGCGAGGCCGTGCCCATCGGGCCCATCCTCATGGGAACGCGCCTCCCGGCCCATCTCCTGCAGTACGGCGCGACCGTCGAGGAGGTCGTGAACCTGACGACCGTCGGCGTGGTCGAGGGCGCGGCGCTGCGGCGCGCGGAGGCCTCCGACTGATTCGTGGACGTCCCGCCCGCCGATCGCCAGGCCGGCATCGCGGATCATGGGTGCGGGCAACAAGGGGAGGGAGCCCGCGGGCTTCCCGAGGACCGCATCACCGACGATCAGCGCCCTCACCGAGCCATCGAACAGGAACGCGCTCTCTCCGCCCACCGGGATCTCCATCAGCTCGCGCTCTCTCCAGCCGTTGAAGTTCATGCTCTTCTCGGTGCTGTACACGGACCAGGTGCGGATGCCCGGCACGATCTCTTTCATCGCTTCCCTCCTCAGGGTGCAACTCAGCATGCACGCGGGGCGGCCTCGGGTCGCACGCCGAGGGTGCCGCCGCCTTGGCGGGGCCACGAGCGCAGGCGTATAGTGATCCGCAGCCCTCCTCCCGAACCGCGAGGAGATTCTGCATGGCCGGGACGACACGTTCGAGAGCCCCGGAGCGCGGAAGCTGGCGCTCCTTCGAGTATCCTCGCGCCCGACCGGAAGGCGAGGTCCGTCCGCATGCGGTGGGTCCAACTCCAAGGAGGCAATTGCGACGCCATTCGCGCAGTGTTGCCCCTGAGCAACTCAGACGACCCAGCGCAGCCACGATTAGGATGAACCCGTTGCGCGAGACCGGCCGTAGGCTTTACAGCCGACCAGCTTCAAACTTTATCACCGGTCTGTGGATTTCTCGTCGACAGCTTGAAGGACATGAGTCATGCCAGGAACATCGAACAGGCTGAGGGCTCAACTTCGGCAGCATACTGCCCGGGCTTGGGAAGCGGAGATGAGCGCGGCTCTTGGAGCGCTCGCGATCAAGTTTGAGGAATGGAAGGCGGGAACACTTTCCAGTACCGATCTGCATGCTGCCATCCATGACTACCACCATGGCATCGCTCGCGAGATCTGGAAGCGATTTGCGAGTAACAACCCGAAGATGCCGCTCGCCCATGCCGTCGCGGCTGGGTACGTGACCAAGGAATCGCTTTCCCCTGAAGTTCTGGAACACATTGAACCCATGGTGGAGTTCTTCCAAGATCTGGAGGGGAGCAAGTGAGTTCGCTGTCGAACAACGCGCTGAACCTGTCGGTCCTTCGCGTCACGCCGCTTGCAAACAGACGCAAGCGTCGCGCCGCTCGTCCCGCAGGTTAGCGCGAGCGTTCGGCGGACCAGTCGGCGTATGAGGCCTTGGTGGTCGGAACACGGGATTGCCGCACGGCAGGAGGGAACTCAAACTGGCAACGCCTGCAATAGTCGGAGCGTGCCTCGCCTTCGCTGTCGGGATCTTCGCCACGGTGGTCAGGCTGGATCGGGACCGGGCGTTCTATCCGACAGTCGCGATCGTGATCGCGTCCTTGTACTCCCTATTTGCGGTGATGGGAGGATCGACCCGAGCCCTCGTGGTTGAGTCGACGGTCGGCGTGGGATTCATCGCGCTGGCGGTGTTCGGATTCCGGACATCCCTTTGGGTAGTTGCGGCCGCGCTGGGCTTGCACGGCGTGTTTGATCTAGTGCACGGCTCCTTCATTTCCAATCCGGGAGTCCCGCTCTGGTGGCCAGGGTTTTGCCTGACGTACGATGTCGCTGCGGCGGGGTACTTGGCGTGGCTGATCATCAGTCGACGTACCCGGGCGGCGGCATGACCAGCGCCGGCGCTGGCGGTGCGGCGAGGCCGCCGAACGAGTTAAGACTTTTTGTCGCGCGCAGCCGCGATAAAGAGTCGGGTTGAACTCGATCCGTGCGCGGCGCCGCGGCCGCTGCCACGCTTCTCGGCTCTTTGGACTTTCAATAAGGTCGGTGGTGGTCCGCGGAGCTCACTGTCCCCGTGAGGCGGCGCCGAACTTCGGGCTGGAGGCGTTCTCGGTAGGGAGCCACGCTTGGGGCTTGCGTTGCGAGACCGTTGAACGCGATGACGGGGTCTCGGCGAGGCACCGGCGCGCGCGCGCGCGGACGGGGATCGGCACGCCGGTGGGGAGAGCGCGGAGGTGGGTCGGTTCGTACGTCGACGGTGGGAAGTCGTTCGCGACTCACGGTGGTGACCTTGCAGGTTCGAGCGTGCCGATGACGCGCATGTGACCGAGTCGGCAGAATGGGCAGCGGTGTTGGTCTGGATCGGGTGTCGGCGCGAGGTCGTCGTTCATGGGAGCGGCCTCGGGCGAGGCGTCGACGCGAGCCGCTGCTTCCTCGAGCTGGACTCTTGCACGGGCGAGGGGGGGGCGCGGCGGAAGGCCGACTGCAAGCTCGACTTCGAGATCGGTCCCGCGCCGGGCGTGGGCGGGGAAGAGCCAGGACGGCGAGCGATGAGTTGCGTGAACCCGACAGTCCGTGCCGTCACGTCCGTTGCGTTCGCAACGGCCGCGCCGGCTCGGCCCGCGGGTTACGCACACCGTTCGGCGGATAGAATCAGCGGTAGACGTCACGACGATGACCGATCTTGATGACCGTCACGGTGAGGTCGTGGTCGACGATCTCGTACAAGATCCTGTAGTTCCCTTGTCGCACGCGGTACAGGTCGTGACCGCTGAGCTTCTCCGCACCTGGCGGGCGTGGCTGCTTTGCCAAGTCGCGCATTCTCATGGCGAGGCGCCGCCTGTCCCTCCGCGGAACAGTCTCAAGCTCTTTGGCCGCCGAAGGCTTGATCAGCAGCCTATAGCTTGCCACGTCGCCGCAAGTCCTTCAGGACCTTCTCGAGGTCGACGCTCGGTTCTTTCGCTCGTGCACGGTAGGCCGCCAAGTCTTCGGCGTCTTCGGCGAGGTTCTGACGGACCGCCTCGTTTACGAGGTCCGAGACGGACTTTTCAGCCACCGCGGCCTTTACGCGGAGGGCTCGGTGGAGGTCTGGGTCAAGGTAGACTGTGGCGCGTTTTGCGGTTCCCATGCCGCCAGGATAGCGTTATGACGTTTAGACGTCAAGTCCGCGATCGAGGCTTGCCGCCGAAGAACAGTTGAGCCAAGGCGCCTGCGGCGGGGTTCACGACCACCGGTTCTCTTCGATCGATCTTGGGTGCAGGGTTCACCTCACGAGCCTTTCTTGGGCTCGAAGGAGGTGAGCCATGACCGAGTTGCGCCGTCGGATGATCCAGCAGATGACCGTCCGTGGTTTGACCTCGTTACTGCTGTTCGGGAACTCATCGCAAAGCGCCGGGCGCGTTGATTCCAAGGTCCTAGGCCCGAGCTAGCCCCAGAAGTACGGATCGATCTCCTGGACGCGCGTGCGCTCGGTGTCGCGGGCGCGGAACGTCAGGTCCCGCGGCGCGAGCCTGCTTACCCGTGGCGGCGCTTCCCTTCGAACGGGCTCCGTCTCGCGGCCCAGGGTGCGGTCGATCACCGACAGGACGGAGTCGAGATCGCCCTCGGCCACCCTGGCCGACAGGAGATCCGCGACCCTCTTCGCGGACGTCTCGATGTCCCGGGATCGCGCGACGCTGCTCGGTCCGGACATGACGGTTGCCAGACGAACCAGGAAGCTCTCGGCTCGGGAGAACTTCTCCTCTTTGATCTTGACGGACATTCCAGGCTCCCTGTCGGGATATTCTAGTCCCCGAACCGGGATGCGGAAAGCGCCTTACAGGACCATCTCGATCCACAACGGCCAGAAAGTCACACCAGCCTCCTGGTCGCGCCGTCGGGGTCCTCGAGGTCGAACCTCACGAGGGCCAGCTCCACGCCGTCGTGAGCCGCGGAAAGCGCGACCGTCCCGCCGATGCGCTCCTTCCAGGAGCCGGTGAGCCGCGCCGACTCGTGGATGTGACCGTGCAGGGTCAGCCGCGGGCGGCGCGCTTCGATGAACCGCCGGATGGCGATGCTGCCGACGTGGACGTCGAGCGGGACGTGGTCGTGGCTCGAGCCGTCCAGGGCGGCGCGGTCGAGCAAAGTGTCGTAGGGCGGCGAGTGGAAAAGGAACACGGACCGTCCCAAGTCGGCGTCGCCCGCCAGCCGCTCGAGGTCGTCGCGGATCGTCGCGTCGCGAATCTCGTGAGCCGGGACGTCCACCGAGCGCCGCCCCTCCTCGGGGGAGACGCATCCGGGGTCCACGTATCGCGAGACGTCGTACCGCTCCCAGTCCTTGAGCAGGAACGGGGTCGGGGGCACGTAGGCGTACCCGTAGACGCAGAAGCCGCCGGGAAGATCGAAGCGGCGCTGGTGCGCGTAGAGCCACAGCCCGGCGTCGCCCTCCGCGACGATCGACGGCTCGAAGGCGCGGGGATCGTCGTTGCCCAGGATCAAGAAGACCGGCGGATAGGCGGCTCCGAGCCGCTCGCGCAGCGCCGCGAACCCGGGCGCGAGCCGCTCGCGCACGAAGTCCCGCTCCGGCCCGGCGTGGGCGAAATGCGGCAGGAGGTCGCCCCCGAGAAAGACGGCCGCCGGAAGCTCGCCGGCGATCGCGGCCCACAGCTTCTCGTAGCGGCTCTCGGATCCGTGCAGATCGGAGACGAACAGGCAGCTCGTGGTCACGGCACGAGCCTGTAGCCGACCCCGGGCTCGGTGACGATGTGCCGCGGGTTCCCGGGATCTTCCTCGATCTTGACTCTCAGGCGGCGGACGAGCTGCTTGAGCTGCTGCCGATCGTCCGGCGTCGTGCCGCGATAGCCCCACACGTGCGCCGTCAGCCGCTCGGGGGGCAGGACGTGGCCCGCGTTGGCCACGAGCAGGTGCAGCAGGCGGAACTCCAGGCGCGTGAGCCGCACGGCCGGACCGTCACGCACGCGGACCGTCTGCTCCTCCGGATCGATCGTCAGCTCGCCCGTCGTCATGCTCGCCGGACGCTCGAGCCCGGAGCGCCGGAGGAGCGCGCGCACGCGCGCCAGCAGCGTCCGGGGACTGAACGGCTTGGTGAGGTAATCGTCCGCGCCGAGGTCGAGGGCCTGGACCTGGTCCTCCTCCCCGGAGCGCACCGTCAGCATCATGACCGGGGCGCGGAGCCCCTTGTCCCGCGCCTCGCGCAGCAGATCGAAGCCGCTCATCTTCGGCAGGTTGACGTCCAGGATGGCCAGGTCGGGGCGCTCCTCGGCGAACGCGCGCAGCCCCGAGGGTCCGTCCGAGGCCTCGATCACCAGATAGCCGGCCTGCCGCAACGCGAATGCGACGAGCCCGAGCAGCTCGATGTCGTCGTCAACGACCAGGATCTTCATCGCCGTGCGCTCGCGGAAGGAACACGGTGACCCGGGCGCCAGCTCCGGTGTTGCGGGCGTCCACGCGGCCGCCGTGGCGGGTCACGATCGAGTTGACGATCCACAGCCCGAGCCCCATGCCGCTCTCCGCGGGCTCGTCGGCCGGGGCCCGGAGGAAGCGCTCGAAGAGCTGCTCGCCGACGTCCTCCGGGAAGCCCGGGCCGTGGTCCTCGACCCACACGGCGACCTCGGTCTCCCCCACCGAGCCCCCCATCCTAATGGACGAGCCGGCGGGCGCAAACTTGTTGGCGTTGGCCAGGAGGTTGACGAACACCTGCGTGAGCCGCGGCGCGTCGCCGATCATCCGCGGCACCGGCCACGGCAGCTCGACGTCGAGGTGCTGCTTCTTCTGGAGGATCAACGAGGCCGTCAGCTCGACCGCCTCCTCGACGACCTGATCGAGGTCCACTCGCTGGCGGCGGATCGTGTCGCGGCCGGCCTCGATCCGCAGGCTCTCGAGCATGTTGTCGATCAGACGGGTCAGGCGCTGCGCGGCGCGCTCCACCGAACGGACCAACTCGTCGAGGTCCTCGCTGCCCAGCTCGCGCACGCGCTCGCGGAGCATCTCCAGCGAAGCGAGCTGCGCGGCCAGCGGCGTGCGGAACTCGTGGGAGACGTTGGCGAGCACCGCGTCGCGCAGGCGGCGCACGGCCTCCTCCTCGGTCTCGTCGCGCATCACCTGGAGCTGCCGCGGCGTGTCGACCTCGATGTCGGGCGGGCCGGAATCGGGCTGGGTGCTCGCGATGACCACCGTCCTCCTCCGGCCCTCGGCGCCGACCGTCTCGGTGGCCCGGGCCTTGCCGCGGAAGCGGGCGTCGAGGATCGGACAGCGATCCTCGCACGGCCGGATGCCGCCGACGCTCTCCGGCTCCAGGACGTCGCCGCAGAACTTCCCGATCGCCTGCTCCGCGGCGATGCCGAGCAGCGCCGCTCCCTGGGGGTTCAGCCACGTGATCCGCCGCTCGCGGTCCACGGAGAACACGCCCTCGGCGATGCCGCCGAGGATCGCTTCCGCCTCGGCTCGTCGCCGGCGCAGCTCGGCCGTCAAAGTCAGGAGGCGGTTCCGCATCTCCTCCATCGTGGACGCGAGCACGCCGACCTCGGCGCCCGCCGCGCGGGGGATCGAGGACACCAGGTCGCCCCGGCCGATCCTGGCCGAGGCCTCCGTGAGGGACTCGAGCGGGCCGACGATCCGCCTGGCGACGAGCAGGGCGAGCAGGGCTGCTGCGCCCGAGACCGCGAGGATCAGGACGGCAAGCACGCGGCCCATGCGCCGGACGGGCTCGTCCGCCGCCGAGGTGTCGAGCGCCGTCTCGATCAACCCGACGGCCGTACCCGAGCGGTCGCGCAGGGCCTCGGCGGCCACGAACGCACCCGCCTCGTCGAGGCGCGCCGCGTCCTGCGCGACCTCGCCCAGCGCGCCGGCGCGCAGCTCCGCCCGCGGGTCGTCGAGGCGCGCGGTCGCCGTGTCGCTCGCGATCACCGCGACCGCAAGCCCGACGCGCCGCGCGAGATCGGCGACGAAGGTCTCGTCGAGCCGCAAGGCGGCCGCCGTGTGGACCCCCGGCAAGGGGTCGACCGGCGAGACAGCGACGAGCACGAGGTCCCCGGCGACCGGCTCGCCGAGCACGAACCACTCGCCCTCGGCCCCCTCGGCTTCGCGGGCGACGTCGGCCCACGGGATCGCGGGGTCTCCGCCGGCGACGGCGCGGCCGTCGCGAAGCGCGGCGCAGCCGGCAAGTCCACCGGTGGCGGCGAAGCGATCGAGGAACTTCCCGAGCGCCGCGTCGTCACCGGCGCGCACGTAGCCCTGGAGCGTTGGCCGCTCCGAGAGCAGTCGCGCGGAGGTCTCGACCTCGTGGCCCGAGCGCCACACCAGCTCGGCCGCGGTCGTACCGGCGAGCCGGACACGGGCCAGCGCCTGCCCGTCGGCAAGCTTCTGGAGCAGGCCGAGCGACAGCAGGCCGACGGCCAGCACCGCGCCCACCGACAGGCCGACGGTGATCCCGACGAGCAGGGAACGCAGCCCGAGAGGACGCACTATTCGAAGCCCCTACGCTCGATGGTGTATTTCACCACGAGCGTGATCACGGCCAGAACGGTCAGAAGCGAGGCCACGGCGAATGCCGAGCTGAACTGATATTCGTTGTACAGCATCTCGACGTGCAGGGGAATGGTCGTGGTCCGGCCGCGGACGTGCCCCGACACGACCGAGACCGCACCGAACTCTCCCATCGCGCGGGCGTTGCACAGGACGATGCCGTACAGCAGCCCCCAACGCACCTTCGGGAGGCTGATCCGGAGGAAGGTCTTCATGCCGCTCGCCCCGAGCGTCAAGGCCGCCTCCTCCTCGGCCACTCCCTGCGCTTCCATGAGCGGGATCAGCTCGCGGGCGATGAATGGGGAGGTGACGAACAGCGTCGCCAGGACGATGCCGGGCATGGCGAACACGATCCTCATGTCGTGATCCTGCAGGAACGGTCCGAACCAACCGCTGGCCCCGAACAGCAGCACGAAGACCATGCCGGAGATCACCGGCGAGACGCTGAACGGCAGGTCCAGGAACGTGACCAGCAGGTTCTTCCCGCGGAACTCGAAGCGCGAGACGGCCCACGCCGCCGCCACGCCGAAGACCAGATTGACGGGAAGCACGATGGCCGAGGTCACGAGCGTGAGCCGCACGGCCGCCAGGGCCATCGGATCGCTCACCGCCGCCGCATAGGCGGAGATCCCTCCTTCGAAGGCCTTGGCGAACACCAGCGCCAGCGGCATGACGAGGAAGATGCCCAGGAAGACGAGCGCGACGCCAATCAGGGTGGCCCGCACCCAGCGAGGCTCGCTGAGGTGCGCCGCGCGGAGCTCCCCGCGGGCGGATCGAGCGGCGAGAGCGGTGCCGTGCACGGCGCCTCCTGGGCTACGCCCGGCCGAGGGCGCGCCGTTGCCGCCACGACAGCAGGTTGATCGCCAGCAGGCTCAGGAAGGAGGCGATCAGGAAAACGAACGCGATCGCGGTCGCCGCGGGGTAGTCGTACTCTTCGAGGCGGATCACGATCAAAAGCGGCGTGATCTCGGAAACGAGGGGCAGATTCCCCGCGATGAAGATCACGGAGCCGTAATCGCCGAGGCTGCGCGCGAAGGCCAGGGTGAAGCCGGTCAGTGCCGCCGGCACGACCTGCGGGAGGACGATCCGCCGCACGGTCGCCCATCGCCCGGCGCCGAGGCTCGCCGCCGCCTCCTCGACGTCCGCGCGGAGATCGCGGATCACGGGTTGCACCGTGCGGACCACGAACGGGAGTCCGATGAACGTCAGCGCGACCACGACGCCCAGGCGGGTGTACGCGACCTCGATACCGGCGGGTTGCAGCACGCGGCCGATCCAGCCGTTGCCCGCGTACAGCGTGGTCAGCGCGATGCCCGCCACGGCGGTGGGGAGAGCGAACGGGAGGTCGATCAGGCCGTCCACGATCCGGCGGCCGGGGAACGGGTAACGCTCGAGAACCCAGGCGACCATCGTGCCGAACACGGCGTTGACCAGCGCCGCGGCGAGCGCGGCGGAGAAGCTCAAACGGTAGGCGGCCATGGCACGCGGCGAGGTGACGACCTCGACGAAGCGGTCCCAGCCCATGGCCGCGGTCTTCAGGGGAATCGTGCTCAGGGGAATGAGCACGAGCAGGCCGAGGTACGTCAGCGTGATTCCCATCGCCAGGCCGAAGCCGGGCAGCACGCTCGCGCGCCGGGCCGTGGCACCGTCCGTCATCGCGCGCCGCCGCGGTACAGCCGGTCGAACTCGCCTCCGTCGGCGAAATGCACCTTCTGGGCGCGGGACCACCCCCCGAACAGCTCGATGGTGAACAGCTCCATCTCCGGGAACTGCGCGGTGTGGCGCGCGGCAACTTCCTCGAGCGTTGGCCGGTAGTAGTGGCGCGCGGCAACCTCCTGGATCTCGGGCGTGTACAGGAACTCCAGGTAGGCGCGGGACACCCGCTCGGTGGCGTGGCGCGCGACGACCCGGTCGACCCACGCGACGGGCGGCTCGGCGAGGATGCTCGCCGTGGGCACCACGATCTCGAACTTGCCCGGCGCCATCGCGCGAGTCACCAGAAGGGCCTCGTTCTCCCACGCGAGGAGGACGTCGCCGATTCCACGCTCGACGAAGCTGATCGTGGATCCGCGGGCGCCCGTATCCAGGATCGGGGCGTTGCGGAAGATCCCGGCGACCAGCTCGCGCGCGCTGCTGTCACTACCTCCCGGCCGGCCCAGCGCCCAGCCCCAGGCGGCAAGGTAGTTCCACCGCGCTCCGCCCGAGGTCTTCGGGTTCGGCGTGATGACCGCGACACCGGCCCGCGCGAGGTCGCCCCAGTCGAGGATGCCCTTGGGATTCCCCTTCCTGACGAGAAACACGATGGTGGAGGTGTAGGGGCAGCTGTTGTGCGGGAGGCGCGACTGCCAATCGCGTGCGATCAGTCCCGAGGCGGCGGTCGCGTCGACGTCGCCCGCGAGCGCCAGGGTGACCACGTCGGCCTCGAGACCTTCGATCACCGAGCGCGCCTGCTTGCCCGAGCCACCGTGTGACTGATCGATGACCACGGTCTGACCCGTCTGCTTCTTCCAGTGCCCGACGAACGCGGCGTTGACCTCCTGATAGAGCTCTCGCGTGGGGTCGTAGGACACGTTCAGGAGCCGGAGCTCCTTCGCGTGCGCGAGCGGCAGGCCCCAGGCGGCGGTCATGGCGGCGAGCGCGAGGCACGCGACGGCCGCGCGGTATCCGGGTGCGATGCTCATCATGTTCGCGTTCCTCCTCGAGCGCGCGGTGCGCGCCATCAAGCGCTCGGCCCCTGGCGGACGATCAGCAGGGGGACGTCGGTGATCTCGGTCAGGACGCTCTTGACCACGGCGCCAAGCGTGAAGGGGAGCTCGGGGCCGATCCACGGCGAGCCGAGCACGACGAGGTCGTGCCCACCTTGGCGAACCTCGTCGACGATCGCGGCACGCGCGGGTGCCTTTCGGGTCCTTCCCCGGGCTTCGATGCCGAACAGCGCGAAAGTCCTGAGCGCCGCGGCATGGAAGCGTTCGACCCGCTCGGCGACCTCCGGAGTCCCGCCCTCCTCGACGGCAGTGAGGACGGTCACGCCGGCTCCGGTGTGACGGACGAGGCGGCTGGCGAACAGGACGTCGGCCTTGCCCGGCTCTCCGGCCGCGACGCACACCAGCACGCTGCGGGGAGACCGGCGGGCGCGGGGCACGACGAGAACCGGATGACCGGCGGCGCGAACCAGATTCTGGCAGGCCGCCGCCGCGCCTCGCGGAGGGCGCGGGACGATCACGAGGTCACAGGCGTCGCGCCCGGCCTCCCTGCCGATCGTTTCGGGGCTGGCGTCGATTCCCGTTCGCAGCTCGAGACCGGCGAGACCGCTGCCGAGGATCTCGCGCAGGCTCTGAACGCGCGCCCCGTCCCCGTCGTGGGCGTCCCCGCCGAGCAGCACCGTGACCCGCGCGTGACACAGGCGGGCGAGCTCGCCGCCGTAAGCCACCGCGTCAGCGCCGTGCTCCGTACCGTCGTCGAACAGCAGGAAACGCAGCCCCGGATGGGTGAGCGCGTGGAGCCTTCGCACCCCCACCCACGCCCGGTCGCCGGGGTGCAGCGGATAGCGACGCGCGAGGTGCTGGGAGCGCGTCGCCTCCACCAGGATGTGGTCCGCGCCGAAGGGCACCGGCGGAGAGATCGGGCGCACGCCGTCCACCCTCGGCACGCGCAGCCGCAACCGCTCGAACGAGCCCGAAAAGTCCACCTCATCCACGACGCCCTCGCCCAGCGGCGGCCAGTCCAGCGCGTCGCGCGTGAGCTTCACGGCGACGTCCTCGGGACGGAACATCACCTGCACGCGACGCGTTTCGCCCGCGTCGGCGGACCTCGTGCCGAGCGGAAAGCGCGCCTCGCCGATGCGCACACCCTCCGGCGACACCTGGCCGACCATGAGGTTGGCCTTGCCCAGGAATGCCGCGACGAATTCGGTCTGCGGGCGGAGGTAAAGCTCCTCCGGCGGCCCCACTTCGAGAAGGCGGCCGAAGTTCATGACGCCCAGGCGGTCGGCCAGCTCGAACGCCTCCTCCTGGTCGTGGGTCACGAAGATCGCGGTCACTCCGAGCTCGCGCTGGATGCTCCGCAGCGTGCGCCGCAGCTCGATGCGAATACGGGCGTCCAGCGCGCCGAAGGGCTCGTCGAGCAGGAGCACCTCCGGGCGGTGGGCCAGCGCGCGGGCGAGCGCGACCCGCTGCTGCTGCCCGCCGGAGAGCTGATGAGGGTGGCGTCCGCCGAGGCCCACGAGACCGACGAGCTCCAGCAGCTCGCCGCACCGGCGGCGTCGCTCGCTCGCGGAGGTGCCGCGGACGCGCAGGGGAAACTCGACGTTGCGCGCGACGGTCATGTGATCGAACAAGGCGTACTGCTGGAAGACGAAGCCGATCCCGCGGCGCTGCGGCGGAACGTGCGTCACGTCCCTGCCGTGAAAGACCACCCGGCCGCCGTCGGGCTGCGCGAGGCCGGCCGCGATGCGCAGCACGGTGCTCTTGCCGCTGCCGCTCGGCCCGAGCAGGACGAAGCACTCGCCCTCGGCGACGTCGAACGAGACGCGGTTGACGACGACGTGGTCGCCGTAGCTCTTGATCAGGTGGTCGACGCGGATGGACACGAGAGGCACCTCTCTGTCCAGAGGTTACCCACCCGTGGTGAGAAAGTCGGTAGCACCCCGGTGACACGAATGTCACCCGTCCCGAGCTTCGGACCGGATCCTACGCCCCGGCCCCCGCGTCGTGGACCCCGGCGGCGTCGAGCACGGACGCGACGGTCGCGGCCTCGCTCGACGCCCTCCCGCTCTCGCCGACCTGCCCCTGGGCTTCGACGACGGCCAGCGCGGTGGCGTTGACGATGTCCTTCACCTCGGTCCCGTGCTGCAGCACCTGGACCGGCTTGCGCATGCCGAGCAGCAGCGGGCCGATCGCCTCGGCCCCGGCCAGCCGCGCGACGAGCTTGTAGGCGGCGTTGGCCGATTGCAGGTCGGGGAAGATCAGCACGTTCGCCGGTCCCTGGAGGCGGCTGAACGGGTAGTGCTCGGCCAGCAGCTCGGGCACCACCGCGGTGTCGGCCTGCATCTCGCCGTCGACGATCAAATCCGGAGCGCGGCGCCGGAGGATGTCCACGGCCCGGCGCACCTTGTCCACCAGCGGGTGCTTGACGCTGCCGAAATTCGAGAACGACAGCATGGCGATCCGCGGCTCGATGTCGAAGCGTCGCGCCAGCTCGGCGCACAACAGCGCGATGTCGGCCAGCTCTTCGGCCCCCGGCTCGATGTTCACCGTGGTGTCGGCGAAGAACAGCACGCGGTCCTTGAGCACCATCATGAAGACGCCGGCCACGCGCGAGACGCCGTCGCGCTTCTGGATGATCTGCAGCGCCGGCCGGATCGTCTCAGGATACTGCTGGCTCACGCCGGCCACGAGGGCGTCGGCGTCTCCCAGTCGCACCATCATCGCTCCGAACACCGTCGGGTTGCGCATCATTTCGCGGGCCTCGGCCAGGGTCACGCCCTTGCGATTGCGCAGGCGATACAGCTCCTGGACGTAGTGCCGCGTGCTCTCGGCCGTGCCCGGCGTCACGATCGTGACGCCCTCGAGGTGCAGCTCCAGCTCGGCGATCTTGCTCCGGATGCGCCGCTCGTCCCCGAGGAGGACCGGGTGGGCGATTTCCTCGTCCAGGATGATCTGGCACGCGCGCAGCACGCACGGGTCGTCGCCCTCGGGGAACACGACCCTGCGCGGCGAGCGCCGGGCGCGGTGGATCATGTGGCGCATGATCTCGCGCGATTTTCCGAGCCTGCTCTCCAGCCGCTCCCTGTATTCGTCGAGATCGATCTCGACGCGCGCCACCCCGGTCTTCATCGCCGCCTCGGCCACCGCCGCAGCCTCCCACATCAGCACGCGCTGGTCGAACGGCTTCGGGATCAGGTAATCCGGACCGAAGCGCAGGCGATCGACGCCGTAGGCTTTCATCACCGCGTCGGGCACGTCCTCCTTGGCCAGCGCGGCCAGGGCGCGGGTCGCCGCGACCTTCATCGCCTCGTTGATCGCGGTGGCGCGCACGTCCAGGGCACCGCGGAAGATGAACGGGAAGCCCAGCACGTTGTTGACCTGGTTCGGATAGTCCGAGCGCCCGGTGGCCATGATCACGTCGGGACGCGCCGCCTTGGCGTCCTCGTAGGTGATCTCGGGATCCGGGTTGGCCATGGCCAGCACGATCGGGCGATCGTTCATCGAGCGCACCATCTCCCGGGTCACGCAGCCGGCCTTCGACAGCCCGACGAACACGTCGGCCCCCACCATGGCGTCGGCCAGGCTGCGCGCGCCGGTCTCGGCGGCCAGCGCTTCCTTGTAGCGGTTCATCCCCTGCTCGCGGCCGCGGTGGATCACGCCCCCGCTGTCGCACAGGATGAGGTTCTCCCGCCGCACGCCCAGGCTGACGTAGTACAGGGCACAGGCGATCCCCGCCGCTCCGGCGCCGTTGAACACGACGCGGACATCCTCGATCCTGCGTCCCGTCAGCTCGATCGCGTTCAGCAGCGCGGCGGCGGAGATGATCGCGGTGCCGTGCTGGTCGTCGTGGAACACGGGGATGTTCAGCTCGCGCTTCAATCGCTCTTCGATCTCGAAGCACTCCGGAGCCTTGATGTCCTCCAGGTTGATGCCGCCGAAGGTCGGCTCGAGGGCGGCGCAGATGCGGACGATCTCCTCCGGGTCGCGACTGTTCAGCTCGATGTCGAAGACGTCGATGTCGGCGAAGCGCTTGAACAGCACGCCCTTGCCTTCCATCACCGGCTTGCCCGCCAGCGGACCGATGTCTCCGAGGCCGAGCACCGCGGTGCCGTTGCTGATGACGGCGACCAGGTTGCCCTTGGCCGTGTAGCGATAGGCGTTCTCGGGATCGTCCCTGATCCTGAGGCACGGAAAGGCCACACCCGGCGTGTACGCCAACGAGAGATCTCGCTGTGTGGCGCAGGGCTTGGTGCTGGTGACCTCGATCTTGCCCGGTCGCTTGCCGTCGTGGTAGTCGAGCGCGTCTTGTTCCCGGATCATGGTGGATCTCCGCAGCCGTGCGGCGCGTGGTTTGCCTGCATTTCAATCATAGGAGATGCGTCCTTCCGATTCCGGGTCGCAGGGGACACCGAAGGTCTAGAATCCTCTACAATAGACGGTCGTTTCGGGACCCCGCGGGAAGCAGCGGGGCGCCGTTCGCCCGATCCTCTACCATTGGCGCGCGGCCGTGGGCCGCCGAAGGGACACGATGCCGCTGCGATACTGGCTCGGCTTCCTGATCTTCCTCACCTGCGCCCTGCTCGTTGACCTGCTCGCGACCCGGCGCAGGCCCGAGATGACCACCCGCGAGGCGGGGGCCTGGAGCGCCCTGTGGGTCACGCTCGGGCTCGGCTTTTCCGGGTTCGTGGGATGGCACTCCGGCGGCGCGGCGGCCGCGGAGTACGTTGCCGCCTACCTGATCGAGCTCAGCCTGTCCGTCGACAACCTGTTCGTGTTCGCCATCCTGTTTTCGTACTTCGACGTTCCCGAACGCTACCGCCGCGGGGTGCTGTTCTGGGGCATCTTCGGTGCCATCATCACGCGGCTGGCTTTCATCCTGGTCGGCGCGGCGCTGCTCCACGCCTTCCATCCCACGATCTACGTCTTCGGCGCCTTCCTGCTGTTCACGTCGTGGAAGATGCTGCGCGCCCACGGGAGCAGGGTCGAGCCCGAGCGCAACCCCGTGCTCCGTTTCCTGCGGTCGGTCCTGCCGATCACCGACTCCTACCGTGGTGCGGCGTTCGTCGTCCGCGAGGGGGGACGCTGGATCGCGACTCCCCTGCTCGTGGTGCTGGTGCTGGTCGAGACCACCGACATCGTGTTCGCCGTGGACTCGGTCCCCGCGGTGTTCGCGGTGACCCGCGACAGGTTCATCGCCTTCTCGTCCAACGCCCTGGCGGTGCTCGGGCTCCGCGCCCTGTATTTCCTGGTCATGGGCGCGATGGGCCGCCTGCGTTTTCTCGATCGCGGGCTCGCGATCGTGCTGGGCTTCGTGGGGATCAAGATGCTGATCTCGGACCTGTACGAGATTCCCATCTGGGTCTCCCTCGGGGCGGTCATCGGCATCCTGGCGATCGCCGTCGTGGCGTCGCTGCTCGTCCGTCCCGATCTCGTTCTCGAAGGGGACGCCGCGCCGGAGGCCGCGGAATCAACGTCCGACGCGGACGGAACCGCGGCGGCCTCGCGGCACGGTTCCGAGGTCAAGGATGGAACGGCCACATCAGGGGAACGAGCGCGAGACACAGCCCGAACACCACGATCGTGAGCAGTCCCCCGACGCGGACGAAGTCGAGGAAGTGGTAGTGCCCCTTGCCGTACACGAGCAGATTGGCGGGCTCGAACGGCGTGGCGAACGAGCACGACGCCGCCACGGCCACCGCGACCACGAACGGTCGCGGATCGGCGCCCAGACTCTCCGCGCCGTGGACGCATACGGGGAGCATGAGCAGGGCGGCCGCCGCGTTGTTCAGGGGCTGGGTCAAGACGACGGTGATGGCGAAGTACGCCGCCATGACGACCACGGGACTCGACGCCCCCGCCAGACGCTGCACGCCGTCGGCCAGAAGGGCGGCGGCTCCCGTCGTCTCCATGGCGGTGCCCAGCGAGACCATCCCGGCGATCATGACGAGGAAGCGGATGTTGAGGTGCGATCGGATCTCGGACGCGGGCAGGCAGCCGAGCAACAGGACCAGCGCTCCGCCACCGAGAAAGGCCGCCGGTGTGTCGAGCCAGCCCACGATGGAGACGAGAATCGCCGCGCCGAACAGAATCGCCGCGAGGATTGCCTTGCTGGCGTGGTAACGGCTCACGACGGCGCTGCCCACGAGCATGGTCGAAGGCGCCTCGAGCACGGACTGGATCTTGTCCTCACGTCCGTACAGCAGCAGGACGTCCGCTGCCTTGAGGGGGATCTTGCCGAGCTTGTCGGCCAGGAGCTCCTCGCGGCGATGGATGGCCAGCACGCTCAAGCCGTAGCGCTGCCTGAAGTCGTTTTCCATGAGCGACTTGCCGATCAGCGGCGAGTTGAAGGACACGGTCGCCTCGACGAACGCGGTGCCTCCGCCCGCCAGCTCGCGCTCGTGCTCCGCAGGCATCGATTTGATGTCGAGGCCCTTCCGGCCCCGGAGCATCGTGACGTTTTCGGCCGTGCTCTTGGCGAGCAGCCGATCGTGCGCCCGGATGACGAACTCGTTCCCCGGCGAGTCGATGCGACGGTCCTCCCGCAGGATCGCCAGGACCGTGACTCCGGCGCCTCCTCCGAGGTCGACCTCCGCGAGCGTCTTCCCGGCGAGCACGCCGTCGTCGCGGACCAGGATCTCGTACAGGAACTCCTTGAGCCCGAACGCGTCTCCCTCTCCCGGCTGCGGTCGCGGCCGGTACAGCCTGGGGGTCACGAAGACGAGGAAGATCATGCCCACGCCTGCGATCACGATACCGAGCGGAGTCAGCTCGAACATCCCGAGGGGCTCGAGACCGTACTGCGGCATCGCCCGGGCGACCGCGATGTTCGTCGACGTTCCGACCAGCGTGCAGACGCCTCCGGTCATCGAGGCGAACGCCACCGCCATGAGGTAGCGCGAGCGGTTGGTGCGGTGCGCGCTCGCCAACCCCTCGGCGACGGGAATGAACAGCGCCGTGGCGGCGACGTTGTTGATGAACGAGGATACGCCGTTGACGGCCAGTAGGAGCAGCGCGGTCGCGCGACCTTCCGCCGGAGCATACGACGGGAGCCTGAGAACGAGCGGTTCCATCGCGCCGTTGTGCAGCAATCCACCGGTCAGGATCATGACCCCGCCGATCATGATCACCGCCGAGCTCCCGAGCCCGGCGAACGCCTGGTCGGAGGTGAGCACGCCGGTGGCGACGAGCGTCACCATCACCACCACCGACCAAACCTCGATGGGGAGGAGCTCCGTCGCGAACACCGTGATCGTGACCGCGACGAGGGTCAGGACGATGGCGATGGATATCACGGTCCAAGGCTCCGGGTCCCTGTGATCCAAACCACCGCCGACCTCCACGTCGCGCGCCGCCCCGGGCGGCGGGGGCGAGCCGCCAGGGCCATGCCGAACACGGCCGGACGCTACCATGTTGCCCGAGCCCAAAACTAGCCCTGCCGTCCCGGTCGTGGCCAGTGGGGCGCAACGCGCGCGGCGCGCCTTTCTGGCGGCACGGCCTCGGCCCGCTTAGAATCCGGCGCGGCGCCGGATCCGGAGGTCGGCTCATGGACGTTCGTGGCTGGAAGCGCGGCGGAGTGGGGTTCGTCGGGTTGTGGGCGGTCATGATCGCCCTGCGCCAGGATCCCCTGTTCGCGAACGACCCAGGGCTGCTGCTCGGGGTGCTGCCCGCCGGCCTCGCCTATCAGGCCGGTTACTCCGTGCTCGCGATGCTCGTGATGTGGGGGCTCGTTCTCGTCGCCTGGCCGCAGGAGCTGCGATCGCTCGAGCCGGTCGAGGCGCGGGACACCGCCGCAGACTCCCGCGAATGATCCCCGCGATCATCGTCTTCCTCTACCTGGCGATCGTCCTGTACATCGGGATCTTCGCCTTCCGCCGCGGCCGGGTCTCGGGCGAGGACTATTTCCTGGCGAGCCGGTCGCTCGGCGGCGTGGTGTTCCTGTTCTCGCTGTTCGGCACCAACATGACCGCGTTCGCCATCCTCGGAAGCTCCGGTCTGGCGTACACGCGCGGGGTCGGCGTCTACGGCCTGCTGGCGGCGTCGTCGAGCTTCGTCATTCCGTTCACGCTGCTCGTGATCGGCACGCGGCTGTGGGGTCACGGGCGGCGCTTCGGTCACATGACCCCGGTGCAGTTCTTTCGGGACCGCTGGGAGTGCTCCACGATCGGCACCGCGATCTTCGTGCTGACAGCGGCGATGCTCGTGCCGTACATCGTGATCGGGGTGATGGGCGGCGGAGCCACGCTCGAGGCGCTCAGCGCCGTGGCCGGGGTCGGCGGCGTGGGCGCGGGTGGGGCGGGCTCGTGGGTGAGCTACGAGGTCGGCGGGGCGATCGTGGCGCTGGTGGTGATGGGCTACGTGTTCTTCGGTGGGATGCGCGGCACGGCGTGGGTCAACACCTTCCAGACGCTCCTGTTCCTCGCGTTCGGCGCGATGGCGTTCGTGCTCCTCGGGAAGGAGCTCGGCGGCTTCGACGAGGTGATGGCCCGTCTGGCGGCGGATCCGAGAACCGCTTCGCTGCTGTCGCGCGAGCGCATTCCGCAGGCCGAGTTCTTCAGCTACTTCTTCATCCCGCTGTCGTCGATCATGTTCCCGCACATCTCGATCATGTGCCTGACCGCGCGCCGGATCGACGCGTTCCGCAAGACGGTCGTCCTGTACCCGGTCTGCATCCTCCTGGTCTGGCTTCCGAGCGTGTACCTGGGCGTCGTCGCCGCGGGAGAGTTCCCGGGCCTGGCACCGGGCGAGTCCGACGACGTCCTGCTGCGGCTGCTCACCGAGCATACCGGCGTGTGGCTCGCCGGGGTCCTCGGTGCCGCGATCATGGCCTGCGTCATGGCCTCGGACAGCCAGATCCTGGCGCTGTGCACGATGTTCAGCGAGGACATCTTCGCGTATTACGGCGGCAAGAAGCGCTTCGGCGACGCGGCGCAGGTGTGGACCGGGCGGCTGTTCGTCGTGGTCATCACCCTGGTCGCCTACCTCGTCGCCATGGCCGCGAAGGACCGGGTCGGGATCTTCGAGCTGGCCATCCGGTTCGCCTTTTCCGGGTACGCGGCGCTGTCGCCGGTCATGATCGCGGCGCTGTTCTGGCGACGCAGCACGAAGTGGGGCGCTCTGGCCGCGGTGGTGTGGATCGCCGCCACCGTGGCCGGCACGTGGTACCTGCACGAGGTCACGGCGGCGATCGCGCCGCGGCCCGGCGAGCCTCCCGTCCCGATCGTTCCGGCGCTCGGCGGCGCGCTGCTGCGCTCGGCGGGCGGCGTGACGGTGTTCGGGATGCTGCCGGTCGTGCCGATGCTGGCCGGCTCCGCGGTTCTCGTGTGGCTGGTGTCGCTCGCGACGCGTCCGCCGAGCCGGGCGACCGTGGACCGCTTCTTCCCCGGGACGGTTCCGGGGGAGAGAGGTCGGGCCGGTCTCAAAACGGCAGGATAGGCTGGACGATGCGCTCCGCGACCGCGGAGAGGCGATGCGGAAGACCGGTCACCTCCGCGAACAGCACGAGCGCCAACGGAATGACGAACCACAGGATCAGGAACGCGATGGGCTTCTTCGGCGGCGCCAGCGGTGGGCGATCGACCGGGGTCGACACCCCCGTCGGTGGCGCTCCCGATCCGGCGGCTCGGACTGGATTGATCTTCATGGCCGCCAGGGTACAAAGATCGAGGCCGTCGTGCCACAGATGCGGTTCCCGGGGCCCGACCCACCCTCGGGTCGAGGCCGGTTCCCGGATCGGCTATCCCTCAGCCGGTCTACGACTTGCGCAACGTTCGCGCGTTGCGCCACGCCACGCCACAGGGATCCGATCGCTCGTGCCCGCGTTCTCGCCCTCGCGGACCGCGGAGCGGCTTGCTACGCTACCGGGGCTCGTGCGCAGGACGCACCGCTTGCTTCCCCTTCCGGGACGCGAAAGGAGCCGACGGTGACCGCGAAGCAGAAACCCACACGACTCCCCCGATCGCTCCGGAAGCACGTCCGAAATAGAAAGGCCATCCTGCGACGCACCCTGGGCGAGACGGAGGCGAAGAAGGCCATCGATCACCTGCTTCGAAGCCTCCGGAGCGGTGGCGGATCACCGATCGCGTAGGTCGGCCCCCCGAGCCCGGCCTATTGTTCCGCTCCAACGAGAGCGAGCAAACGAATCGCGACTCCCGAGCGATGGTGTAACGTCCGCTTGTGAACCGCGACGTCGTGAACTCGCCGGTGGGCCATCTTCGTCCACGGCTGCTTCTGGTACGGGCACCGCAACTGCGAGAAAACGAAGGGCGGATCCGGTGGTAGAATCCCGGCGTCGAACAGCGAACGGGAACGCGCCGTGGAACTCATGGGCATCGAACTCAATGACCACCTGATCATCTCGGAGCCTGGATACAAAAGCCTGCAAGAGCGAGGGCTCCTGTGACGGCCCCCCGCAACCCCGACGCGGTCGAGGTCATGAAGCACCTCGGACGCTGTCTGAGGTACCTCTCGGGACGCGAGGCATCGGCCGAGGCGCAAGGCTCGGCCGGCGACCTCCGGCGCATGATCGAAGCCGTGCGCGCCTGCGAGGGGGTCATCGGAGGAATGGACAACGTTTCTCCGTGGATCCGGCCGGACCCGGAGAACATGGTGTGTGCGAGGTGCGGCTCTGCAGAGGTCGAGTGCCTGGACTGGATCCGAATGAACGACGACCTCGTGGTCGGGGGAAGCGAGAACATCCCCTCCTACGACTACTGGTGCGCGGCCTGCGAAGTCCACGAGGAGCCGATCACGGCTCGCGAGTACTGCAAGGCCAAGGGCCATGTCGGCGCCCCTTGCGCGGTCTGTGGGCGGCGGCCACGGCGGGCTCATCAACCGCCCGCACCACTGGATGCATGACGCGCTGGCCACTACGGATCCCCGTCACCGGATACCGCTCTGCGGGAGACGCCATCGACGAGCGCGCGTCTCGCGGATCGGAGCTCAGTTCCCCTTGAGGCTCGCCTCGAAGAACGCCGTCGTCTTCCCCCAAGCGTCGGTCGCCGCCTCGGTGTTGTAACGCGTGCCCGAGGGGTTGGCGAAGGCGTGGTTCGCTCCCTCGTAGACGTGGATCGCGGCGTCCTTGCCGAGGGCGTGCAGCGCGGACTCGAACTCGCGCACCGTGGCGACCGGGATGCTCTGATCCTCGGCTCCGAAGATCCCGAGGATCGGCATCTGCAGCGCGGCCAGCTTGTCGCGGTCCGTCACGAGCTTGCCGTAGTAGATGACCGTCGCGTCGATCTCGTCGGGCAGGAGCAAGGCGGTGCGCAGCGACCAGGCGCCGCCGAAGCACCAACCGATGACACCGACGCTCGGCGCTTTCTGATCCTCCGAGAGATAGCGATAGGCCTGGCGGAGGCTGTCGTCGATCTCGCCCTCGCGCTCGGTGATTCCCGATACCAGCTCGCGAGCCCGCGCCGAGTCCTCCGCGACCTCGCCGTCGAACAGATCGACGGCCAGCGCGGTGTAGCCCGCGCCCGCGAGCTGGCGCGCGATCGCACGGATGTTGTCGTTGAGCCCCCACCACTCGTGGATGACGATGATGCCGGGAGCGGGGGTGGGGGTATTCGCCGCGTCGCGGCCGGGCCGCGCGAGATAGCCGACAATCGGGCGACCCCCGACGTTCGCGTAGGTCACCGACTCGGCTCGAACGGCATCCGCGGCGTCGGCGTCGGACGCCGATTCGACTGCGCCGCTCGCGATGGGCCGGTCGCCGGCGTGCTCCTCGGCCATGCGATCGACGTAGCCGTCGTCGCCGCTGGGCGGCGG
>Ga0302046_10000475_pt1 | contig 40706 bp, 41 predicted proteins | sample RVTome_11_FD_200261 | JGI IMG/M metagenome (GOLD analysis project Ga0302046, IMG submission 200261) | Soil microbial communities from uranium-contaminated site in the Upper Colorado River Basin, Wyoming, United States - RVT147D111 (version 2) ...
TGGGATGCGCGCACGCGCTCGGCATCGGATTCCGACTCGCGCGCGGCGCGCTCGACGTCCGGCGGGACGTTGGCGTTGGCGCCGAGGACGATCTCGTACTGTCCGTTCTCGAGTTTGTTCAGCTTGAGCAGGCCGCGTCGTGCGGCCTCCTGGAGGAACTTGGAGTACTTGCTGAACCCCGCGTCCTTTTCGCTGAAACTGGGATCGAGCTCCTGCATGACCTGCTTGAGCCGATCGGACCGCATCACGTCCTCGCCCTGCTGCATCTTCGTGACGGCCGCGACCACCAGCTCCCACGGATCCCGGCGGCGGTGCTCGACCTCCCCTTCCTTGAGCAGGCCCGTCAGCTCGTTGTAACTGAAGTACTCGTCGCAATTCTGGATCAGGAGATCGCTGGACGACTCCCGGATCCCGACGCCGATGATGTACTTCCCGTACTCCTTGAGCTTCAGCACCAGGCTCGAGAAGTCCGAGTCGCCGGACAGCAGGATGAAGGTGCCGATCTCGGGCCGGGTGAACACCAGCTCCAGCGCGTCAATGGCCAGCCGGATATCCGTCGCGTTCTTCTTGTTCGAGCCGAAGGCGGGGGCGAAGATCAGGTCAATGGACGCCTCCGAGAGGGGCACGATGTACTGCGGGTACCGCCGCCAGTCGGCGTAGGCCCGCTGCACCGAGATCTTCCCCTTGAAGACCTCGGAGTTCAGCATGCGCTTCAGCTGCAGCTGGAGGTCCGAGCGGACCCCCATGGTGACATTGTCGAAGTCAATCAGGAGGGCGGCATTGGGCGCGTTCCGCAAGGGGGCGGGATACGCGTCCGCGGTGCCGCGCCGCGAGAGATTCTCAATCACGTTGTACTCAATTCCATTCCGACGACCTGCGTCAGCTCCCGTCGGCGCACCTTCCCGCTCCCGGTCATGGGAAACGCGTCGAAGAAGCGGACCAGGTCCGGAACCTTGAAATCAGCGACATGGTCGCGGGCGTACGCCTTGAGCTCGTCGCCCGTCACGATTGCGCCCTCCACCGGCACGACGCACGCGCAGACCAGCTCGCCCAGCACTTCATGGGGCACGCCGATCACGCAGGCATCGTCCACACCCGGATGCGTCCGGAGGACGTCCTCGAGTTCGCGCGGATAGATGTTGTATCCCGCGCGGATGATCATTTCCTTGCGACGTCCCACGATGCTCACGTAGCCGCGCTCGTCCACGATGGCGAGGTCTCCGGTCAGGAAGAACCCTTCCTCGGTGATGGCGCGCCGGGTCTCGCCCGGCATGCGATGGTATCCGACCATCACGTTCGGCCCGCGCACCGCGAGCTCGCCGACCGCTTCCGGACCGTGGAGCGTTCCCCGCACCACGTCCACCACCCGGACGTCCACGTCCGGGAGCGGCCGCCCCACCGTGTGCACCCGCGCTTCGGCATCGTCGTCGAAGCGCGTGATCGCCACGGTGGGGCCGGTTTCGGTGAGCCCGTAGGCGATCTGGACGTCGTTCCACCGTCGGATCCGTTGCACCAGGTCGGCGGAGACCGGGCTGCCGGCCACGATGCCGGTCCGGACGGTGGACAGGTTCCGGCTCCCGAACGACGCATCCCGCATCAGGAGCTGGAACATGGTGGGCACGCCGTGGACCACCGTGAGGCGCTCCCCCGCGATCAGGTCGAGGGCGCCGGCGGGCTCGAAGCGTTCCTGCAGCACGAGGGTTCCGCCGGTGAGCAGCGTCGTCAACAGGACGTGCACGCCGAAGACCGTGAAGAGGGGGACCGCGCACAGCACGCGATCCTCCGGGCCGAGGCCAAGAACGGCCGCCGTCTGCAGCGCCGTCTCAACCAGGTTACGGTGCGACAGCACCACCCCTTTCGGCTTGCCCATGGTTCCCGACGTGTAGCACAGGCCCAGCGGCACGTCGGCACCGCTCGCTTCCCCGCGCACCGGCGCGGCTCGTCGTCCCCGGGCCACCAGGTCGGCGAACTGGTAAATGCGGTCGTCATACCACATTTCGTCCGGCCCGACCATCACCACGTGCCGCAGATCCGGCAGGTCGCCCAGCAGCTCCTCGAGCGTTTCCAGATACTCCGATTCGCCGGCGGCCTGGGCCGCGACGGCCAGGACGGCCTCGGCATGGCGGAGCTGATACTTGAGCTCGTGGTAACCAACCGCAGGGTTGACGGGGACAAGAACGGCGTCGAGCCGAGCCGCGGCAAGGAGGGTGACTACCCACTCACCGCAGTTCGGCAGGTCCACCGCCAGGCGGTCGCCTGCGCGGACGCCGAGGTCTCGCAGGGCGGCGGCCAGCGCGGCCGCCTCCGCGTCCACCTGCGCATACGTCAAGCGGCGCCTCCCGGCCACCAGACACTCCCGTGTCCCGTGCCGGCCGGCGGATTCCGCGAAACGCTCAGCGAGGTGGTGCGTCGTCAAGAACCTCCCCCGATAAATTCGGGGAACCATTGAACTTACAGCCACTTGGGGTAATGCTCAATGAGGCGGGCGGGTTGCGTTCCCCGAACAGGCAGGATACGCGATGGGACAGGGGGCTACTCACCTAACACCTTGATTACGAGACGTTTACGGCGTTGGCCATCCCATTCGCCGTAGCAGATCCGTTGCCAGGGGCCGAGGTCGAGCTTCCCCTTCGTAATCGGAACGATGACCTCGTGACCGACCGTCAGGCTCCGCAGGTGGGCGGCCGCGTCGTCCGCGCCGGTCTCGTTGTGCCAGCACCATTCCTTCCCGCACCTCGGCGGCCCCGACCTGCTCGGCCACGGCATCGGTGACGTCAATGATCTCCTGGGGGCGTTTCGTGTTGAACCAGAGGTAGTGGGTGTGGGACTTCATGACGGGATAACGGGATAACGGGATAACGGGATAACGGGATGGCGGGATCGAGGGATTGCGATCCCTCGATCCGTCGGTCGTCGCGCTAGAGCGCCTGCAGGGTCTCCAGCGTATCCGCCCCGTAGAACAGGCGGATGTACCGGGACTGCACCGGGGTCAGTCGCCGCACCGCCCACGTGAGGTGCACGAAGTGGGGCTCCACCGGCGGGCGCAGGGGGGGCATGCGGCACTCGTCGGGGAGGCGGTTACCCTTGCGGGTGTTGCAGGTCGAGCAGGCCGTCACGACGTTGGTCCACTCGTTCGTCCCGCCCCGGGAGATGGGCACGAGGTGGTCGCGCGTCAGGCACTCGCGGTGACGGAGGTCCACGCCCGTCCGGCCGCAGAACTGGCAGCGGTAGTCGTCACGGGCGAAGAGGAACGTGTTGGTCACCTGGCGCCGGAACCGGCGGGGAACGTGCACGAAGCGCACGAGGCGAATGACCGCGGGTCGCGGCACGCTCACGGTGGCGCTGCGCATGACGCGGCCGGGATCGGCCTCGACGATCTCGGCCTTCCCGTCAATCACGAGCCGAAGCGCCCGCCGCACCGGGACCATCGTGAGCGGCTCATAGGACGCGTTGAGAGCGAGACAGCGCAGCTGCATGACGAACCTCGACGCCCGCCCGTTCTGCACGCGGGCCGTCGTCCGTGGAACCTCAGCAGTCTAGCGCGTTCCCCAACGGCGTGGCAAGCGGGGGAGGGGGAGGGGACAGGACACGCACCGGGTCGGGGCCGGCGCCCGCCGCGTCACTCGACGCCCGGGTCCGGGGCCACCCAGGGCGCCGCAAAGGCGCCTGTCAGCCTCTCCAGCTGGCGGGCGACGGCGCCGCGCGCGCTGCCGCCCTCGGTGCCCCGCCGCTCGACCGAGTCCTCCCAGCTCCCCAAGATCCCGAGCACCCCTGGAAGCGCCGGGTGGATCGCCGCGGCCCGCGCCGACGGGACGGCGGCGAGGGCCAGGCCGTCGCGTTCCGCCTCGCGCACCAGCCGCCCGACGAGGCCGTGTGCCTCCCGGAACGGGATCCCCTCCCGCACGAGGCCGTCGGCAACGTCGGTGGCCAGGAGGCCAGGATCGAGGGCTGCCCGCATCCGGTCGGCGACCGGCTGCAGGGTTTCCACGGCGCCACGCACGGCCGGGAGCGTGAGCAGCACGGTATCCACGGCATCGAACAGCAGCCGCTTGTCTTCCTGGAGGTCCTTGCTGTAGCCCGCCGGCAGACCGTGCAGTGTGGCCAGCATGGCCGAGAGGTCGCCCAGGACACGGGCCGCCTTGGCCCGCGCGAGCTCGAACACGTCCGGGTTCCGTTTCTGGGGCAGGAGGCTGGAGCCGGTGCAGTATTCATCCGCCAACCGCACGAACCCCGTCTCGGAGGAGGCGTACGTCATCAGCTCGCCCCCGAGACGCGAGGCATGGGTAGCCACGAGCGCCAGCGCGGCGAGGGCTTCCACCACGAAGTCCCGGTCGCCGGTGACGTCCAGCGCGTTCGGGCTCGGCTGCCCGAAACCCAGCTCCGTCGCGAGGGTCCGCCGGTCCACCGCCACGCCCGAGCCCGCGACCGCACCGGAGCCGAGCGGGCACTCGTCGAGATGGACGGCGACCTCGGCCAGCCGGCGGCGGTCGCGGGCCAGCGGCCACGCGTGCGCGAGCAGCACGTAGGCCCAGCGGACGGGCTGCGCGCGCTGGCCGTGCGTGTATCCCGGGAGGAGCAGGTCCATCCCCTCGGCGGCACGGCCGGCGAGCGTGCGACCGAGCGCGGCCACCTCGGCGTCCACCGCGGCGAGCGCCTCGCGCAGCCAGAGCCGCAGGTCGGTCACCACCTGGTCGTTCCGCGAGCGCCCGGTGTTCAGCGTTCCGGCCACCGCGCCGACGTCTTCGTAGAGGAGCCGCTCGACCAGGGTGTGCACGTCCTCGTCCGGGGCCGCCGCCGCCGCGCCGCCGCGCAGCCGGTCGGCGACGCGCGCGAGTCCCATGCGCAGGGTGGCGACGTCCGTGTCGGACAGAACGCCGGCACGCCCGAGTGCCGCCGCCCACGCCCGGGCCGCACGGATGTCCTGCGGCCACAGGCGCTGATCAATGGGGAGGCTGGCGTTGAGCCGTGCGAGCGCCTCGGCGGGCGCCCCCTGAAACCGCCCGCCCCACATCTGATGGGCCGATCCCGGCCCGGCGTGGCCCGCGTCGCCCGGCGGCATCCCGCCGGTCCGCGGCTCCGCCATCAGGCCACCGGCGCTTCCGCCGCCGCCCGCCGGAGCACCTCCGCGCCGATCCGCACGGGCAGCCCGAACAGCCGGATGAAACCCCCGGCGTCCGTGTGGTTGTAGACGGCGTCGGCTTCGAAGGTCGCGTACTGCGGCTGATACAGCGAGAACGGGCTCTCCCGGCCCACGACCGTGGCCTGGCCCTTGAACAGGCGGATCCGGACGGTGCCGGTCACGTGGCGCTGCGTGACCTCCACGAGCGCATCGAGCGCCTCCCGTTCCTGGGTCCACCACCGACCCTCGTAGACCAGGTCGGCGTAGCGCGCGGCCAGCAGGTCCTTGAGCGCGAGCGTGCGGCGATCCAGGACGATCTGCTCCAGCTCCCGATGCGCGGCCCGCAGCACCGTGCCCGCCGGCGTTTCGTAGATGCCCCGCGACTTCATGCCCACGAGGCGGTCCTCCACGACGTCCGCCCGGCCGACGCCGTGGGCCCCCGCCAGCTCGTTCAGATGCTCGATCAGGGCCACCGGTGCGTACGGGACGGCGTCCACCGTGACCGGCACGCCCGCCTCGAAGCCGAGGGTGATCTCCTCGGGCTCGTCGGGGGCCTGCTGCGGATCCGCCGTGAGGAGGAACAGGTCCGCCGGCGGCGGGGTCGCGGGGTCCTCGAGGATCCCGCCCTCGTGCGAGCAGTGCCAGAGGTTGCGGTCCCGACTGAACGGCTTGGCCTCCGTCACCGGCACCGGGGCGCCTTTCCCGTGCAGGTACGCGATGAGATCCTCGCGGCCGCGGAAGGCCCATTCGCGCCACGGCGCGATGACCTGGAGGTCGGGCGCGAGCGCCTGGAACGTCAGCTCGAACCGGACCTGGTCATTCCCCTTGCCGGTGCAGCCGTGCGCGAGGGCCATCCCGCCGGCCGCGCGCGCTGCGGCCACCTGGCCCGCGGCAATGACGGGCCGGGCCATGGCCGTTCCCAGCAGATATGTGCGGGCGTACACGGCGCCGGCCTTCAGCGTCGGGAGGATGACGCGCGTGACGAACTCCTCGCGCAGGTCGTCCACCACGCAGCCGACCGCGCCCGCGCGGACGGCTCTCTCCTCGAGCCCCAGCAGCTCGTGCCCGCCCTGGCCGACGTCGGCCGTGTAGCAGAGCACGGGCGCCCCGTAGGTGTCCTTGAGCCAGGGTACGATGGCCGAGGTATCCAGCCCACCCGAGTACGACAGCACGATGAGGCCGTCCATGTCCGCTCCGTATGTTTATGCGAGAGAGTGCATAAACATACGGAACCAGTCCGCGCGGTCAACCCCCGGCGGCCAGCGCCGCGAGCCGCCCGGCCACCCGCCGACGGGCGGCCGCGCTGCGCGCGATGATCAGGATGGTGTCGTCGCCCGCGATGGTCCCGACGACCTCGGGCCAGCCGTGCCGATCGAGCGCGCTGCCGAGCGCGTTCGCGCTGCCGGCCGGTGTCCGGATGACGAGCAGGGGCCCCACCCCTTCGGTCGCAAGCAGCAGGGCGGTGACGAGCGGACCGAGGGGCGGCGGCGGCGTTTCGGACGCGGGTGGCGCGGCGTAGTGGGCCCCGCCCTCCGGATCCGCGATCTTGGCGAGCCCGAGTTCTCGGATGTCCCGCGACAGCGTGGCCTGGGTGACCTCGACGCCCTGCGCCAGGAGCAGCGCGCGCAGTTGCTCCTGACTCGCGATGCGGCGGCTCCGCACGAGGGTGAGAATCGCGGCGTGGCGCTGAGCCTTCATGGGGCGCCTTTCGTTGCGGGTGATCGAAACCCACGTTAGTCTAGCCAGAGATGCGAAGGCGGTGGACCCCCCTGCTGCTCGCCGCGAGCGCGCTCGCGGCCTCCGGCTGCGACAACGAGCCGGTGGGGCCGACGTCCGACACGGACCCGGTGCGGACCCTCCTCATCCATCGCCAGGACACCGGGGAGAACCTCCTGCTGGACACGGACGGGACGCTGGCCGGCGAATTCGGCCAGGCCACGCGCGGCATGCTGCCGATCGCGACGCACGCGGGCGAGGGAACGGCGGTGCTGCTCGCCGGCTCGGCCATCGTCCTGACCTCGCTGAGCGACCCCGAGCGGATCGACACCATCATCCGGTCGGCGCCCGCCTCCCAGTCGCTCGCGGCCTTTTCCGCCAGCGGGCTGCTCGTGGCCTTCGTGGCCTACGCGCCGACCCCGGGCCTGCTGGTCTACGACCGCGCGAACCGGCGCGTGGATACGCTGCCGCTCTCCGGCGCGGACCCCGTGCTGCCGCCCATGTTCAGCCCGGACGACACGCAGATCGCGCTCGTCAGCCTCACGGACCTCTCGATCGTCGTGACCGTCGTCCCCCTGGCCAACCCGGCGTCCGCCACCACGCGGCCGATCGCGGTATCCCGGTTCACGAACCGGCTGATCTTCGGGTGGCCGCGGTGGGGCGAGGACGGTTTGCAGCTCGCGTTCCGGCGGGTGGCTGAGGTGGGGACCGATACGTTGCTCGTGGGGGTGGTGGATCCGACCATCCAGGGCGCGCAGCTCGACGAGCGGTTCCGCACGCTGCTGGCACCAGCCGGTGATCCGGAGCGCGAGGTTGCCTTCGTGGACGCCTCCACCTACGCGCTGACCACCGATGGCACCGCACTCGCCCTGGGCGCGGTGCCCGGCAACGGCGCCCCGCACGGGGTCTACATCCTGACGGAGACCATGACCCGGATCCGGCCGCTGCTCGACGCGGCCGGCCAGTACCCGGTCTTCCCGCTGTTCATTCGCGAGTAGGAGACCAGCCCGCCGGGTGCCGGGTGACCCCGCCCCGGAACGGCGGGTGGATAGGGCAGAACTCCTGCGGCTCGGTCCCCGGCAGGAACCATTCGAAATCCCGCGCCTGCGCCGGACAGAACGGGGTGAAGCGATACCCCGTCGTGTTGTCAATCTCGCGCGTGACCAGGCCGTCCGGTCGGCGCCAGTCCGCGGGCGCGGGGCGCCGCTCGTACACGTCCTTCATGAGGGCCGCCCACGCAGGGGCCGCGAGCAGGCCGCCCGCCGCGCGCGCCTTGATCTTCTGCGGCTGGTCGAGCCCGATCCACACGCCGGTCACCATCTCCGGGGTAAACCCGATGAACCAGACGTCGGTGCCGTCGTTCGTGGTGCCGGTCTTGCCGCCCGCGGGCAGGGCGAACGTACGGTCGGAGCGGACGGCATTGTAGGCCGTTCCCCGGTTGACCACGTCCGTGAGCGCGTTGGTAAGCAGCCAGGCCGGTTCGGGCTCCAGCACCCGGTCGAGCCGCACCTGCGGCTCCCACACGATGTCGCCGTTCCGGTCCTCGACCCGGAGGACGCCGATGGGCGCGGCCCGCACACCCAGGGTCGCGAACGCGGTATAGGCCGAGACCAGCTCGAGCGGGATGACCGACGCGGAGCCGATGAACATCGAGGGATAGGCCGGGACGCTCGTCGAGATGCCGAACCGCAGGGCTTCGCCCCGCACCGCCTGCACGCCAAGCTCCAGTCCGAGCCGGACCGCGACGAGGTTGCGTGACAGCAGGAGGCCGCGCCGCAGCGTCATGGGCCCGCGGAAATCCCCCTCGTAGTTCTGCGGTTCCCATGGCATCGTGTCGCCGGGTTGCGTGAGGCTGACGGGCGCGTCGTCAATGATGTGACTCAGCGGGATCCCCGCCCGGATGGCCGCCGCGAACACGAACGGCTTGAACGTGGATCCCGCCTGCCGGCGGGTCTGCGTGGCGCGGTTGAACTTGGAGTCCTGGAAGTCCCGCCCGCCCACCATGGCCAGGACGTGCCCGGTGGCCGCGTCGAGCGTGACGAGCGCCCCCTGGAGGTAGGGGGTCCGGGCCTGATCGCCGGGCGTGTTTCCCTGATCGAGGTACTCCTGGTACGTGACGTGTTTATACACGCCGTAGGTCTGGTTCTCGATGGCCCGCAGCTGGTCCTCGAGCGCGCGCTCCGCCGCGCGCTGCATGTCGAGGTTGAGCGTCGTGAAGACCCGGTAGCCCCGCTCGAACGTGGCGGCCCCGAACCGCGCGTAGACCTGCTGCCGGACCCATTCCACAAAATAGGGAGCGACCTCGCCCCAGTCCTGCCGCGAGCGGATCTCGATGGGATACGCCTTCCAGCGTTCCGCATCCGCGGCCGTGAGGTATCCCTCGGCGCGCATCAGGTTGAGGACCACGTTGCGGCGGCGGAGCGCCCGATCCGGGTGGCGCCGCGGATCGTAGAGATTGGGTGACTGGTTGATGCCGGCGAGCAGGGCCGCCTCCGGGACGTTCAGCTGCGCCGCCGACTTGCCGAAGTAGTTCTGCGCCGCCGCCTCCACGCCGTAGAGGCTGCCGCCGAGGAAGGTCTGGTTCAGGTACAGCTCGAGTAGCTTCTCCTTGGAATACGTGCGCTCGAGTTCCAGTGCCACGCGCATCTCGCGCACCTTGCGCACGAGGGACTTGGTGCTGGGGAGCTTCTCGTCCCAGACGTTGCGGGCGAGCTGCATGGTGATGGTCGAGAACCCTTCCGCGAACCGTCGCTCCAGGAGGTTCGCCCGCACGGCCCCAACGAACCGGCGGTAGTCAATGCCGTGGTGCGCGAAGAACCGCTTGTCCTCGACCGCGATGAACGCGGCCGGGAGCGCCGGGGGCAGCTCTTCCAGGCGGACCACGGTTCGGCGTTCGGTGCCCAGGCTGGTGAGCAGCCGGCCGTCGGCCGCGTAGATTTTCAGGGCCTCGGTGGGCCGATACGCGTCGAGCGCGCCGATGGACGGGCAGTTGGCGCCGGCGCAGGCCCGGCTCCACGATCCCCAGCCCACACCCAGCCCGAGCCCGAGGAACCCCACGCTCCCGAGCAGCAGCCTCCATTGGAGGACGGGATGCCGGCGGAGCCAGCGCCACCACCCGGACAGGACCGACCGGATCGTCATGGGGCGAAACGTAGCGGCGGCTGATGGGTGTGCCAACACGGCGCTTTACGCCGCCGCCGCCGCGCGCTACGGTTCTGCGGACGCCCGACACCTCCATGCCCACTCCTGCCCTGCTCAACGAACTCGCGTGGCGCGGCCTGCTCCAGGATCAGACCCCCGGGCTGGCGGCGCGGCTCGCGCGCGGCCCGATCACGGGCTACGCGGGCTTCGATCCCACGGCGCCGAGCCTGCAGGTGGGGAACCTGGTCCCGGTCCTGCTCCTGGCCCACCTGCAGCGGGCGGGCGGCACGCCGATGGTGGTGCTGGGAGGCGGGACGGGATTGATCGGCGACCCGTCGGGCAAGAGTACCGAGCGTCCCCTGCTGGACGCGGCGCAGGTGGCGGCCAACGTAGACACCCAGCGCGCGCAACTCGGCCGGTTTCTGCGCTTCGGGTCCGGGCCGGCCGACGCCAGGATAGTGAACAACGCCGACTGGCTGGGCCCGCTCGCGCTCGTGGAGTTCCTGCGGGACGTGGGCAAGCACTTTACGATCGGCTACATGCTCCAGAAGGACTCGGTGAAGAGCCGCCTCGACGCGGGGATCTCGTACACCGAATTCAGCTACATGTTGCTCCAGGCCTACGACTTCCGGGAACTGCGCCGGCGGCACCATTGCGAGCTTCAGGTGGGCGGGAGCGATCAGTGGGGCAACATCACCGCCGGGATCGAGCTGATCCGGCGCGCGGACGGCGTCGAGGCGCACGGCCTCGTGGCCCCGATGGTGACCACCGCCACGGGTGCGAAGTTCGGCAAGTCGGAGGGCAACGCGGTCTGGCTCGACGCGCGGCTCACGTCGCCCTATCAGTTCTTCCAGTACTGGATCAACGTGGACGATCGGGACGTGGACCGCTACCTCCGGATGTTCACCTTCCGGGATCGCGACGCCATCGCCGCCCTGCTCGCCGATCACGCCCGGGAGCCGGGAGCCCGTACGCCACACCGCGCGCTGGCGGGCGATCTCACGGCCCTGGTGCACGGTGAGGCGGCGGCGGCGAGCGCGGCCGAGGCGAGCCGGATCCTGTTCGGCGACCTCGAGCCGGCCAGGGCACGGGCGGACACCTGGCGCCTGCTCGCCGCGGAACTCCCGAACTCCGCACTCCCGCCCGACGTGACGCCGCAGACGGCGGTCCTGGAGCTGGTGGCGGCGACGACGCTCGTCAAGTCGCGCGGCGACGCGCGGCGCCAGCTCGTGCAGGGCGGGATCGCGCTCAACGGACGCCGGGTCGGGGAGTCGGAGGCGGCGGGCGCGCCGCTGGCCGGGGGGTTCTACCTGGTGCAGCGCGGCAAGAAGGCGCGCTTTCTCTTCACGCCGCCCGCGGGCTGATCAACGCGCAGCCAGGATCCGCGCCGCCACCCGGTCCAACTCCGAGCGGGCCGCCGCCACCGCGCCGTCCATGGCCAATCGCGGGCCAAACCCGTCGCGATGGAACCGCGGCAGGACGTGCAGGTGGAGGTGGAACACCGTCTGTCCCGCCGCCCGGCCCGCCGCGGTCCAGATGTTGAACCCGTCGGCCCCCATGGCCCGGGTCACCCCGGGCGCCAGCCGCGCGCTCACCGCAAACAGGTGCGCGGCCAGCGCCCCATCGCATTCCCGCAGGTCCGACAGGTGCCGTCGCGGCACGACGAGCGTATGCCCCGCGTGCACGGGATAGAGGTCCAGGAACGCGACCGCCAGGTCATCTTCGTAGACGCGGCTGGCGGGCTCCTGGCCCGTCACGATCCGGCAGAACACGCACTCGAGCGTCATGATCCTTCGAGCAGCTCGACGACGCGGGCGACGTCATCCATCGAATTGTACAGGTGGGGCGACAGGCGGATGCTGCCCTCGCGTATGGAGGCGACCACGCCGGCGGCGCGAAGCCGCCGGTATGCCGCGCGCACGTCGGCGGTCCGGACACACCAGATCCCGCAGTCGTGCGGGTCGTCTGCGGGCGACACCACGGTGAAACGGCCGCGCGCCGTGGCGTCCTCCAGGGGGACGCGCAGGGCCCGGAGGTGCTCCGCGATGGCGGGCACGCCCACCTCGTCGAGGAGATCGAGGCTCGCCGTCATGCCGGCCACATCCTGGAACGGCAGCGTGACCAGCTCGAAGCGGCGCGCGTCGTCGTGGAACGTGGCGTCGTAGTCGCAGAGACGGGTGAAGTCGTCCGTGCCCCGGAAGGCCATCCAGCCCGCGAACGCCGGCTCCAGCCCCCTCACCAGGTCCGCGCGGACGTACAGGAAGCCGGCGCCCCACGGACCCAGCAGCCACTTCTGCGCGCCGCAGGAGAGGAGGTCCACCGGCGTCCGGCGCAGATCCAGGGGACACTGCCCCAGGCCCTGGATGGCGTCCACGACGAGGAACGTCTCGTGCGCCCGGCAGGCCGCGCCCAGGCGATCCAGATCCATCCGATAGCCGGTCGCGAACTGCACGAAGGAGACGGCCACCGCCCGGACCCGCGGATCCGCCACGCGCTCCAGCAGGCGCGCCTCGTCCGGCCAGCCTTCGGCCGTGCGCGGCACCAGCTCGGTCCGGACGCCGCGCCGGGCCTGGAGCAGCCACGGATAGACGTTGGCGGGGAACTCTCCATCCGGCACGAGCACGAGGTCGCCGGCCCGGAACGGCAGGACCTGGGCCGCCATGTTGAGCCCGTAGCTCGTATTGGGCGCGAGCGCGATCTCGGCGGGCGACGCGTTGAGCAGCCGGGCCGCGGCTTCGCGACCCCGGGCGAGGATAGCCGGCAGCTCCTCGTCGGTGAACAACGCCGGGTCCCGGCGTTTGGCCTGAATGGCGTCCATGGCGCGCTGCGTACGGACGGGGATCGGGCCGATGGACGCGTTGTTCAGGTAAATGCGTTCGCGGCACCACGGAAACTCGAGGTCCCGGATCCGCGTCATTTCGGCGGACGGCATGCGCGCAAAGCTAGCACGCTGGCGGCGTGGCCGTCGTCTCGTAGCTTCCGGGCACGTAGCTTCCGGGCACTCGCACAGGGGCAACGGATGGGCTCGCGGCGGTGTTCGCTGATTCTGGGGGGCGGGGGCATCCGCGGGCTCGCGCACGTCGGCGTGCTGGCCGCACTCGAGGAGCATCACCTCCCGCCTGTGGAGGTCGTCGGATCGAGCGTGGGGGCCATGATCGGCGCCGCGTGGTGCGCGGGGGTGTCGTCCGACGAGTTGCGCCAGCTCGCGATCCAGGTCGAGCGGGACGACCTCTTCCGCATCGCCCACGGCGAGATGGCGCTGCGCCGTCTCCGGTCGCCCGCCATCTACCGTCCGGAACCGCTGGCGGACTTCGTCCGCGGCCTGCTCGGCGCGATCACGTTCGACGACCTGGAACATGACCTGCTCGTGAACACCGTGGACATCAACACGGGCGCGCAGGTGTTCTGGGGCAGCCCCGGGCTCAGGGACGTCCCCGTGGCAGACGCCGTGATCGCGTCCTGCGCCATGCCGGGCTTTCTGCCGCCGCACCGCATTGGCGACCGCTACTTCGTGGACGGCGCGGCGGCCGCCAACCTGCCCGTGCATCCGGCCTCGCGGCCCGACCGGGACCTCGTGATCGCGGTGGACGTGAGCGCCCGGGCGCGGCCCGGCCGCGCGGTGCACCGCCTGGGCTTCGCGGCGGTGTTCGCGCGCGGGATCGAGCTGGGCGTGCAGCGGATGGACGACATCGCGCTCCGCGCCTGGACCAAGCCGCCCCTGCTCCTGATCCGCCCAGCCGTCTGGCACGTGGACCTGCTCTCGTTCCGGCACAATGCCGAGCTGGTGGACGCCGGCCATCAGGCCACGCACGCGGTGCTCGACGCACCGCACGCCCTGCCCGCTCCCGACGCCACCGGGGTCTATCCCAGGCGGCGGGTGCGGGTCGAGATCCTGCGCGAGCGGTGCATCGGGTGCGGAGCGTGCGTGCTGGCGGGGCCGCAGGGCCAGTTCCGGATGGATGACGACGGCAAGGCCGTCGTGACGGATCCGACGCCGGTCTGGTCGCCGGTGGACGGCTACTGCGTGACGCAGTGTCCCACGTCAGCGATCGCGGCCCTGGACCTCGAGCCAGGGATCGGCGTCCCAATCCCGGCCCAGCCCGCCTGACTCCCCGGCGGCGCCGTCGCCGGCCGCCGCCACCTCCTGCAACTCGACGAGCCGGCGGTACCGACCGCCGGCGGCGAGCAGCTCGGCGGGCGTGCCCTCCTCGACGACCGCTCCCCGATCGAGCACCACGACGCGGTCCGCGCGGGACGCGGTAACCAGCCGATGCGCGATCACGAGGACGGTGCGCCCGGCGGTGAGCCGGGCGATCGCCTCCTGAAGGGCCTGTTCGGCCTCCGCGTCGAGGTGCGCCGTCGCCTCGTCCAGGATGAGGATGGGCGGATCGCGCAACAGCGCGCGCGCGATGGCCAGGCGCTGACGCTCCCCGCCAGAGAGCCGGGTGCCGCGTTCGCCGATCACCGTGTCGTAGCCCGCCGGGAGCCGCTGAATGAACGCGTGGGCGCCGGCGGCGCGGGCCGCCGCCTCGACGTCCGCCGGCGCGGCGCCCGCGCGGTCGCCATACGCGATGTTGGCCCGGACGGTCTCGTGCAGGAGCACGGTTTCCTGGCTCACGATGCCGAGCGCCGCCCGGAGCGAGCGGCGGCTGAACGCGGTCACGGGCACGCCGTCCGCCAGCACGGCGCCGCGCGTCGGCTCGACGAACCGCGGCAGGAGGTCGGCGAGCGTGGATTTCCCGGCCCCGGAGGGTCCCACCACGGCCACCATCTCGCCCCGACCGATGCGGAGGCTGACGCCGCGCAGCACCCAGTCACCGGGCTCGTAGGCCACCCAAACGTCCTGGAACGCCAGGGCGTCACGGAGCCCCGGGAACGGGCGTGCGCCGGGCGGGTCCGCTTCCTCCACGGGTGCCTCGATCAGCTCGAACAGGCGGTCGCCGGCGGCGAGCGCCTCCGCGAGCTGGGCCGGGAACTGGGCCACGGCTTTCATGGGCGACAGCATCCGAAGCGCGACCGCCACGAAGGTGACGAACACTTCCGGCCGGAGCCCGCCGTTGCCGGCCGCGAGCGCGAGCATGCCGAGCATGGCTGCCGCCGCCACGGTCTCGGCCAGCGGACTCGCGAGCAGGGCCGCGCGTTCGGCCCGCAGCACGCCGTCGCGGACATCCGCCGCGGCCGCCGCGAACCGCGCCGCTTCCTGCGGCTCGGCCGCCGCGGCCTTCACCGCGCGGGCGGACGTCGCGGTCTCCACGGTCACCGCGCCCAGCCAGCCGCGGCGCTCGGCCACACGGACCCAGCGGTCCCGCACCACCCGGTGCAGCGGTCGCAGCCCGAGCGTGACGGCGAGCACCACGGCGCCCGCCACGAGCGCCAGCCACCACGAGAGCGCGATCAGCATGGCCAGATAGACCGCCACCGCGGCCCCGCTCCGGAGCACCTGACCGAACCCGTGGAGGGCACCGCGCGTCTGGTCGGCGTCGCTCACGACGCGGGCGCCAAGTTCGCCGGCCCGCGTCTCACGAAAGAACGGCAACGCGCGCTGCTGCACCCGCGCGTAGACGGCCACCCGCAGGTCCCGCACGACGCCTTCCTGGGCCACCAGTCCGAGGTACCCCGCTGCGTAGAGGAGGGCGTTCTTGACGAGGACGGCGCCCGCGATGCAGGCCAGCACGAGGCTCAGGGCCGCCGCGCCATCTCCGCCGCGCAGCAACCCGCCGAGCACCGCCCGGAGGATGTCTTCGAGCGCGGTGGCGCTCTCGGGGAAAGCTCCCCCCGCGCCGAAGAGGAGGCGGAGGAACGGGATCAGGAGCGCGTAGGTGAAGCCCTCGGCCAGTGCCGCCAGCAAGCCGAGCGCGAGCGCGAGCGCAAACCGCCCGCGGTATGGACGGAACCACGCGAGCAGGCGACCCGCCCGCCCCATGTCAGCCGGCGCTGCGGGGGGTGAGGAGCGCCACCGGGACGATCACCTCTTCCGGCGTCACCCCACCGTGGAGGAACGCGCCGCGATAGCGGGCCTGATACTCGCGCAACTTGGTGGGATACACGAAGAAGCGGTCGCCCGTGGCGAGCAGCAACCGGGTGGCGAGCCGCCCTTTCGGGAGCCCCCAGGCCGGCAGGTCGTTCACGGTGATGGCCGCGTCGGCCTCCTCCGCCCGGAGATCGTCACCGAACTTGTACCGCAGGTGCTGGGTGGCGTCGCGCTTGGCGAAGACGGTCGCCGGGGTGTGGCAGTGGATCGAGCCGTGATCGGTCGTGAGGAGCACCGGCACGCCGCGTCGCGCCGCCTCGCGGATCGCCCGGGCCAGCGCGGAATCGAGAAACCACGTCTGCGTCAGGTTGCGCAACGCAGCCGCGTCCCGCGCCACCTCGTAGAGGATCGTGTTGTCGGAGCGGCCGTGCGTGAGCAGGTCCACGAAGTTGAAGACGAGCGCGCTCACCCCGGGCTGCGCCAGCCACCCCGGCAGCTGCCGCAGCATCTCCTCGCCATCCTGGGACGTGGTGACCTTGGCGTATCGCACGGGGATCGTCTCGCCGTGCAGCTCGCGCAGTTGCTCGGTGAGCAGCTCGGCCTCGTGCTGGTTCAGGCTCTCGTCGTCGCGCTCGCCCCACCAGTCCGGATGGCGTTTCGCGATTTCCGCGGGGAACAGTCCGCTGAAGATGGCGTTCCGCGCGTAGGGCGTGGCCGTCGGGAGGATGCTGTAGTAGTAGGACACCTCGACGTCGAACCGGTCGGTCACGAGCCCTTTCAGGATCTCCCACTGGTCCAGCCGCAGGCAGTCCACCACGACGAACAACACCGGGCCGCGCCGCCGGACCACGGGCGACAGGAACTCGCTCACGACGTCCACCGAGAGCGGTGGCCGGTCGTCGTCCGTCTGGCGCAGCCAGCGGGGGTACGACTCCTGGACGAACCGGGCGAACCCCTGGCGCAGGCTGACCTGGAGGGTGTGGAGGGCCTCGCGCAGCCCGGACTGCTGCCCGCCCGCGAGCCGGACCTCCCACTGCGCCAGCTCGGCCACGATGTCCACCCACTCGCGCCAGCCCATCGTCTGGCTGCGGCGTTCCTCCAGCTCCCGGAAGCGCGTCACGAAGTCGCGGGCCAGGCGCTGCTCCCGGATCCGGTCGCCCTCGGCCAGCCGGGTCACGACGGTCAGCACCTGCCGGGGATTCACCGGCTTGACGAGGTAGTCGTCGAGCGCGATCCCGATGGCCTCGTGCATGGTGTCGGCGGCCTCGCTCTTGGTGACCATGACGATCGGCACCGCCGCGTCCACGGCGCGGATTTCGCCCACCAGCTCGAGGCCGCGACGCCCCGGCATCTGCTCGTCGAGCAGGATCACCCCGTACCCCTGGCGACGCAGCAGGGCCAGGGCGTCGTCGCCGTTGGCCGTCAGCTCCACCTCGAACCCGTTCTCGCGCAGGAACAGCGCGTGCGCTTCGAGGGATTCGATCTCGTCGTCCACCCAGAGGACCGTCCGCGGGCGTGCCATGCGCGTAAGGTACCGACCGCCCCGCGGCCACGGCAGGCTGGCCCGGCCTCGGCACGCGTCCTACATTCGCGCCCCGTGACGGCCCCGCTCCCCGTTCTCATCGTGCGCTTCGGCGCGTTGGGCGACGTCGTGCTGGCAACGCCGCTGCTCCGGGCCATCGCCCGCGCCCATCCCGCGGCGGTCGTCACCTTCGTGACCAAGGAGGCGTGGGCCCCGCTCCTGGCCGGCCACCCGCACGTGGCGCACGTGGAAGCGCTCGCCCCCGGCGAGTCGGTGCGGGCGCTGGCCGCGCGCCTCCACCGCGGCGCGTGGGCGCACAAGCTGGATTTGCACGGGTCGCTCCGGTCGCGGGCGCTCCGCATCCTGGTGGGAGGCCGGTGGCGGGGGTACCGCCCGCCGCGCCTCCGGCGGGCGGTCCGCGTGTGGACCGGTGCGGCGGTCCGGCCGGTCACGCCCGTGGCGGAGCAGTACTTCGCGGCGGCGCGCGACCTGGGGGTCGTGCCGGACGGGGGGCCCGCCCACGTGGCGTCGAGTCCCGCCGACGTGGCGCGCGCCGCGGCGGTCATGCCGCACGCCCCGTACGTGGTGCTCGCGCCGGGAGCGGCGCACGCTACCAAGCGGTGGCCCACGAGCCACTGGGATCGCCTCACCACGCTGCTCGAGGCCCGTGGGCTCGGGACCGTCGTCGCGGGGGCGGCGGACGATGCGGGCCGGGTGACCCTTCGCGCGGCCGTCACGGCCTGCGGCATTGGCCTCGGTCCCACGGCCGCGCTGCTCCGCGGAGCCGCTGCCGTGGTTGCCGGCGACACGGGACTCATGCATCTCGCCACCGCGGTGGCGGCACCCGTGGTAGCCCTCTTCGGGCCCACCGACCCCACGCTCGGGTACGCGCCCTACCGGGCGCGCGCCGTGGTGCTGGGGCGAGACCTGCCGTGCCGACCGTGCAGCACGTATGGCGGTGCCCACTGCCCCATGCGCCATCATCGGTGCATGATTGACCTCACCCCGGACGAGGTGGAACGGGCGGTGGAGGCCCTGCTGGCATGACGGAAACCGAGACGCGGCTCCTCACGGCGCTGGCCGGCGAGGCGCGCGGTCCCAAACGGAACGCGCTGTTCGCGCTGTGGCTGGTGGCGCGGACCGCGGAGGCCGTCGTGCCGCCGGATGCCGTGCCGGCCCGGTCGCATCGGCGCCGCGTGGAGCTGTTGCAGCGTCGCCTGTCGAGCGTTTCGGTTCCGGGCGCCATCCGCCGGGCGTTGCCGGCCGCGCTCCGCCAGGTTGCGGAAGGCACCCCCAGGGCCGCCGCCCTGGCCCTTCACCAGCTGGTGGCGCCCACGCGGGAAGCGGTGGGCGCCGCGGCGGCGGACGCGCTGGCGGCCGCCGCGATCCGCGCGCGCCGCGAGGCGCTCGACCCGGAGCCCACATGACCCCTCCGCACCGACTCGAGCGGCCATCCCTTCAGAACCTGATCCAGCAGGTGGACGCCCAGTCGCCGGGAACGGTCTCGCCCGACACGGTCCCCACGGGCTTCGCCTCCGTGGACCGCGTGCTCGGCGGGGGGCTCCGCCGCCGCGATCTCATCGTGCTGGGCGGCGACGTGGGGGCGGGCAAGTCGGCGTTTGCTCTCTCACTGGCGCTCCGGGTGGCCGGGGCGGGGTTCCCCGTGGTGTTCTGCTCGGGCGAGATGGACGAGGACCGTCTCCTGGAGCGGGCGCTCGCGCTCGAGGGCAAGGTCCGCATTGACGATTTGCGGGCGGCCACGCTGAGCGAGGAGCGGCGCGCGGCGATCGGCGCCGCCGCCCTGCGGCTCCGGGACCTGCCCATCACCTACCTGCCACTCGTGGGCCGGCAGTTCGACGAGGCGCTCGAGCCGGCGTGGCCGCGGGCTCCGGCGCTGGTCGTGGTGGACTACCTCCAGCTGCTCCCGGCCCCCGCGCCGCGGCCGACCCGTGACGAGGATGCCGCGGAGTCAGTGCGGGCGCTCAAGGCCGTGGCGCTCGAGCGGCGGCTGGCCTGCCTCGCGGTGGCCCAGCTACCGGGGCTCCGCCCGGACCGGAGCGACGCGCGGCCCACGCTCGACGACTTCGGCACGCTCGGCGCCGTGAAGCAGCACGCCGACGTGGTGCTCAGCCTGTATCGCGAGGAGATGTACAACCCAGGCGGCGGGGTCGAAGGCGCCACGGAGCTGATCGTGGGCAAGAACCGCAACGGGCCCACCGGTTTCGTGGATCTCTACTTCTACCGTCAGTGGCTCCGGTTCGAGGACATGCTGGACCCGGCGTGACGCACCCAGGCGACCGATCCGAGGACGACGGCCATGGCCGCGAGCGTCCGCCCGGTGATGGTCTCGCCGAGGATGGCCCACCCCAGCAGGACGGCGACGACCGTGTTCACGTACGAGTAGGTGCCGACGACCGTGGGCGCCATGTGGCGGAGCACGTAGACGTAGGCGCTGTACCCCACGAGCGACCCGAACACGATCAGGTAGGCCAGAGCGCCCACGCCGCTCGGCGACCAGCGCAGCCGTCCCGTCTCGCCGAGCGCCGTTCCCAGCACGGTGAGCGCGATCCCCCCGGTCAGCATCTGGAGGGCGGAGTTGATCTCCGCCGGCGCCTCGGACGGCCGCCTACTCGAAAACACCGATCCCGCCGCCCACGCCGCCGAGGCGGTCGTGAGGGCCAGCGGGCCACGCCAGTCCGCGTCGCGCAGCGCTCCGAGGTCCGCGTCCACGAGCAGCAGCGTCCCGCCGAAGCCGGCCAGCAGGCCCGCCACCTGCCGCCACGTGGGTCGCGCGCGGCTGCCGGGCACCAGCGCATCGAACAGGGCAAGCCAGAGGGTGACCGTCACGACGATGATCGCGGCGACCCCCGACGGCGTGAACTGCTCCGCCCACACCACGAGGCCGTTGCCACAGCACAGGAGCAGGAAGCCCACGACCGCGTTGGTGATCCAGTCGCGGCGGCGTGTGGGGAGACGGCGCCCGAGCAGCCGCGCGACGCTGAGCAGGAGACCGCCGGCAATGAGGAAGCGGATCCCCCCGAACAGCGCCGGCGGGAGGTCCGCCACGCCAATCCGGATCGCGAGGTACGTCGAGCCCCAGACCACGCAGAGCACGACATAGGCGACGAGCACCCGCCCGGACGTGGTGTGCATGGCGGACCCGCCGACGTCAGCGTCCGGACGCGGTGGTGTCTGCGGCCGTCGCGATCAGCGAGACCTGCGCGCGGCCGCCCGGCACCGGACGGATCAAGATCCAGATCGGCCGGCCTTCCGGGGAGCGCGCGTGGAGCGTCACCTGGCCATCGGGGGCCGTCGCGTCACCGCGAATGTCCCACGAGCGCTCGTCCAGAACGCGCCGGTAGAACCGCGCGACCGAGTCGGCCGACACGGGCACGTCGGCGATGGCCTCGGCCGCGTTCGCGGACCCGCCGGCAAAGCGGGAGCCCGGCAGGACCGGGAGTCCGGCAAAGACGTCGGCCGAGGCGACGGGCTCGTCGGGGGGCGCGTCGGCGGCGGGGGTGCGCTCGCCGCAGGCCGCGAGCGGGATCAGACAGGCGCACAGGCAGAGCAAGCGTCGCATGGGAGCGAACGTACCCGACTCCGCGGATCCATGGAAGCTCCATCTCGCCCGGGCCGGCGGGGGCCCCTATATTTTTGGTTTGGGCTCAGATCCATCTTTCGGTTGGACACGGGGTTAGCGGCATGGCGGGTCATAGCAAGTGGAAGCAGATCAAACACAAGAAGGCGGCCGCGGACGCCAAGCGCGGTGCCGCGTTCACGAAGCTGATCAAGGAGATCACCATCGCCGCCCGGCAGGGCGGCGGCGACCCCGCCGGCAACGCCCGCCTGCGTACGGCCATTGATGCCGCCAAGGCGGGGAACATGCCCAACGACAACATTGACCGCGCCATCAACAAGGGGACGGGCGAGCTGGAGGGCGTGCACTACGAGGACGCCACGTACGAGGGCTTCGGGCCGGGCGGGGCCGCCATCATCATCCAGGTGACAACCGACAACGCGAACCGCACGGTGGCGGAGATCCGGCACGTCTTTTCGCGCTACGGCGGGAACCTGGGCGCGCCCAATTCCGTGGCGTGGATGTTCGAAAAGCGGGGACAGATGACGCTCGACGCGGCGCGATACGACGAGGACGCCGCGCTCGAGGCGGCGCTCGAGGCGGGCGCCGACGACGTGGCCCGGGACGGCGACCTGTACGTGATCACGACCGCCCCCACCGCGTTGCACCAGGTGGCGGACGGGCTGCGGGCCCGTGGGCTCGAGCCGCAGGACCCGGAGGTCGCCATGGTCCCGGCCAACACGATCCGGGTCGAGGGAGCGGACGCCGAGAGGCTCCTGCGCCTGATGGAGGCGATCGAGGAGCACGACGACGTCTCGAAGGTGTTCAGCAACTTCGATATTGACGCCGAGACGCTCGCGGCGATCGGCGAGTGAGCCGCCTCGTGCTGGGGGTGGACCCCGGCACGGCGACGACGGGATATGGTGTGGTCGAGGCGGAGCCCGGACGGCCGGGCCGGCTGGTGGAATGCGGGGTGCTGCGGACGGAGGCCGGCACCCCCCTGGCGGAGCGCCTCGCGAGCCTGCACGACGGGATGCGGGACCTGCTCCAGCACCATCACCCCGACGTCGTGGCCGTCGAGAGCATCTTCTACGCCAAGAACGTCCGGACGAGCATCGTGCTCAGCCACGCGCGCGGCGTTATCCTCCTTGCGGCGGCCCAGGCCGGCGTGACGGTGGCCGAGTTCGCGCCTGCCGTCGTGAAGAAGGCGGTCGTCGGGCGTGGCCGCGCAACCAAGGCCCAGGTGGGATTCATGGTGCAGCAGCTGCTCCGGTTGCGGCAGGCCCCCCGCCCGGCGGACGCGGCCGACGGCGTGGCCATCGCGCTGGCGTACATTCTCACCGCGCCGCGGCGATGATCACCGGGGTCCGCGGCACGCTCACCGCCCGGCTGGGCGACAAGGTGGTGGTGGAGACGGCGTCCGGCGTGAGCTACGAGCTGGCGGTGCCGCTGGGCGTGCTCGAGCGGCTGCCGGCCGAAGGCGCCGCCGTGGACCTTCGCACCGTGCTGGTGGTGCGCGAGGACGGCTGGGCACTGTACGGGTTCGACCGGGACTACGAGCACGGGGTGTTCCAGCGGCTGCTCGGCACCTCGGGCGTGGGCCCCCGGCTGGCGCTGGCGTTGCTCTCGTCGCTGGGCGGGCCGCGGGTGGTGAGCGCGCTCAAGGGGGGCGACCTGGCCGCGCTCTGCACGGTGCCCGGGGTGGGCAAGAAGACGGCGGAGCGCATGGTGCTGGAGCTCAAGGACCGCCTGGGCGACCTCACGCCGCCCGGCGAAACACCGGCCCGGGCCCCGGCCGCCGATCAGGCCGTGCAGGCCCTCGTCAATCTCGGCTACGGCGCGGCGGATGCCGACCGGGCCGTCCGCGCCGCGCTGGCGGAGCGCGGGGCGGCCGCCGCCGCCGAGCTGATCCGCCAGGCCCTTCAAACGCTCGCGAGGCGTGCATGACGACGGCTGAATGGAAGTGCGTGAAGTGCGGAGTCACCAACCGGAAGCTCGTGCCCAAGGGCACGACCTCGGCACCCGACAAGTGCGTGACGTGCCGGACCGCGCACGTCGTGACACCGGGCGCGCGCCCGGCATTCTGGGAGGCCGTGGTCAAGACGTGACGTCCCGCGAGATCACCACGCCCGATCCGCTGCCCGACGAGACCGCGGCCGACGCCTCGCTGCGGCCGTCGCGGCTGGACGAGTTCGTGGGCCAGGCGCAGGTGAAGGAGAACCTCCAGATCGCCATTGACGCGGCACGGCAGCGGGGCGAACCGCTGGACCACACGCTCTTCTTCGGGCCCCCGGGACTCGGCAAGACGACGCTGGCCATGCTGATGGCCCGGGAGATGGGGGTCAACATCCGCACCACGAGCGGGCCCGTGCTCGAGCGGTCGGGTGACCTGGTGGGCATGCTCACCACGCTCCAGCGCGGCGACATCCTGTTCGTGGACGAGATCCACCGCCTGCGGCCGCAGCTCGAGGAGTTTCTCTACCCCGCCATGGAGGAGTTCCGGGTGGACGTGCGGATTGCCGACGGGCCGAACGCCCAGACGATTCCCATGGAAATCGAACCGTTCACGCTGATCGGCGCCTCGACACGCTACGGGATGCTCACACCGCCCATGCGGGCGCGGTTCGGCATGGTCGAGCGCCTCGGCTACTACCCGCCGGAAGACCTCGCGCTGATCGTGCGCCGCTCCGCCGGGATCCTGGGCGTGCCCACCGATCCGGACGGCGCGGAGGAGCTGGCCCGGCGGAGCCGCGGCACGCCGCGCGTGGCCAACCGGCTGCTGCGCCGCGTCCGCGACTACGCGCAGGTGAAGGGGGACGGGACGATCACCCGCGCGGTGGCGGAAACCGCGCTCCGGCGCCTGAACGTGGACGAGTACGGGCTCGACGACATGGACGCCCGGATCCTCACGATGATCATCGAGAAGTTCGGCGGCGGGCCGGTGGGCCTCAACACGATCGCCGTGGCGGTGGGCGAGGACCCCGGAACGATCGAGGACGTGTACGAGCCGTTCCTGATCCAGCAGGGGTTTCTGCACCGCACGCCGCGCGGCCGCCAGGCGACGCCGGCGGCCTACCGGCACTTCGGGTTTTCGGCGCCCTCCGGCTCGCAACCGGGACTGTTCAGCTAACGGCTCCGGCGCCGTCGGCCGAACTGTCTCCGCGCCGGGGGGTATGGCAAGCGTGATGCGCCGTCCGCTCCTGCTCGGTCTCCTCGCCACCGGCCTTCCGTCGGGGCTGGGCGCCCAAACGCTGGACGAGGTTCGCCGGCTCGCGGCCGCCGGCGACACGCTCGCGGCGATCACCGCGGTGGAGGCGCTGCTCAAGCGAAACCGACGGGACGCCGAGGCGCAGTGGGTCGCGGGCCTGCTGCACCTTTCACAGCACGTGCCCGGGGCCAAGGTCAGCCGCGCCCGGCGCAAGGCCGAGGAGCATCTCAAGTACGCCACCCGGTTCGAGCCGGACAGCGCCAAGTACTGGCTCTCACTGGCCGACTTGTTCCGCGCCGACGACCTGGTCACCCTGCGGGTGCAGGTAGCGGGCCTCGTCGAGCACGCGGCGCAGGCGCTGACGATCGCCCCCAGCGACTCGCTCACGGTGGAAGTGGGATACCGGGCGGCGCGCCTGGAATGGGAGCGGCACGAGCACTTCGGCCGGCGCTACGCGCCGTTTGACGCCGGAGCCCCGCTCAGCATTCCCCACGTGTTCGCGGAATGGAAGTACTGGGAGGCGTTCTTTGAGCGCGGCGTGCGGGAGGTCCCGGTTTCCGGTCAGCAGCTCATGAACGCCGAAGGGGCCCTGTGGCAGGTACTGCGCGCCAACCCGGGTGACGTGCGCGCCACCGGCCTGCTCGTCGTGCTGATGGGGGAGACGTATCGCTGGGAGGAGACGATCCCGCTGGCCCGCCGGCTCGTGCGCGCCGTTCCCGACAGCGGGCGGGCCTGGGCGCTGCTCGGGCTTGCCTGCGCCCGCGCCGGCCGGTGGACCGACGCGACCGCGGCGTTCGACGGCGCCTTCCAGCGGATGGCGCCGCACGAGCTGGCCCCATACCGCGACCTTGGCCGGATCATGCGGCGTGCGGACCGCCTGCGCTGGGATGCGGCGCCCGACACGTCGCGGTCCCGACTCGACTCGCTGTTCTGGCAGGTGGCGCGCCCGCTCGCGCTCACGGACCGGAACGAGCTCCAGGCGGAGTTCTACGCGCGCCTCACGTACGTGGAGCACCGCTGGTCCGATCCGTGGCTCCGGTTCCGCGGTCATGACACCGACATCGGTTCCGTCTACGTGGCGTACGGGCCACCGAACGTGTGGATGGTCTTCGATCGGCAGCGGATCGTCTGGGTCTACCAGCCGTCCCGCTACCGGTTCCAGTTCTCCCTGGCCCCCGGATACACCAGGGCACGGTTCGCGGCGTCGTCGCGCGAGGGGTTGCGCGTGGCCCAGGAAGAGAACCCCGCGCGGTTCGACAACGTGCCGCTGCTCCGCACGCTCGACACGGTGCTCGTGCAGGTGGCGCAGTTCCGCGGGACCGGGGATACGACGGCGGTCGTGATCTTCGGCGCGGTCCCGTTGACGCGGATCGTCGAGGGGACCTCCCCAATCGCGGGGCTGGAGTTCACGAGCGGCGCGGTCGTCACGGACAGTCTGGGCCGCGAGCTGCAGCGCGACCGCCGGTCCGAGTTGGTCCCGGAGGCGGGACCGGACGGTGTCGTGCATCGCAGCTGGCGGCTCGGCCTCGTGCCCGGAGCGTATCTGTTGCGCGCCGAGGCCCATCTGCCGACTCTGGATCGCGGGGCGCGCGGCATGGAACCCCTGACGATCCGCGGGTACCCGGCCGGCCCGCTCGCCCTCTCCGACGTGCTGGCCGCCGCGCGGCTCCAGCCGCGCGATTCCCTGGCCCGGCGATGGCGCGATTTCTTCGTCGAGCCGAACGGCGGCCGGTTCCTGCCGGGGGATTCGCTGGCCCTCCTCTGGGAGATCTACGACCCGGCCACGGATACGAGCGGTGTGGCCCATTTCGACGTGCAGCTCCGGATCACCATCGACGCCATCGAACGCCGCTCATTCGCTGCCCAGATCGTCGGGGGGCTGGGCGATGCCATGGGGCTCTCCGCCCAGGGCGACGATCGGGTCTCGCTCGATTACGAGCGGCAGGCCACGGTCGGTCCGGACGGCGCGGTCGCCGAATTCGTGACCGTCGCGTTGCGGGATGCCCCCGAGGGCTGGTACACCGTGGGCGTCACCGTCCGGGACCGGGCCACGGGAGCCGTCGCGACCCGCGAACGGGTGATCGTCGTGAGCCGCGACCCGCCAGCCCGCCGCGCAGATTACACGACCTTTCGGTGAGGGCGCTCCTTTTGCCTCCCATGCACAGCATCCTCGGACACGCGGCCATCCTCGCGGGCCTGCTTGGCATCCCGTCCTTCACCGCCGCCCAGACGGCCTGCGGCGCCACACTGCTCGCTCGAGGCGACACGACCGGGGCCATCGCCGACTGTGAGATCCTGGCGGTGGGCCCGCCCGAAAGCGCCGAGGCGCGCCATCGGGCCGGCCAGCTGCTCCTGGCGCGCTACCTTGCGGGCGCGCAAAGCGACGCGGACCGCGACCGGGCCGAGCGCCACTTCACCCGCGCCACCGAGTTGGCGCCGGACAGTGCCCGCTACCTGCTGGGGCTCGCCGACGTCGCGCGGACCAAGACCCTGATCTTCGAGCGGTCGCGGGTGGGCGAGCTGGTAGACCGCGCGCTGGCGCTCGCCCGCGAGCACGGGTCGGGGCACCTGGCGGAGATCGAGTTCCGTGCCGCGGTGGTGGACTGGGAGCGCTACGAACAGCTCGCGCACCGCTACGCGTTCTTCGGCGACGCGCAGTCGGTGGATCCCTACCTGATGGTGAACGAGTGGAGGGACGTGGAGACGTTCTTCGGCTCACAGGTGCGGCCCGTGGCCGGCGACCCCGGTGGGAACGACCGGCGGGCGTCCGAGGAGCACCTGCGGGCCGCGCTCTCGGCCGATCCCCGCCACGTCAACGCCGCCGGCCTCCTGGCGGTCCTGCTCCTCGAGGACGGTCGGCGCGTGGAAGCGGTGGAGCTGGGGCGCACCCTCGTGCGCGCCGCGCCCGACAGCGGGCGCGCCTGGGCGGTGCTGGGGATGACGCTGGCCCGCGAGGATCGGTGGGCCGAAGCGCAAGGGGCGTTCGACTCCGCGCTCGCCCGCCTGGAAGCCGCGGCGGCGGCCCCGTACCGGAACCTCGGGTTCATCCTCAAGAGCATGGATCAGGCGCGCTATGGTGCGATGACCTCCCGCCAGCAGGAGATCCTGGCCCAACTCTACTGGGCGGTGAGCCAGCCGCTCTTCCTGGCCGACGTGAACGAGGCCCGGGTCGAGTTCTTCGCGCGGCTAACCTACGTCATCCACCGCTGGAGCGACCCCCTCCGCCGCGCCCCGGGCTACGATTCCGACCGCGGTGCGGTGTACCTGCGGTGGGGCCCGCCGGACGTGTGGGCCTCCTTCGGTCGGAGCGCACAGAGCCAGTGGGACGCCCTGAGCAGCCTGGAGGGCGAGCGCAACACGATCATCTGGGTCTACAACGCGTCGCAGCTCCGGTTCGTGTTCTCGATGACCCCCGGATTCGGGCGGACCACGTTCTCGGGCGACTTCCGGACCTTCTATAACGAGACCCGGGACCTCTTTCCGGTTCGATTCGACAACGTCCCCGCCATCGCGGACATGGACACGATCCTCGTCCAATTCGCGCAGTTCCGCGGGGAGCGAACCGAGAGCACCGAACTGGGCGTGTATGCCTTCATGCCGATCGGACGGATGGCCCGGGACGTGGAGGCGGGCGATCTCCGGCTGGAGACGGCGGCCACGGTGCACGACGGACGCATGGCCGAGGTCCAGGGTCACCGGCGGGACGAAGTGATCCGGGGAGGAGACTCGTTGCAGGTGGAGCGGCGCAGCTTTCGGTTCGAGGTGGAACCCGACGCGTACCTGCTGCGGGTCGAGGCCCGGCTCCCCGCGGCCGAGCGGGCCGCGCGGAGCACGTCCGCGCTGTCGGTGCGCGCCTACGGTACGGATTCCCTCACGCTCTCCGACGTGCTCGTGGCCGACCGCGTGGCGCCACGCGACTCGATCTTCACCCGCTGGACGGACTTCCTGCTGAGTCCCAGCGCTGGCCGGTTCGCGCCGAACGACCCCGTGGGCCTGCTGTGGGAAATCTACAACCTGACCCCGGACAGTCTCGGGATTGCCCGGTATACGGTCGAGGTCCGCTTTACCGTGCTCAGCGTCGAGCGTCGCGGGTTTGCCGCCCGCGTTCTGGGAGGCCTGGGGGACGCCATGGGCCTTTCCGCGCGTGGCGACGACCGGGTGGCCCTCACGTATGACCGCGAGGTGCGCGTCGCGGCCGGCGGCCGGCAGGTCGAGTACCTCCTGGTGGATCTCGACGACGCGCCCCTCGCGGACTACGGCATCGCCGTGCGTGTCCTGGACCGCACCACCGGGCGGGCCGTGGAGGCGATCCGGCGGATCACCGTCACCAACACGCCGCTCGCGCGGAACTGACGCCGCCGGCGTCATCCCCCCGTGGCCACCCCGATGCCGCCGGAGCGAGAGCCGGTTCGCCCGGCGGACGACTTCGACTACACGTGTCCCGCGGAACTGATCGCACAGCACCCCGCGCCCGACCGGGCGTCCAGCCGGTTGCTCGTCCTCGGCCGCGCCGACGGCCGCCTGGCCCACCGGACCTTCCGCGAGTTCCCGGAGCTGCTGAACCCGGGCGACGTGCTTGTGCTCAACACCAGTCGCGTGATGCCCGCCCGGTTGATCGGTCGGCGTGACAATGGCCGGCCGGCGGAAGTGCTGCTCGTGCATCCGGAGCCCGACGGTACGTGGCTGGCCATGGTGCATCCAGGCGGGAAGCTCAAGGTGGGGCGGAGGGTGTGGGTGGGGGGGGGAGGGAGGGCAGAGGGGGGAGACGAAGCGGAGATCGAAATCGTGGGCGTGGTGGGTGGAGGGCTCCGGCACGTGCAGCTCCACGGGATGGACCCGCGGGCGGTCATGCAGCGTTTTGGATCGGTGCCACTGCCGCCCTACATCCACCGCGCGCCGGAGGCCGAGGATCGGGAGCGGTATCAGACGGTCTACGCGCAGGCGGACGGGAGTGTAGCGGCGCCCACCGCGGGTCTGCACTTCACGCCGGAGATTCTCTCGGCCGTGCGCGCGCGCGGTGTGATGGTGACCGAGGTAGTGCTGCACGTGGGACCGGGCACGTTCAAGCCCGTGGAAGTGGAGGATCCGCGGGATCACGTCATGCACGCGGAGTGGTACGAAATCGGCGCCGCCGCCGCGGAGGTGATCACCACCGCGCGGGCCCGTGGCGGTCGCGTCTGGGCCGTCGGCACCACCGTAGCCCGCGTCCTCGAAACGTCCGCCCTCCCTGCCCCTCCTGGCCCCACTGCCGGGGCGGTGCGGAGCGGAGCAGGCTGGACCGACCTGTTCATCTATCCGCCGTTCCCGTTCCGCGCCGTGGACGCCCTGCTCACCAACTTCCACCTGCCGCGGTCCACGCTGCTGATGCTGGTCGCGGCCTTTGGCGGCTACGAGCCCGTGATGGCGGCGTACGGGGAGGCCGTGCGCGAGCGGTACCGGCTGTACAGCTACGGCGACGCGATGGCCGTGGTGTGAGGTCGCCCCCACCCGCCAGTGCGACGCGGTACCGCTCCGAGTCTTACATTCCCTCCGTGTTCGATTTCCATCTCGACGCCCGGCACGGCGCCGCGCGCGCCGGCACCCTGACGCTCCCGCGAGGCATCGTGCGGACCCCCGCGTTCATGCCCGTGGGCACGCAAGGCACCGTCCGCGCGCTGTCGCCACTCGACCTCCGCGCGGTGGGCACGCAGATACTGCTGGCCAACACGTACCACCTCCACGTCCGCCCGGGGGAAGACGTCGTGGCGGCCTTGGGCGGGCTGCATCGCTTCATGGGATGGGACGGACCCATTCTCACCGACTCCGGCGGCTTTCAGATTTTCTCACTGGAAGGCCACCGCCGCGTGGACGAGGACGGCGTCGCGTTCCGCTCCCACGTGGACGGCAGCACCCGCTACCTCACGCCCGAGCGGGCCATGGAGGTCCAGTGGACACTCGGCCCGGACGTCGCGATGGCGCTCGACCACGTGGTGGCGGGCACGGCGGACGCCGCGGCGGCGGCGGATGCGCTGGCCCGCACGACGCGCTGGCTGGCGCGCTGCCGCACGCGGCACGCGGCCCTCACCCGGGACGCACCCGACCGACAGACGCTCTGGCCCATCCTCCAGGGCGGTACGGACCCCGCCCTGCGTGCGGCGGCCGTGGCGCAGGTGCTCGACCTGACGACCTGGACGGGCCTTGCCGTGGGCGGCCTCGCGGTGGGCGAGCCGCGGCCGGTGATGTACGCTACCCTCGAGGCGCTCGAACCCCGTCTGCCCGCCGCGATGCCGCGTTATCTTATGGGCGTCGGGTTTCCCGAGGATCTGCTGGCCGCGGTGGCCCGCGGCATGGACCTGTTCGATTGCGTGGCGCCGACCCGCAACGGACGGAACGGCCAGGCGTTCACCGCCGACGGGCCGGTGAACATCCGCAACGCCGTCCATCGCACCGATCCCGGACCGCTTGACGACACCTGCGACTGCGAGACGTGCCGGACGTACAGCCGCGGGTACCTGCGCCACCTGTTCGTGGCCGACGAGCTGCTCGGCCTGCGGTTGCTGTCGCTGCACAACGTCCGGTTCCTGATCCGCCTGGGCGAGGACGCCCGCCGCCGCGTGCTGGACGGCACGTTCGACGGATGGCACCGCGACTGGCTCGCCCGTTACACGACTCGGAGCACTGCGTGACCCTACCGACGCTCTTTCTCCTGCTCGCGCCGTCCGGTCAGGCCGGCGGCCGCGGCCTCGGCATCATCCTGTTTCAGGCGGCCGCGTTCATCGCGATCATCTATTTCCTCCTGATCCGCCCCAAGGTCCAGCAGGAGAAGCGGCACCGCGAGCAGATCGCCCAGGTCAAGCGCGGCGACGAGATCGTGACGGCGGGCGGGATCGTGGGCGAGGTGGTCCACATCAAGGACGACCGGCTCACGCTGAAGACCGGCGAGTCGCGCATCGTGGTGCTGCGCGACCGGATCGCGGAGGTGCGGCCGGCAGGCGCCGGGGAGCCGGCCGGCAGATGAGCGTGCGGTCCATCCACGTGCTCGGCTCACCGGTCCTCCGGGAGCGCGCGCGTGCCGTCGGCATGCCCACCGCCGACACGGCGGCGTTCGTCCAGGACCTGTTCGACACGATGCGCGCCGCGGAGGGTGTGGGCCTCGCGGCCAATCAGGTGGGCGTGGCGGAGCGAGTGGCGGTCGTGGATACCCACGAGGGGGAGCCGATCGTCCTGATTGATCCCGTGATCGTGGAGCGGCACGGCCAGGAACGCGGCGAAGAGGGCTGCCTGTCCATTCCGGGGCCCGACTTCTCCGGGGCGGTGGACCGGGCCACCCGGATCGTGATCGAGACCACGACCCTCCAGGGCCAGCGCGTGCGGATGGAAGTGCTGGATCACCGGGCGCGGGCCGTGCAGCACGAGGTGGACCACCTGGACGGCATCCTGTTCATTGACCACCTGAGCCCGCTCAAACGGCGCATGCTCCTCCGCAAATGGGAGAAGCAGCGAAAAGACAAATCCGGCTACGTGCAGGCGCCGGCACCCGCCGGCGGCTACTAGCCATGCGGCTGGTGTTCTTCGGTACGCCCGACTTCGCGGTGCCCGCCCTGCGCTCCCTGATCGGCGAAGGGTTCGACGTCGCCGCCGTCGTGACGCAGCCGGACCGCCCGCAGGGGCGTTCCCGCAGCCAGCTCGTGCCGCCGCCGGTCAAGGAGGTCGCCGTGGCCGAGGACCTTCCGGTTCTCCAGCCCGAGCGCCCGGGCGACCCGGCCTTTCTCGAGACGCTGCGGCCGTACGCGCCGGACCTGGGCATCGTGATCGCCTACGGGCACATCCTCAAGCCCGGCCTGCTCGCGCTCCCCACGCGTGGCATGCTCAACGTCCACGCGTCCCTGCTCCCCGCGCTCCGGGGCGCGGCCCCCATTCAGCACGCGGTCATGCGGGGGCTCGAGGAGACGGGTGTCAGCGTGATGCAGATGGACGAGGGAATGGACACCGGCCCCATCCTCCATCAGGTGCCGACGCCGGTCGCGACGGACGAGACGGCAGGGGAGCTCGAGATCCGGCTGGCCGAGCTGGGTGCGCTCGCCCTGATCGAAGCCCTGGCGCTGCTGGAGGCGGGCGTGCTCGTGCCCCGCAACCAGGACCATGCCCACGCAACCTACGCTCCCAAGCTCACGGTGGACGGAGCGCGGATCTCCTGGACGGATGCCGCGGGCCACGTAGCGCGCCGCGTGCGCGGTCTGGACCCCCGACCCGGAGCGTGGACCGAGTTGGGCGACCGCCGGATCAAGCTCTTCGGCCCGCGCCCCGCCGGTGGAACGCCTCCCGGGACGGCGCCGGGCGAGATCGTGGAGACCGATCCCGCGCTCCTGGTGGCCACCGGGGACGGCCTCCTCCAGTTCCTGGACGTGCAGCCGGAGGGCAAGGCCCGGCTCTCGGCCGCGGACTGGGCGCGCGGCCGCGGGGCCCACCCGGGCGACACGTTCCGCTGACCCCGGTTCCCGTGGTGCACGCGGTGACGGACGACCGCGTGCTCGCACTCCCGGATTTTCTCGAGCGCGCCGCGGCGCTCGCGCTGGGTCCCGACTGCGCCATTCACCTGCGCGGCCGGCTCGCGGGCCGCCGGCTCCTGGCCCTTGCCGATCACCTGCGCCGCATCACGGCCGCGTCGGGGACCCGGCTCCTGATCCATGACCGGCTGGACGTCGCGGTACTGTGCGGCGCGGACGGGGTCCATCTCCCCGCCGCGGGCGTCCCGACCACGCGCGCGCGGGCCGCGCTCCCCGCCGGGACCCTGATCGGCCGATCGGTGCATTCGCCCGCCGAGGCGCGTGCGGCCGCGGCCGAGGGGAATGACTACGTGTTTCTCGGGAACATCTGGCCCACGGCGTCCCACCCGGGGCGGCCGGGCATCAGCCCCGCGGCCATTACGCGGGCCGGGCCGGCGCGGGTCATTGCGATCGGCGGTGTCACCACCGCCACCGCGGCGGAGGCCGCCCGGGAGGGGGCCGCGGGCGTCGCCGCGATCCGGGCGCTGTGGGACGCCGCGGATCCGGCTGCGACAGCCCGCGCTTTCCGAGTACTTTTCCAGGGATGACCACCGACCCGATCCGGATCACCGTGAACGGCGAGCCGCGCGAGTTCCCCGACGGGCTCACGCTGCTCGCCCTGCTCGAGCATTTCGCGCTCGACCCGCGCGCCGTCGTGGTGGAACGCAACCGCGAGATCGTGCGGCGCCCGGCCCTGGCCGAGACCGCGGTGCGGGCCGGTGACGCCATCGAGCTGGTGCATTTCGTGGGAGGTGGGTGACGTGACCGCCGCCACCGCCGTGCAGGATACCGCGTTCACGATCGCCGGGCGGGCGTTCCGCTCGCGCCTGATCGTGGGGACGGGCAAATACAAGGACAACGCGACCATGGTGGCGGCGCACGAGGCCTCGGGCGCCGACATCGTGACGGTGGCGGTGCGACGTGTGGACCTGGACCGCACCCGGGAAGCGGGGATCCTGTACCACATCGATCCCAAGCGGCACTTCCTGCTGGCGAACACCGCCGGCTGCTACAGCGCGGACGACGCCATCCGGTATGCGCGCCTGGCGCGCGAGGCCGGGTTCAACGACTTCCTGAAGCTCGAGGTGATCGGCGACCAGCAGACCCTGCTGCCCGACGTGGCCCAGCTCCTCACCGCCACCGCCGTGCTGGGCAAGGAGGGATTCCAGGTCCTCGCGTACACGAACGAAGACCTGGTGACGGCGCTGCGGCTCGAGGACGCCGGCTGCGCCGCCGTCATGCCGCTCGCCTCGCCCATCGGGAGCGGCCTCGGGCTGCTCAACCCGTACGCGGTGCGCACGATCAAGCATCGCCTGTCCGTGCCGATCATCGTGGACGCGGGCGTCGGCACCGCATCCGACGCGTGCGTGACGATGGAGCAGGGCGTGGACGGCATCCTGATGAACACCGCCATTGCCGAAGCCGCCGATCCCGTGGGAATGGCCACGGCCATGCGCCACGCCGTGCTGGCCGGGCGGCTGGCCTTCCTGTCCGGACGCATGCCGCGCCGGGAGGTGGCCGTGCCCTCGAGCCCGGTCACGGGCATGCTCGGCTAAGGACGTTGTCATGATGGCCCAGGACGAGACCACCAGCCCGGAGCCCGTGGCGCTCCCGGCCGCACATCCGGCGGGGCCGGACCGCGGCTTCGCGGCGCGTCGCGCGGCGCTCGAAGTGCTGCGCGGTATCCGGCGCCACGAGACGTTCGACGTGGCGCTGACGCGCTCGGTTGCCGAGCTGGACGAGGCGGATCGCCGGCTGGTCCACGAAATCAGCGCGGGCGTGCTGCGCCAGCGGGGAGAGCTGGATCGCCTGCTCACGCCCTGCGTAACGGGCGACTGGCACCGGGTGCGGGAGGACATGCGCGACGTGCTCCGGCTCGGCGCCTATCAGCTGCATCATCTGTCGCGCGTGCCGGTGCACGCCGCGGTGGCCGCCACGGTCGAGGTGGCCAAGCGCGAGCACGGCGCGCGCTCCGCCGGCTTTGCCAATGCGGTGCTGCGCCGGCTCGCCAAGGAGCTGGCCGCGGGCGGCCCGGTGGCGGAGCCCGCCCCGGGTCCGCGAGGAGGGCGCGCGCTCGGGCGGGAGTACTCGCACCCCACGTGGATGGTGGCGCGCTGGCTGGCGCGGTTCGGACCGGACCGCACGGAGGCGCTCCTCCGGCACAACAACGCGCGGAGCGCGATTCACCTCCAGCCCGCACGCTGGCCGCTGGACCGGCTGCGCGACGCCTTCCGGGAGGCCGGCGTCCCCTTCGCCGAGACCGAGGGGCTGCCGGGGGTGAGCGTACAGGGCGTGCGCGTGCACGAGCTTCCCGGATACGGGGAGGGCGCGTTCGTCGTGCAGGACCCCGCGCAGGCGCTCGCGCTCGCGCACGCGGCCGTGCCCGCCGGGAGTCTCGTGTGGGACGCGTGCGCGGCCCCGGGCGGCAAGGCCGCGCGGCTGGCCGCCACCTGCCGCGTGCTGGCCTGCGATCCGCGGCGCGTGCGCCTCCCCCGCCTGGTAGACACGGTCCGCCGCGCGGCGCCGGGGGTGTGGGTGGCATGCGCCGACGCCCTGGCGGCGCCCGTGCGCCCCGAGAGCTGCGACGTGGTGTTGCTCGACGCGCCGTGCAGCGCCACCGGCACCATCGCCAAGCACCCCGACGCCCGCTGGCGGCTGTCGGCGCGCCGGATCCAGCGCCTCGTCGCACTGCAGGCCGGGCTGCTCGACGGGGCCGCCGCCGCGGTCCGGCCCGGCGGCATGCTCGCCTACCTCACCTGCTCGCTGGAGCAGGAGGAAAACGGGGACCAGGTGGACGCGTTCCTGCGCCGTCACCCGGACTTCCGCCGCACCAAAGACGACCTCGTGCTCTTCCCACCCGATCGCGGCACGGACGGCGCGTTCGCGGCGCACTTGGAGCGCCAGGCATGAAGTTCCGCCGGCGCTTCGCCACGGGCGGTCTTCTGGGCGGCCTGCTGCGGTCACTCGGGGCGGCATGGGCGCGGGTGCGGCCTTCGCGGAGCCCGGGCGCGACGGACCCGTTTGCTCCGCCTTCGACTCCCCCAGCCCCGGGTGCCGGAGTGCCCGCGCGCGCGGCCTGGACCAACGGGCGGACGCCGTTCGACCGCCTGGCCGCGCGGTGGCGGTTCGACCGGCGGCGATCCGTCACCGTACTGAGTGTGTTCCTGGGAACCCTGGTCCTCGGATACGGACTCGCGGCGACCATGCTGTTCCCGGCCCCGATCATCACCATCAGCCGGTCCATCCCGCGAGTCCTCGGCCACACGGAGGAGCAGGCCCGGGAGGCCCTGCGGGCCGCGGGGTTCGGCATTGGAGCCGTCGAGCGGTCCCCGCACCCCACCGTCCCGACAGGGACGGTGTTCTGGCAGGACCCGCCACCCGACGTGGTCGCCCCCGAGGCCACCGAGGTTGCCCTCACGCTCAGCACGGGTCCGCAGCGCATTCCGGTGCCCGACGTGGCCGGCTACGATGCGGCCGAGGCCCGCACGCTGATCGAGGGCGCGGGGCTCCGCGTCGGATCCACGGAATCCACCCAGGCGCCGACGCCCCGGAACGTCGCCGTGAATACGCGTCCCACCGCCGGCACGATGCTGACCCCCGGCTCGAGCGTGGTGCTGGTGGTGAGCGTGGGCGCGGCCACGATCCGCGTGCCCACGCTCACGGGCCTGACCGTGGACGAGGCGCGCCTGGCCCTCGAGACGGCGGGTCTGGCCCTGGGGACCTCGTTCGCCCAGACTACGGACGCCGCCGCGCCCGGCGAGGTGTTCTATCAGGAACCGAGCGCCGGCACGCTGTCGGCGCCGGGAACCGTCGTCAACGTGCGCATCGCGCGGAGTCAATGATGCCCGCCGTCCGCCTTGCCCCGAGCATTCTCAGCGCCGACCTCGGCCGGCTCGCCGACGACATTGCCCGGGTGGAAGCCGGCGGCGCGGACGTCATCCACGTGGACGTCATGGATGGCCGCTACGTCCCCAACCTCACGTTCGGCGCCGCCGTGGTGGCGACCGCCCGCAAGGCGACGCACCTTCCCGTGGACGTGCACCTGATGGTGGTGGACCCGGAGCAGTACCTGGAGCCCTTCGCCGCCGCCGGCGCGTCCATCTTCACGTTTCATCCGGACGCCACCCGCCACGTGCAGCGTCACCTGGCCGCCGCGCGCGAGCTGGGGATGCGGGCCGGGCTCGCCCTGAATCCCGCGGACCCGCTGACGCTGGTGGCCGAAGTGCTGGACGACCTCGATCTGCTGCTCCTGATGACGGTGAACCCGGGTTTCGGCGGCCAGCATTACATTCCGGCGTCCACCGACAAGATCCGCCGCGCCCGCGCCCTGCTCGACCGGCACGGGAGCGGGATCTGGCTCGAAGTGGACGGCGGCATCACCGTCGAGACGATCGCCGGCGCGTCCCGGGCCGGCGCCGACACGTTCGTGGCCGGATCGGCGGTCTTTGGCACACCCGATCCGGCGGCGGCCCTCCGCGAACTCAGGCGCCGCTGCGCCGTCGAGGTCTGAGAGAACGCATGGCAAGTCGAGGACAGTGGACCGCGGTGGGGGTGGTGCTCGGCGTCATTGGCTTCGGCCTTGGCGCGGCCCTGCTGCTCACGCCGGAAATCAGCCGCATCGAGCCGGGCACGCGCGCGCCGGACTACCGGGTGTTGGGCATCGCCGCGCCGGACACCGTGCGCCTCCGCGACTTCCGCGGCGAGGTCGTCCTGCTCAACGTGTGGGCCACCTGGTGCGCACCCTGCGAACAGGAGATGCCGTCCATGGAGCGTCTCCACCAGGAGATGGGTCCGCAGGGCCTCCGCGTGGTGGCGGTGTCCGTGGACCAGTCCAGTCCGGAAACCGTGCGCTCGTGGGTGGAGGCGCGCAATCTGACGTTCACGGTGCTGCACGATCCGTCGGGGCGGATCCAGCAGGTGTATCAGACCACGGGCGTGCCGGAGAGCTTCGTGCTGGACCGCAACGGCGTGATCGTCAAGAAGATCATCGGCGCCACCGAGTGGGACCATCCGGCGCAGAAGGCGCTGTTCCGGAGGCTGCTTGCCACCGAGTAAGCCCTGGCTCGCGCGCGCGCGATCGGCCGTACTCGTGAACTGGCCGGCCAAGCTCACGGCCCTGGCGCTGTCGGGCGTGCTCTGGGCGGCGGTGGCCGCCGAAGAACCCACGACCCAGCTCGTGCCGGTGACCCTGTCGGTGCTGGCGCCGCGCGGCCGGACGGTGACCGGGCCGCTGCCCGTCGTCCAGGCGGTGTACGTGGGCAGCACGCGGGAGCTGATCAAGCTCTACTCGTCACCCCCGACCATCCAGAAGATCCTGCCCGACACGCTCACGGGGAGCGAGTTCGAGCTGAGCCTGACCCCGCAGGACCTCATCATGCCCACCCGGCTGAACGTGCGGCCGGAGGACGTGCAGCCGCGGAGCGTCCGTATCCTGCTGGACGAGGTGGTGCACCGGACGCTCGTAGTCGAGCCGCGGATCACGATCGCGCCCGACACGGGCTTCGCGCTCCAGGGAGGGATCGCGGTGGCGCCGGGATCGGTGACGGTCACGGGACCGGAGGCGATTCTGCGGGGGCTCACCACCATCCCCACCGTGACGCTGGAGATGAGCGGCGTCAACACCGCCGTCCGGCGCATGGTGGCGCTCGACACGGCGGGTCTGGGGACCGCCCGCGTCACGCCCGCGGAGGTGGAGATCTCGGCCGACGTCGTGTTCATGGCCGAGCGGGTGCTCATGGGCGTACCGGTCACGGTCCGCGCCGACCGCCCCACGTCGTTCGAGACGAACCCACCCGCGGTGCTCGTGACCGTGCGGGGTCCCAGCCAGCGGCTCGCGCGGCTCACTCGCGACTCCGTCATCGTGCTCGCGGTGCCCGCCACCGACGGGCCGGAGCGGGTGGTACTGGAAGTCGTGCCCCCGGAAGGGCTCACGGCGGTGGCGACCCCGGACACCGCGACCGTGACGCGGCGGCTGCGTGCCTGAGGTCCTGCTCGGCATCGAAACCTCGTGCGACGAGACGTCGGCCGCGGTGCTGGTGGGCGAGGCCGCGCGGCCGGAACTTGCGAGCCTCGTGATCCTCTCACAGGACGTGCACGCGGTCTTCGGCGGCGTCGTGCCCGAGCTGGCGAGCCGCGCCCACCTGCGCGCCCTCGACCCGATCGTGCGCGAAGCCCTGGCGGAGGCCGGCCTGCCGCTGTCGTCGGTGGACGGCATTGCGGTCACGCAGGGCCCCGGTCTCGTAGGCGCGCTGCTGATGGGCGTGAGCTACGGCAAGGCGCTCGCCGCCGCCCTCGACCGCCCGGTGATCGGCGTGCATCACCTCGAGGGACATCTCTTCGCACCCACGCTGGAAGATCCCGACCTGGAGCCGCCGTTCGTGGCCCTGCTCGTGTCGGGGGGGCACACGTTGCTGCTCGAGGTTGTGGACTGGGGCCGGTACCGGTTGCTCGGCGAAACGCGAGACGACGCGGCCGGCGAGGCGTTCGACAAGGTGGCCACCCTGCTCGAGCTGGGATATCCCGGCGGGCCGCCCATCGAGCAGCTCGCCGCCACGGGCACGGACCGGTTCCGGTTCCCGCGGCCCATGCGGAACGACGGCTACGATTTCTCGTTCAGCGGCCTCAAGACCGCCGTGCTGCACGCGGTGCGAGCCTCGACGGATCTCGGCGCGGACCGCGCGGACCTGGCCCGGAGCTTCCAGGACGCGGTCCTCGACGTGCTGATCGAGAAGACGGCGCGCGCCGTCGAGGAAACCGGCCACCCGATCGTCGTCCTCGGAGGGGGTGTCGCGTGCAGCCAGGCGCTGACCCGGCGGATGACCGAGCGGCTGCGCGGGCTCGCGCGGGTGGCGGTGGCGCGGCCCCGGCTCAACCTGGACAACGCCGCGATGATCGCGCGGGCGGGATGGTTCCGGCTGGGCCGCGGGGAGCGCCACGGCCACGACCTCGACGCCGACCCGTCACTGCCGTTGCCCGGCCTCGTGCGCGATTCCACTCCCCCCTCCAGGCTCCGCGCGTCATGACCGTCTACCCCCTGTCATTCTCGCTCTTCGGCCTCGAGGTCACCGGGTTCGGCATCATGATGATGGTGGCCTTTCTGGGCTCGGGCTGGGTGATGCAGCTCGAGCTCAAGCGGCGCGGGCTCAACCCGGACTTCTCGGCGGACATCGTACTGGCGGGCGTCGTGGGGGGCATCCTGGGTGCGCGGCTGTGGTACGTGGCGCTGCACGGCGGCCCGCTGCTCTCGCGGGCCGGGCTCGTCTGGTATGGCGGGTTCCTGGGCGGCGTGGCGGCGGTGCTCGCCATGAGCTGGTGGAAGCGCGTCCCCGTGCGGTTCACGTTCGAGCTCACGGCGCCGGCGCTGGCCCTGGGACACGGGCTGGGACGCGTCGGCTGCTTCCTGGTCCAGGACGACTACGGCGTGCCCACCACGCTCCCGTGGGCCATGAAGTTCCCGGAAGGCCAGCCGCCCACGACGGCCGCCTCGCTCGCCCGCTGGGGCGTGGACGTTCCGGCCGGGACGCCGCCGGACGCGGTGCTGGCCGTCCATCCCACCCAGCTCTACGAGGTGGCCGCACTCCTGTTCATGTTCTGGCTGCTCTGGCGCCTGCGGCGTCACCGTCACGCGGTGGGCTGGCTGTTCGGCGTGTACCTCGGGGCGGTCGGCCTCGAGCGCTTCCTGGTCGAGTTCCTGCGGGCCAAGGACGATCGCCTGCTGGGCGTGTTCACCCTGGCGCAGGTGACGAGTCTCGCGCTGCTGGCGGTGGGGGTCGGGGTCATGATCCTCTTGCGCCGAGCCGACGGGTTCACAGTCGCGCCGAAGGACGGTCTCGCTCCCCGCTAGACGACGACCGCGATGGCGGCCGCCAGGTCGTCCGTGTGCGTCAGCGAGAGCAGCACCTGCGTTCCCCCCAGCTCGCCCAGGCGC
>Ga0302046_10000477_pt1 | contig 40470 bp, 46 predicted proteins | sample RVTome_11_FD_200261 | JGI IMG/M metagenome (GOLD analysis project Ga0302046, IMG submission 200261) | Soil microbial communities from uranium-contaminated site in the Upper Colorado River Basin, Wyoming, United States - RVT147D111 (version 2) ...
GCGCCTCCGGAACCTGAAGACCGGCGCCCGGTGGGAGGCGCCGGTGGACGGGCTCTTCATCGCCATCGGCCATCAGCCGAACACGGCGCTCTTCAAGGGCCAGCTCGAGCTGCATCCCAACGAGTACATCAAGGTGGTCCCGGGCACCACGCAGACCTCGGTGCCGGGCGTGTTCGCGGCCGGCGACGTCCAGGACTTCACCTACCGCCAGGCGGTGACCGCCGCCGGCACGGGGTGCATGGCGGCGCTGGAGGCCGAGCGCTACCTGGAGGCGCATCACGCCGGGCACTAGCTCGCCGTATTCAGGAACCCGCCGGGCGCCCGGAGCCCGGCCTCGCGCGGGGGCGTCAAGGCAAAGGCTGGTCCAACTGTAAGACATTCGCCGGGCTTTCTGCCAGCGCCATGCGTCCTGCGACCCCGGCGCGGGCTGGCCCGTCAGCACATTCATCTGGCGTCGGTAGTCAGGGTCAGCTCCCGACGCGCAGTGACGATCCCAGATCGCGGAGCATGGCGATCGCCGAGAGATACGAGAGCTTGCCGGTGCGGGGGTTCTCCGAGGGGACGTTCTCGACCTCGATGCGCAGGCGCCCGAACTCCCCCTCGACCGTGATCCGGTGCTGGTTGCGCTCGAGGCCGGGCACCGCGAAGACCTTGATCCGTGTGCGCTCGGGACCGACGCCGGCCAGGGACAGGGCCGCCACCACGTTGACGTTGGCCGGGAACGCCCGGACCGCCTCGTGGGCAGTCCCCTCGAAGATCAGCGTCTCCTCCCCGAGAGCCGACAGGTCGATCCGGCGCTCTTCGATGTAAGGGGCGCCCGCGAGCCCCCGCGGCGACTTCCGCGTCTCCATGGTCACCGCGGCGATCGAGCCCTCGCGGGCCCCTTTCACCCCGTCGAGCCCGGCGATGGCACCCGACGGGACCAGGATGCGGGCTCCGTGCTTGTCGGCCAGCCGGGCCCACTCCTCCAGCACCCCGACCAGCCCGCCCACGGAGAGCACCATCAGGTCCTTGCCTGCGCCCAGGACCGACGGAGCCAGCTCCCGCAGGGCGGATTGGGTGGCCGCCTCCACGACGAGGTCGGAGCGCTCGATCAGGTCATCCAGCGGAAACACCGGGTGGCCCTGGGCGCGGGCCGGGTCCCGGACCGTGACGCCGGCCAGCGAGACGTCGCGGATACCGTCCATGATTGCCTTGGCGATGGCCGTCCCGATCACGCCCATCCCGACGATGCCGACCCTGATCATCTCGTGGATCCCTCACCCTGATCCTCTCCCTGGAGGGGAGGAGAGGGAGACTTGGAGCGGCCCTCTGCCGGAACGAAGCACGGGCGGGTCAGAACTCCACCTCTTGCTCCGCCGGCGCGCCGAGGCGCGCCTGGTGGCGGTAGTGTTGCCAGAGCGCCAGGAGCACCGAGGCCACCGAGAGCGCGATGAGGATGCCGGAGATCGGACGGGTGAGGAAGAGCCAGGGGTTGGAGTCCGTCATGATGGCCCGTACCAGGTTCACCTCGATCTGGTCGCCCAGGATCACGCCCAGGATGAGCGGGGCCAGGGGAAAGCCGAACTTCACCATGCCGTAGCCGAGCACGCCGAAGAGCAGGAGCACCCACACGTTCTCGATGATGTTGTTGAGGGCATAGGCGCCGACGACGCAGAGCACGAGCACCACCGGGATCAGCATCGACTTGGCGATGCCGACCGCGCGCAGGAAGAAGCGGGCGCCGACCGCCATGATCAGCACCATGAGAGGGTGGGCGAGGATGTAGGCGGCGAAGATGCCGTAGGCGATCCGCGGCTCCTGGGAGATGAAGAGGGGCCCGGGCTGGATCCCGTGGATGATCATGGCGCCGAGCATGACCGCCGTCACTGCGTCACCCGGAATGCCGAAGGCCATGATGGTGACCAGCGACCCGCCGACGTTGGCGTTGTTGGAGGACTCCGAGGCGATGATGCCCTCCGGGGCGCCGCTGCCGAAGCGCTCCGGGTGGCGGGAGAACTTCTTGGCCTGGTCGTAGGCCATGATGTTGGCGGCGCTGCCACCGATGGCGGGAAGGACGCCGATGAGAATGCCGATCATGGTGGACCAGAGGAGCAGGAACGGCCGGCCCAGGATCTCGCCGAGCACCTTGACATGGGAGACGGCGAGGCTGGGGGCTGCGATGGCGCCGGCCTGCGCGCCGCCCCGCCCGTCCATCTTCTCGATGTCGGTCATGATCTGGGCGAAGGCGAAGATGCCGATCAGGATCGGTAGGAACTGGAAGCCTCCGCGCAGGAACTCCGAGCCCATGGTGAGCCGGGGCACGGCCATGATGGGGTCCGAGCCGATCACGGTGATGGCGAGCCCGATGGTTCCCGACAGGAGCCCCTTCAGCAGCGAGGCCTCGGTGAGACCGGCCACCATGGAGAGGGCGAAGAGGAAGAGGGCGAAGAACTCCCAGGGGCCGAACTCGAGGGCGAAGGCCGCCAGGGGGCCGGTGGCCGCGATGAGGAAGACGGCGCCCAGGAGCCCCCCCCAGAACGAGGCCCAGATCCCCAGCCACAGCGCACGCCCCGGCTGGCCGTTTCGAGCCATGGGGGAGCCGTCGAAGGTGGTGGCGATGGCCGAGGGAGTGCCGGGGATGCCCAGGAGGACGGCCGTGACGAGGCCGCCGGCGGAGCCGCCCACGTAGACCCCGGTCATGGCAGCCAGACCCTGGAGCGGGTCCAGCCCGAAGGTGAAGGGCAGGATCAGGATGATGGTCATCGTGATCGTGACGCCCGGCAGGCCCCCGCCCAGCACGCCGGCCAGCGTCCCGATGGACAGCGGCAACAGATACTTCACCTGGAGGACGTTCAGGATGCCCGCGAAGAGGAGCTCGAACACGGCCTACAGGCCCGTCCAGCGGCCGCGCGGCAGCAGCACCGAGAGGTATCCTTCGAAGACGAGGTGGGTGACGAAGGCGGTGGCCAGCGCCACGGCGATGAGGGATATCCAGCCCCGCTCCCCGGCCGGCGCGAGGAGGACCTGGAGCACGGCCACGAAGAGGAAGGTTGCTACCCGGTACCCCAGCGGGGGGAGCAGGACCACGTAGGCGGCGAAGGCGCCGAAGGTCAGAGCGACCAGGAGATAGTTCTTCCGCGGGCCGGTCGTGTCTCCCCCGCCACCACCGGGGCCCGCGGGCGACCTCGGTCGCCGGCGCAGGTTCGAGACGAGATCGGTCACCACCAGAACGGCGCTCAGCACCGCCATGAGGGTGAGGACGATGCGGGGGTAGAAGCCCGGGCCGATGGGGACGAGGGCGGGCTGGGGGAGCCCCCGGGTCAGGCCAAGCAACCAGAGGCTCCCCCCGAGACAGATCAGCCCCGCGAGACCATCGCGGCCGAGCACCGGGTGCCTACCGCTTCAGCAGGCCGAGCTCCTTCGCAAGATCCTTGTTGAGGGTGTCGTTCTGCTTGAAGAACTCGGCATAGCCCTTGCGGTCGAGGTAGCGGACGTCGGTGCCCTGCTTCTTCATTGAGTCGATGAAGGCGGGGTCCTTCACGCCCGCGGCGCAGGCGCCCTCCAGCTTCGCGAGGACATCGGCAGGCGTGCCCTTCGGCGCCACGATCCCCCGCGACACCGAGTAGACCACATTCACCCCAAGCTCCTTGAGGGTGGGGACGTTGGGCAGCTCCGCGCTCCGCTTCTCGGTGGCGACGGCCAGGAACTTGAGCTGACCCGCCTCGACCTTCCCCTTCTGGGTCAGGTTGCCATCGGTCAGATCGATGTGGCCGCCCAGGATGGCGTTCATGCGGGGCGCCAGCCCCTCGTAGGAGACATACTTGAACTTGATCTGCGCCTCCTTCTCGATCAGGGCCGGGAAGAAGTGGCTGGTGGAGCCCAGGGTGGCCCCCACCGTGATCTGCCCCGGCCGCGCCTTGGCGTCGTTCAGCAGCTCCTGCCAGGACGACCACTTGGTCTTGGGGCTCGCCGTCAGGACCGAGGGCGTGCCGGAGATGAGGCAGATGGGCTCGAAGTCCGTGTAGTTCACGTCGGAGACGCCCGTGTAGTACGTGGAGTGGATGTAGTCGTGGATGGCGAAGAGCGTGTATCCATCGGGGGGCGCGCTCTTGGCCTCGCGGGCTCCCACGGTGCCGGAGGCGCCGGTGACGTTGGCGATGACCACGGTTGCGCCCAGATGTTTCTGGAGAGCCGGCCCGAACGGGCGGAAGATGTTGTCCGTGTCGCCGCCGGCCGCCCACGGCACGATCAGCTTGACCGGGCGATCCGGGTAGGCCGCCAGGGTGAGGCCGGAGACCGTCAGCACCAGGGCCAGGGCAAGCGCGAGGGACAGTGTCTTTCGCATGAAGGGTTCCTCCGATGTGCCGGGATTGGTCGAAAAAACCGATTCATGATAGCAACACGATCCGGAGAGGGCAAGTTCCCGTGCTAGAATCGGGCCCGGAGGCGCTTCGATGCCCCAGTCCGCGAGGTTGAAGGCGCCGCTCGAGCAGCTCTACCGCGAGTTCGACTGGGCCACGCGGACCGAGCGCGACGCCATCCGCCATCCGCTCCGCTACCCCGATCCTCTCGACCGGGAGATCGTTTCCCTCCTGGCCTCCTGCCTGGCGTACGGACGGGTGGATCTGTTCGGCCCGTGGGTGGACTGGGTCCTGGCGCGCATGGGGGAGTCTCCGGCGCGCTTCGTGCTGGGCTTCGACCTGGAGAAGCACGCTCACGTCTTCGATGGCTTCCGGTACCGCTTCAACCGCCCGCGGGACCTCCTCGCCTTGTGTCTGGCCACTCAGCGTATTCTCATCCGCCACGGCTCGCTGGGCGCGTTCTTCGCCTCCGGATACTCGACCGAGCACCGGGACGTGGGTCCGGCCCTCGAGCAGTTCGTGGCTGGCTTCCTCGGCCAGGACCTCTGCGCGATCTTTCCCCGCAACCGCCTGTCGTACGGCTACCGGCACCTTTTTCCGCGGCCGTCCACCGGCGGGCCCTGCAAGCGCCTCCACCTCTTCCTGCGCTGGATGGTGCGCCGCGACCCGCCCGACTTCGGTCTCTGGACCGTGGTGCCACCCTCCGCGCTCCTCATGCCGGTGGACACCCACGTGGAGAACATGGCCCGCGCGGTGGGGCTCACGCGGCGCCGCAGCCGCAACTGGAAGATGGCCGAGGAGATCACCGCCCGGCTCCGTCGACTCGATCCGGCGGACCCCGTGAAGTACGACTTCGCCCTCTGCCACAAGCGGATGTCGGGCGAGTGCCTCGACCGGCGCGACGCGCGCGTCTGCGCGCCGTGCGGGCTGCGGCCGGTGTGCCGGCACTGGCGGGGCCGGCGGGGATGAGCGAGGTCTGGCTCGGGCTGGCGGCCGTCCTCTTCGTCGGGCTCGGCGTCCTCGGCTGGGCGCTCGTCACCACCCGCCGCCAGCTGGCCGAGCTGAGGCGGCGGGAGGCGCCGCCCGAGGCGATGGCCGCGATGCTCCAGCGCCAGATCGAGGCGGTGCGTTTCGAGGGCCGGGCGGGTCAGGACGCGCTACGGCGCGAGGTGGGCGAGCTGAACACCCAGGTCAAGGACGAGATGAGCGGGCTCCGCCTGAGCGTGGCGACCGAGCTCAAGGGGGTCGGCGCCGAGGTAGCGCGCCAGCTCCAGGACGGGATGCGCCTCCTCCAGTCGGGGCAGAGCCTCATGGGCGAGCGGCTGGACCGGGCGGCCCGGGTGGTGGGCGAGGTCCAGGGCAGTCTGGGCAAGCTCGGGGAAGCCACCCAGCGGGTGGCCGAGGTGGGCCGGGGGCTCCAGGGGCTGGAGCAGGTGCTCAAGTCTCCGAAGATCCGGGGCGGGCTGGGGGAGGCCTTGCTCGAGCGACTCCTGGTCCAGATGCTCCCGCGCGAGCACTACCTCCTCCAGCACGGCTTCCGGAGCGGCGACAAGGTCGACGCGGCGATCCGCGTCGGGGGCCGGCTGGTCCCGGTGGACGCCAAGTTCCCGCTGGAGAACTTCCGCCGCATGGTCGAGGAGCCGGAGGAGGAGCGTCGCCGGCCGCTCCGCAAGGCCTTCGCCCGCGATGTCAAGAACCGGATCGAGGAGATCGCCAAGAAGTACATCCTGCCGGACGAGGGCACCTTCGACTTCGCCCTGATGTACGTGCCGGCCGAGAACGTCTACTACGAGATCATCGTCAAGGACGACGACACCGAGGACGGCTCCATCGCCGCCTACGCGCTGTCCCGCCGGGTGGTCCCGGTCTCGCCGAACAGCCTCTATGCCTACCTCCAGGTCATCGTGCTGGGCCTGCGGGGCCTGCGGATCGAGGCCAATGCCCGGGAGATCCAGGACGATCTGATCCGCCTCGGCGGCGAGCTCGAGAAGGTGCGCGACCACATGAGCAAGCTCGGCCAGCACCTGGGCAATGCCCAGAAGCAGTTCACCGACGCCGAGCGCGACCTGGACCAGTTCGAGGCCAAGCTCGAGGCCATCGAGCGCAAGGGGGAGCAGGCCGCGCTCCCCGGCCCCGACCTGTGATCCTCACGGGGATCGACTGGATCGTCATCGCGCTGTACCTCGTCCTGTCGCTGGTCGTCGGGCTGGCCTTCACCCGCCGGGCGCGCCAGAGCGCCGAGGAGTACTTCCTCTCCGACCGGAAGCTGCCGTGGTGGCTGGCGGGGACCTCGATGGTGGCGACGACCTTCGCCGCCGACACGCCGCTGGCCGTCACCGGGCTCACCGTCAAGCACGGGATTGCCGGCAACTGGCTGTGGTGGTCGTTCGTCATGAGCGGCATGCTCACCGTGTTCTTCTATGCGCGGCTCTGGCGCCGGGCGGCGGTGATGACGGATGCCGAGTTCACGGAGATCCGCTACGCCGGGCGCCCCGCGGCCTTCCTCCGCGGCTTCCGCGCCTGCTACCTCGCCATCCCCATCAACTGCATCATCATGGGCTGGGTCACCCATGCCATGGCCACCATCGCCGGCCTCACGCTGGGCGTGGACAAGTGGCAGGCCACGGTCGGGCTCTTCCTGCTGACGGCGCTGTACGCCACGCTCTCGGGCCTGTGGGGCGTGGTGGTCACCGACTTCTTCCAGTTCGCCCTGGCCATGGCCGGATCGGTGGCCCTGGCGGTGTTCGCCCTGGGAGCGGTGGGCGGTCTGGGCGGGCTCCAGACCGGACTGAACGCCAGGTTCGGCGGCGCGGGGCCCACCGCCTTCCTCCCGGATCTCGAGTCGGCCTGGATGCCGGCCCTCACCTTCTTCGTGTACGTGGCCGTGAACTGGTGGGCTGCCTGGTACCCGGGGGCCGAGCCGGGCGGGGGCGGCTACGTCGCCCAGCGCATTCTCGCCACGCGGAACGAGCGCCACGCCTTGCTGGCCGCGCTCTGGTTCAACCTGGCCCACTACGTGCTGCGCCCCTGGCCCTGGATCCTCGTGGCGCTGGCGTCGATGCTGCTGTACCCGGGGCTCGCCAATCCGGAAGAGGGCTACGTCCGGATGATGGTGGACCACCTCCCTCCCTTCTGGCGCGGCTTTCTCCTGGCGGCCTTCTTCGCGGCGTACATGTCCACGATCTCGACGCACCTCAACTGGGGCGCCTCGTACCTGCTCAACGACGTGTACCGGCGCTACCTGCGCCCCGATGCCCCTCCCGGCCATTACGCGCGCGTGGGACAGGCGGCGACCCTGGGGCTGATGGTGGTGTCGGCCGTGATCACCTACTACCTCAAGTCGGTGGAGGGGGCGTGGAAATTCCTGCTCGCCATCGGCGCCGGCACCGGGCTCGTGTATCTGCTCCGCTGGTACTGGTGGCGCATCAACGCCTGGTCGGAGGTCTCGGCCATGTCGGCGGCCTTCGTCCTGTCCCTCGTCCTCCAGTTCGGCGCCGGGCTCGATGTCGGCGATCCGCGCGGCTTCGCCTGGCTCATGCTGTTGACGGTGACCGGCACCACCGCCGTCTGGGTCGTGGTGACGTACCTCACGCCGCCGGAGCCCGAGGCGCATCTGAAGCGTTTCTACGAGCGGGTGAGGCCGGGGGGCCGTGGCTGGGAAGAGGTGGCGGGGCGGGCGGCCGAGGAAGGCCCCGGCTATGCCGGCTTCTTGACCTGGGGAATGGGCTGCGCAGTGGTGTATCTGGGGCTCTTCGGCAGCGGGCACCTGCTCCTGGGGCGGCCGGGCCGCGGGCTGATCTTCATGGCCCTGGCGCTCCTTCTGGCCGTGTGGGTCGTGCGCCGCGCCCGGGTCACGGAGGTGTAGTGACCGGCGACGGCGGAGCGTGTGGCCGGTTGTGATACCATGAGGCCAACCTTCCACGCCAGAGGAACCCACGATGACTCAGATCCAGTTTCAGGTGTACGGCATCAACCTCCTGGTCCGGCTGCTGGCCGAGGCGCCGGCCGACGTGCGCGTGCACTGCCCCAAGGGGTCCCCGATCCGCTACGGTGAGGTGGTGGGGCGGGGGGACGGCTTCGACGAGGGAGCCAACGCCTTCCGGGAGATGCCGCCACTCCGATCGGTCGTGGCCTTCGAGGAGAACCCGGAAGAGGTCGAGGGGCATTACTTCTACATCGGCGGCGAGGAGCACCGGGTCATCCGCCTGGACGCGGTGATCCTCTCCTTCCCTCTGGAATAGCGTTCCTGTCCTTCCCCCTGGGGTGACGCTCGGCTCCCGTGTCGTCTCCGTCGACCTGGGGTGGAAGGAGAGCACCCGCCACCGCACCGCTGTCGCCGTCCTGAGCGGAGAGGGGACCATCCGGGTCGCCCGCCTCTCGCTGTCCGGGGGCGCGGAGCCCTTCGTCGACCAGTTCGCTCGGCACCTGGTCGGCCTCGTCGCCCCTGGCGGTCTCCTGCTCCTGGACATCCCCGTGGACGGCTGCGAGGGCCTGTCGCGCGAGCGTCCCCACCGTGGCTTCGATCGCCGGCTGATCCGGGCCGGGATCCCGCTGCTGCCGCCCTATAAGGCGGCGGGGTATGGGAGCAGGCTGGGGCAGGCGGTACGCTCGCTGAACCCGGCTGTCACCGTGCAGGAGACGTATCCCTACGCGATCCTGCGCGTCCTGTGGGCGCTGAGGCGGGCGGAACGGCTGGGCGCGCTCCGCGCGCTCGAGCCGCTGACACTCGAGGAAGCTCAGTGGCGTGAGTGGCCGCCGAGGTACAAGCGCGCCCGCCGCCGGGATGAGCGGCGGAAGGCGCTGCGAGAGATTCACGGGCTGCTGACCCATCCCGACCTGGCGCTCCATTTCGAGCCGCCACTGCCGGCGCCCGACGCGGACCCGCTCGACGGCGTCGCGGACTGCTACGATGCCTGCCTCGGCCTGATCCCGGGGTTCCTCGGGAGCGACCATCCCTGGGTGTTCCGCGCGGGCGATGCCGGCGGCGGCTCCATGCTCATCCTGGCCGACCGGGCGCTCAGGGCGCGACTGGCCGGATGCTATAATCCGACTCCATGAACACGCTGGCGCAGGTGCTCTCGAGGATCGACAGCGACGAGGTGGTCGAGCTCACCCGCTCGCTCGTGCGCATTCCCAGCGTCTACCGCCCCGGCGATCCCGAGGCCAATGAGTCGAAGGTGGCGGCGTTCGTGGAAGCCTGGCTGCGGCGCGAGGGTCTCAGCGTGGAGGTGCAGCACGTGGCGCCCGGGCGGCCCAACGTGATCGGCTGGCTGGGCGAGAAGAGCCCCGGCCGGAAGAGCCTATTGCTCGAGGGACACACCGATGTGGTGACGGAGGGCGACCCGGCCGACTGGGCCTGGCCGCCCTTCGCGGCGGAGCTGGTCGATGGCCGCATCTACGGGCGTGGCGCCGCCGACATGAAGAGCGGGCTCGCCGCCGCCATGGTGGCCGCCGCCGCCTTCCGGCGCGCCGGGGTCGAGCCGCGCGGCAAGCTCGTGGTGGGCGCGCTGGTCGACGAGGAGGACCGCATGCTCGGCGTCCGCCATCTGGCGAGCACGCCGGTCGGCCGGGAGCTGGACGCGGCGATCATCTGCGAGCCCGAGGAGAACCAGCTCTGCCTGGAGCAGCGAGGCGTTATCTGGGCCAGGTTCCGGGCCCGCGGCACGATGGCCCATGGCGCCATGCCCGAGGCCGGCATCAACCCCATCGCCTGTCTCGGATCCGTGCTCGATCAGGTTGCGGCGCTCCAGCGGCGGCTTCGGAGGCAGTGCGAGCGGAGTCGGTACCTGCGGCCTCCCACGGTGACGCCGACGGTCATCCAGGGGCCGGCCCCGGGCGTGGGCGTGCCGCAGTCGAACGTGATCCCCGCCCTCGCCGAGATAACCCTCGACATCCGGGTGACGCCGGGGATCAGCGCGGCGGAGATCGAGGCCGAGCTCGAGGCGGTGTGCCGAAGGGCGGAGTCGGCCGTCCCCGGTGCGAAGGTGGAGTGGGAGGCGGTGAACGCCTTCCGGCTCGCGACGACGGTGGAGCGCTCCGAGGCTCTGGTGCAGGCGATGATCCGTGCCATGCGCAAGGTGACGGGACGGCTTCCGCGCTACGGGGGAGTGCCGGGCTCGACCGACGGCACCATCCTTCGGATGGAGCTGGGCATTCCCATCGTCACGTGTGGCCCTGGAAACCGGCTGATTCCCCACCAGGTCAATGAGTATGTCGAATCGAAGGAAGTGGTCGAAGCGGCGCTGATTTATGCCGCGTCAGCTCTTAACTATCTCGAAGCCTAGCGGCCCACCCTGGCCCAGCATGGCTAGCGGCAAGAAGCCCGGCCCTGGCAAGCGCGGCAAGGCCACCCCGCCGCCTGCCCCATCCCCAGATAACCGCCCCCGGCTGAGGGATCTGGAAGCGTTTCCAGTCGAGCACGATGGTCAACCCGTGATCGGGCTCCGCGACCCGGCGGGATTCACCGACCAGATCGTCTTGCTTCCCGGGCCGGTGCTCGATCTCGTCTCCTTGTTCGACGGTGAGCACACGGTCTCGGAGATCCAGGACATCCTCCACCAGCGCCACGGCCAGGCGCCCAGCGCGGAGCAGATCGGCGCGGTGGTCGAGCGGCTGGATGCGGGCGGCTTCCTCGACACCGCGGGCTTCGCGGCGAAGCGCCGGCAGGTCGAGGAGGGCTTTCTCCGGAACCGGGTGCGGCCGGCCGTCCACGCGGGAGGCGCCTACGCGGCCGAGGCCGACCGGCTCCGGACGCAGATCGACTCCTTCTTCACCCACGGGGAGGGACCCGGAGGGACTGCCGGCTCCGTCGAGAGCGAGAGCGGCGCCGCGGTCACGGGCCCGCTGCGCGGACTGATCGCGCCCCATATCGACTTTCACCGGGGCGGGCCCACCTACGCCTGGGCCTACCGAGAGCTGCGCGAGCGCTGCGATGCCGACCTCTTCGTGATCCTCGGGACCTGTCACGCGGGAATGGAGGATCCCTTCGCGGTGACGCTCAAGCCCTACGACACGCCCCTAGGCGCCGCCCAGGTGGACCGCGACTTCTACGAGGCCCTGCGCCGCCGCTACGGCCACGATCTGCTCGCCTCCCAGTCGGCCCACCGCAGCGAGCACTCCATCGAGTTCCAGGCGGTGATGCTGCGCTACCTGCTGGGGGACCGTCGCCCATTCACCATCCTGCCCGTGCTCGCATCGTTTCTCCACGAGGCGGTGTGGACGCGTGGCGACCCCGAGGGCAATCCGCGCGTCCCTCGCTTCATCGACGCCCTGCTCCAGACCATGGCGACCTCGCGACGGAGGATTTGTCTGATCGCCGGCGCGGACCTCGCCCATGTGGGCCCCCGCTTCGGGGACCCCGAGCCGAACACCGCCGAGTCGCTCCGGGACGTGGAGATCCTGGACCGGAACATGCTGAGCGAGGTGGTGGCCGGCGATCCGCTGGCCTTCTACGGGGCCGTTTCCTTCGACGGCGATCGGCGGCGGATCTGCGGGCTCTCGCCGATCTACGCCTTCCTGCGCGCGCTGCCCGGGGTGCGGGGCCGACTGCTCCGCTACGCCCAGTGGCCGGATCCGGGAGGCGCCGTCACCTTCTGCGCGGCGGTGTTCCCCTGATGGCCGATCCGGCTTCCTCCGGCTGGAGCCTCCCGCGCCTGCGCATCGACCGCGAGGGCGTCTGGTTCGCCGAGGACGGCGAGGTGACCCACGCGGGCATCGTCGCCAATCTGTGGAGCAATCTCCGGGTGGACGCCGGGGACCATTTCCTCGAGGTGGGGCCCCTGCGGATCCCGGTGGAGGTCGAGGACGCCCCCTTCGTGGTGCTGCGCGTGGAGCGCGAGGGCGCGGGTCTCACCCTGACCATCAACGACCTCAGCCGGGAGCCCCTCCCTGCCGAGACCCTCCGACTCGGGCCCGACGAGGTGCCGTACTGCCGCGTGAAGGCCGGCCGCTTCGACGCGCGCTTCAGCCGGGCGGCCGCCTACGAGCTGCTCCAGCTCGTCGAGTACGACGAGACGAGCGGGCGGGGGACGCTGGTGCTGGGTGGCCGCCGCTATCCGCTGGAGCGGCGAGAGCGCGCCTAGCCTGGAGAAGGAGAGATTCACCGCCTTCGCGAGGAAGCTCATCAGCGGCATTTCACGCCGGGAGGCGCGAACGAAGAGTGTCGGGAACCCCGCTGAGCAGGCCTGCCGTTCAGGGGAGCCGATAACGCCCTTCAATCGGCCATGCAGCGCTCCTGTCTTCGCGCGTGCCGCGAGCAGAGCGGTTAGGGCGGCAGCCCGTACACGGCCTTCGAGTTCGCGGACAGGATCTGGCCGCCGATCAGGCGTCCCTCACCGCCGCTGAGCCCGCCGCGCTCGATGAGCCAGCCCAGGGCTTCGCCCAGTGTCGCGCGCCCCCAGTCCGCGGAGAGGGCGAAGAGCTCCGGCAACGCGCCGACGTCGGAGCCGTAGAGGAGCTTGCTGGAGGGTGCCAGGGCGAGCGTCTCGGTGAGTGGGGAGATGACTCCTGGACCCAGGAACGGGATCGCGAGCGAGAGGTCGACGTAGACCTGCGGGTAAACCGCGGCGAGGAAGGCGGCCTCACGGAAGTACGGATACGCCAGGTGGAGGAGGACGAGGCGGACCGGGGCCGAGCGGGGATCCTCGAGGACAGGGCGGAGCAGCAGGGGATTCGATTGGAGCAGGTCGATGTCGGGATCGCCGAAGCCCGAATGGACCTGGAGCGGACGGCCCGTGTCGACGGCGACCTCGAGCCCGACCTGGAAGAGGGCGTCGAGCAGCGGCTTCTCCACCAGGCGCGCGGAGCCCCCGGCCTGGACGCGCGCCATCACGTCCGTGTAGGCGCGCTCGATCTGCTCCCGGGCCCACGGCCGGGTCGCCAGTCCCGAGCGGTAGGCGATGATGCTCTTGAAGGCTATGCATCGCGGCGCGGCTGCCCTCAGCTCCTCCCGGAATGCCTCGAGGAAGGCCTCGTAGGGGAGGCGCCGGGCAAGCAACCGCTCGGCGCAGGTCTCGATCCTGAAGACCTCGTGGGTCGCGCAGGGCAGCAGCCGACGCATCTCCGCAAGCCCCATGGCTTGGGGCGGATACCCCGTGTCGATGAGGAGCGCCTCGATCCGGCTCTCCGTGATCGCCCGGCGCGCTCCCTCCGGCCCGAGCGCCACGCGGCGCGCCAGGATGGCCTCCACGCTGGGCTCGGCCCCGAGGCGGCGGGCCAGATCGTGAAGCGTGCGGCGGAAGTAGCCCGTGTGCGGCACGTGAGCCGTCATCGCCTGGGGACGCCCCTCGCTGAAGAGATCGGCGAAGGTCCGAGGGGAAACCGACCAGGGGTCGGGGAGCAGGGGATGGCAGTGCCCGTCCACCGCCGGCAGGTCGGACAGATCCACGAAGCGGGATACCGTCATGGTGACGTCTCGCAGGGATGCGTGGCGCCGCGGGCGAGCCGATCCGGGCGGGCGGACGGCTCAGTACTTGTAGAAGTGGTGCTCGATCTCGAAGGCCACGTCCTTGCCCTCGAAGCCGCGGACCTCCGAGCGCTTCACGGCCAGGTACTCGCGGGCCAGAACTTCGCCCAGCGCGCCGCGCAGCACCTCGTCCCGCTCGAGCGCATCCAGCGCCTCGCCGAGCGAGGTCGGGAGCCGGCGGATCCCGCGCCGCTTCCGCTCCGCCTCAGCGATGGTGTCGGGATCGACGAGGGCGGGCTCGCCCGGGTCCAGCTTCCGCTCGATGCCGTCGAGCCCGGCGGCCAGCAGGCCGCCGAGGGCCAGATAAGGATTGCAGGATGGGTCGCATGGCTTCAGCTCCAGGTTCGTGGACTCCATCTCGAGCGTTCGCCGCTTGGAGGGGACGCGGATGGCGCCTTCGCGGTTGTCGGGTCCCCAGGCGGTGTAGGCGCTAGACCAGAAGCGCGGCTGGAGCCTCCGGTAGGAGTTCACGCTGGGCGCCGTGAGGGCAACCAGGGCCGGCAGGTGGGCCAGCACGCCGCCGGTGAAGGCGTAGCCGGCCTCCGACAGCCCGTAGCGTCCCCGCGGGTCATGGAAATGGTTCTGGCCATCCTCGACCCGCCAGAGGCTGAAGTGGACGTGGCTGCCGTTGCCGGCTTGATCGGGGAAGGGCTTGGGCGCGAACGATGCCAGCAGACCGTGCTTCCAGGCGACGCCACGGGCCGTCTCGCGCACCGTGATCTGGTTGTCGGCGGCGGGGAGCGCGTCGGCGTAGCGTACCGGCACCTCCTGCTGGCCCGGTCCCAGCTCAGCGTAGTACTGCTCGGGCTGGACGCCCTCGGCGATCAGCGCCTCGATGATCTCGATGATGACCGGGGCCGCCGAGTCCATGCCGATGGTCGAGAAACACGGGCTCCGGTCCAGCGGCACGTACTGCTCGCCCTCGCGACGGGCCAGCGTGAACTCGTTCTCGAAGGCGGCCTTCAGCGCCACGCCCGCCTCGCGCGCCCGCTCGATCATCCGCCTGAGGAAGCTCCGCGGGCAGGCGGCCCACGGCTCGCCATCGAGAGTCAGCATGTCACAGAGGAGCCGGGCCGACTTCGGGGCATAGGGCAGCAGGGCGAAGGTGTCGAGGTCGGGCTTCAAGCGGATCTCTCCCACGGGTCCGAATGAGCCCTCCGGGACGAGCTGGTCCAGCATGTTGAACGACTGCATGGCCACGGTGAGCCCGATGCCGGACTCGAGGTAGGAGGGCAGGAAGCGCGTATGGCAGGCCTTGCCGCGGATGAGGCCGTCGTTGCCGCAGTAGAGAAAGCGGACGAGCTGGGTCTTCGCCGACCGGCACTCGCCGAGGATCGCGCGGATCTGGCGCTGCCTGAGACGCCCCCTGTTCCTTGCGGTCTCCTGGGCGGGCATGGGTCGCCTCCTTCCCCCGATCATTCCGCGGGCACGCGGAGCACCTGGTCGTGTCGGCGGGCCCGCTCGCGGACCTTCAGGGCGACCTCGCTGCCCTGCTCGGCGCGGTCCACCCGGCGGTGCTCGACCTCGAGGGAATCCACGGGTTGGATGAAATCCGTGGTGTGGCCCTGGATGCGGATCCGATCGCCGACCCGCAGGGCCCCGTCCGTGAGACGGACGGCTGCCACGCCGATCCTGGCATAGTAATCGATGACGGTGCCGATCTTCTCTTGGGTCGTCATGGCCGACCCCCCCGGGTCGCGAGGCGCTCCATTGGGCTCCCGTCAGCCCTGCGCCCGGGCCTGATCCTCGGCAGGGAGGCCGACGGGCGCAGCCTCGCCGGCCTCCACCACGGCCCGTGGTCGGGCGCTCACGACCTCGACGGGCCGCTGGGGCTCGCGGTTGAGGAGCAGACGCGCCACATCGGGTCGCGAGTAGTGCCCCGTCGGGTCGGCGGCCCTGAACTTCGGATGGGTGGTTGCCATGATCGTGCCCTCCCCGAGACCGTGGTCAATGCGGCGAGCGGCGGACAGAGCTTCAGGCGATGTGCCGAAACTCTGCCGCCAGCCCCAGCCTTTGTCAAGGCCGTTCGGGTCGGTTCGGAGTCCGTCGGCTGCGAGGCCGCGCGAGGGCCGAGGGAAGCTGGGCCGGGGGGAGGCGCGGCCCTGACCATGACGCCGCGACGTCCCGGAGGTACACTCGAACCAGGCATGGCAGGAACGGTGACGCTGGAGCAGGTCCTTGCACGCCTCGCCCGGGAGGGGGAGCTCTACGAGCGGCTTCCCGAGGGACGCCTCCGCTGCCATGCCTGCGGGCATCGCTGCCTCATCCCGCCCGGCCAGAGGGGGATCTGCAAGGTCCGCTGGAACGAGGACGGCCGGCTCATGGTGCCCGCGGGCTACGTGGCGGGCCTCCAGCTCGACCCCATCGAGAAGAAACCGTTCTTCCACGCCTTCCCGGGCGCGCGCGCGCTGTCCTTCGGCATGCTCGGCTGCGACCTGCACTGCGCGTACTGCTTCGTTGGGGAGACCCGTGTTCTCACACCCGGCGGAGCGGTTCCGATCCGGACGATTTTCGACGGAGCTCAGGAATCTCCGGCCGATCCGAGTTCGGAGGTGCGGGTCTCCGAAGGCGTGTACGTGATCGACGCCTCTGGCGAGCCACGGCGGGTCCTCAAGGCGTTTCGACACGCCTACGAGGGTCCGCTCTCGGTCATCAAGCCGATGCGCTTGCCAGCCGTCCGGTGCACGCCCGACCATCGTTGGTTGGCGATCGCCAACCCTTCGGCGGGGGTGATCCAGGAGGTCGCTGCGAGGGATCTGACTCCGGGGCACTTTCTGCTCGTCCCGAAGCCCGTTCTGAGCGGAGAGCGGGTCACCCTGGACGTGGCGGACGTGCTGCGAAGCGCGAGGGCCACGTTCGCCATCCCGCGCTCGCTGTCTCCGGAGGAGGTCGGGGCGATCATGCAGTCATTGGAGCGCGGCGAGTCCTCCCGGGGGATCGCCGCCCGCTTCGGCAGGAATCCCTCGTATATCCGGCATGCGCGAAGCCAGGGTCGCCGGGGGCGGTGGGTCTACCAGAAGACCCAGGGGCTCCGCGAAGGCGAGAAGCACTTCCTGATCCCGGTGAGGTCGGTCAGCACGGAGCACTTCACCGGGGACGTCTTCAATCTTGAGGTCGAAGACGAGCACTCGTACGTGGCTGGGTTCTGCGCGGTGAAAAACTGCCAGAACGCCTTGACCTCGCAGGCGCTGCGCGATCCCGCCATGGGGGTGCCGCCCCAGGAGGTCACCCCGCAGCAGATCGCGGACCTCGCGGTGGGCCACCGCGCCCGCGTGCTCACCTCCACCTACAACGAGCCGCTGATCACGAGCGAGTGGGCGGTGGAGGTGTTCCGGGAGGGGAAGGCGCGCGGGCTGCTCTGCTCCTACGTCTCGAACGGCAATGCGACCGCGGCAGTGCTCGACTACATCCGGCCCTACGTCGACCTCTACAAGGTGGATCTGAAGTCTTTCGATGACCGGCACTATCGCCAGCTCGGGGGTGTGCTGGGCACGATCCTCGAGGGGATCCGCATGATCCACGCGCGCGGGTTCTGGCTCGAGATCGTCACGCTGGTCGTCCCGGGCTTCAACGACTCCGACGCCGAGCTGCGGGACATCGCGCGGTTCCTGGCCTCGATCTCGCCGGATATTCCCTGGCACGTGACTGCCTTCCACCGGGACTACAAGATGACGGAGCGGCCCGACACGACGGCGAAGCAGTTGACCCGCGCAGCGGAGATCGGGGCGGGCGAGGGGCTCCGCTACGTCTATGCCGGCAATCTGCCCGGCCGGGTCGGCCCCTTCGAGAACACCTACTGCCCGCGGTGCCGGACGCTCCTGATCGAACGGATGGGCTATACGATCCTCGGGGACCTGCTGACTCCCGGCGGCGGGAGCTGCCCGAACTGCTTGACAGCGATTCCGGGCGTGTGGAGATAGGCGTCTGGGGGTAGGGGCGCGCCCTCCGCACCAGCGAGGCTCCGCGGAGGGGTCCGGGAGTTGAGACAACCTGCTGTGGCCGGGCTCTTCTACCCTCACCGGCCCCCTGAGATGGACCGGGAGCTGGCCCGCCTGCTCCGCGAGACCGAGCCCAAGCGCAGCGCCCGCGGGCTGGTGGTGCCTCACGCGGGGTGGGTGTACTCGGGTCGGGTCGCCGGAGAAGTCTATGGTCAGGTGCGACTGCCCCGGCTGGCCGTCGTGCTGGGGCCGAACCACACGGGGCTGGGGCCTGCGGGTTCCCTCATGGCGAGCGGACGCTGGGCGGTTCCGGGCGGCGAGGTGTCCATCGCGGCCGGCCTCGCGGAGGCGATCCTGGCCGCCTCGAGCGTCCTCGAGGCAGACGAGCTCGCTCATGTCCGCGAGCACGCCATCGAGGTGCAGCTCCCGTTTCTGCGACGGCTCCGGCCGGATCTCGGCTTCGTGCCGATCACGCTGATGCGGTCAGATCTGGCGTTTTGCGCCGACGTGGGCCGGGCGGTGGCCACTGCGGTCAAGGACTGGAGCGAGCCTGTCCTCCTCGTCTGCTCCACCGACCTCAACCATTACGAGCCGCAGGAGGTGTCCAACCGGAAGGACCGGCTGGCCATCGATGCCCTCCTCAGCCTCGGCCCCGAGCGCCTGCTCTCCACCGTCAGAGAGCACCGCATCTCCATGTGCGGCGTGGCGCCCGCTGTGGCGGCCCTCGTGGCGGTGACGGAGCTAGGGGCGACCACGGCAGAGCTGGTGCGGTACGAGACCTCGGCCTCGGTATCCGGCGACTACGATCGCGTGGTAGGCTACGCGGGGCTCATGATCCCGTAGGCGGCGATAGCTAGAACAGAATCGCGGGGACCAGCATCTACGGCATGGACTTCGAGCACATTCCCGAGCTCCAGTCGCGGTTCGGCTACCCCGCGGTGCCGGGCCTGATGGCCCTGGTGGCCGGCGGCCTCCCGTACTGTTTCCGCCGGAAAGGGTGGTGGTCGTGCGGATCGTGGTGATGGGGGCGGGAGGCACCGGCGGCTACTTCGGCGCCAAGCTGGCGCGGGCGGGCGAGGAGGTGACGTTCGTGGCGCGCGGCGCGCACCTGGCGGCCATCCGGGCCAGCGGCCTGCGCGTGAGGTCGGCGATCGAGGGCGAGTGGACCGTGAAGGTGCAGGCGGTGGACCGGCTCGACGGGCTGCCTCCGGCCGACCTCGTCCTCTTCTGCGTGAAGTCCTTCGACACCGAGACCGCCGCCGCGGTGATTCGTCCCGTCGTCGGCGGGGACACCGGAGTGCTCTCCATCCAGAACGGGGTGGACAACGAGGACAAGCTCGCGCGGATCCTGGGGCCGGGGCATGTCCTGGGCGGCGTCGCCCGGGTGTTCAGCACCATCGAGGCGCCCGGGGTGATCGCCCACTCCCTCCTCGGACGCATCGTGTTCGGAGAGATGGACGGACGCGATACGGCGCGGGCCCGAGACTTCCTGGCGGGGTGCCTGCGGGCCGCGATCCCGGCCGAGATCGTTCCCCGCATCCTGGGGGCGCTCTGGCAGAAGTACGTCCTCATCGTGGCGCAGGCGGGGATGACGGCGTTGACCCGCTGCCCCGCCGGGGTGATCCGCCGGATCCCCGAGACCCGCCGCCTGTGCCGGCTGCTCGTCGAAGAGATGGCCCGGCTCGCCGAGGCGGCCGGGGCCGGGCTCGAGGGGGACGTGGTGGAGGCGGTGATGGGGTCCCTCGACGCGGTGGGCGCCAACGCCTACTCCTCGCTTCACCACGACCTCACGCGCGGAAGGCGGCTCGAGCTCGAGGCGCTGCACGGACATGCCGTGCGGCTCGGCGAGCGGCACGGGATCGCGACGCCGACGCTGTTCGCCGTCTACGCGGCCCTTCGCCCGCACCTGGATGGTCGCCCGGAGGGGGCGACGTAGCGCCGAGCCGGCGCGGCGCTGGCGCCGCGGTCTATACTCGAGGGGTGTCGCCCGCTCGTCGACTGCTCCGCTACATCCTCCGCTACCGGGTCCGCTATGCCGCCGGGGTGCTCTGCCTCGTCCTGGCCACCAGCTTCTCGCTGGCCATCCCGTGGACGATCAAGGCCGCCGTGGAGACCCTGGAGCGCGGGGCAGGGGCCGGCGGGCTGACCCACCATGTGCTCCTGATCCTCCTCCTGGCGGCGGCTCACGGCGTGGCCCGCCTGGGCTCGCGCTTCAGCATGATCGGCGCCGGGCAGTGGGTGGAGCATGACGTCCGCCGGGATCTCTACGCTCATCTCCAGAGGCTGCCCCCCTCCTTCTACCACCGGCACCGGACCGGCGACCTGATGTCGCGCGCGTCCAATGACATCTCGGCCGTGCGGATGACGTCGGGCTTCGGCGTGGTGATGCTCGTGAGCACGACCCTCGCCTTCGTCGGAACGATCGGCGCCATGTGGATCGTGGATCCCTGGCTCACGCTCTACGCGACGGGCCCTTTCCCGCTGCTCATCCTGGTGGCCAAGCGGTTCAACCACGCCATGGACGTCCACTCCACGGCGGTGCAGGAGCAGCTCGGCGCGCTGTCGGCCAAGGTCCAGGAGAACCTGACGGGCATGCCCGTGGTCCGGGCCTATACCATGGAGCCCCGGGAGATCGACGCATTCGGCCACCTCAACCGCGAGTACCTGCGCCGGAGCCTGCGGCTGGCATGGGTCCAGGCAGGGTTCACGCCGCTGATGGGCATGGTGGCGGGGCTGGGCACTGTCGTCATCCTCTGGCTGGGCGGCCGGGCGGTGGTGGAGGGCCGGATCAGCCTCGGGGCCTTCGTGGCCTTCAACGGTTACCTGGCCCACCTGGCCTGGCCCACGATCGCCCTGGGCTGGACGCTGGCGAGCATCCGGCGGGGCCTGGCCTCGATGGAGCGGATCGCCGAGATCCTCGATGTCCGCTCACCCGGGGATGCCGGCCCGGCCCGGGCTGAGGCGGGCAACGGCACCACCCCGGGCGGAGCCATCGAGTTCCGCCACGTGACCTTCGCCTACGAGGGCCGGGGACCGGCGCTGACCGACGTGACCTTCCGGGTGCCGGAGGGCGCGCTGGTGGCCGTGGTGGGCCCGACCGGCAGCGGCAAGTCCACGCTCGGGGTGCTGCTGTCGCGCCTCTTCGAGCCGCCGCGACACTCGATCTTCGTTGGCGGGGTCGACGTGCGGGATCTGCCGCTCGGTGCCTGGCGGCGAGCCCTCGGCTACGTGCCGCAGGAGGCCTTTCTCTTCTCCCGTTCGCTCCGAGAGAACGTCCTGGTGGGTGCCCTCGCGGCCGGGGAGGCCGGCCTGAGCGCCGCCGCGCGCACGGCCGACCTGAGCCATGAGATCGAGGCCTTCCCCCATGGATGGGACACGGTGGTGGGAGAGCGCGGCCTCACGCTTTCCGGCGGGCAACGGCAGCGGGTGGCGCTCGCCCGGGCCTTGCTGGGCGAGCCCCGCATCGTGGTCCTCGATGACCCCTTCGCCTCGGTGGACACGGGCACGGAGGCCGCGATCCTCGAGTCGCTGCGCGGCCTCCGTCCGGCCCGGACGATCCTCCTGATCACCCATCGCCTCCGAGCGGCCGAGGAGGCGGACTGGGTCGTGGTGCTCGCGGAAGGCCGGGTGGTCGAGGAGGGCCGGCACGAGGTCCTCCTGGCCGCGGGCAATCTCTACGCCCGCCTCCGGCGGATCCAGCTGCTCGAGGACGAGCTGGCCCAGGCGTGATGCGACCTCCCGGGTTCGACGAGGAGGTGGTCGGCAAGGCCTATGACGCCCGCCTCATGGCGCGCCTCTGGGGAGTGACGCGTCCCCACGGGCGCATGGTGCTGCTGTCGGCGCTTCTCTTCCCGGCGGTGACCGCCCTGGAGCTGCTCCAGCCGTATCTCATCAAGCTGGCCATCGACGACCACATCCTGGCCGGGGACTGGCGCGGGCTGGGCCGGATGGCGGCCGTCTTCCTGGCGGTCCTCATCGCGCTCTACGGGCTCCGGGCGACGCAGACCTACCTCATGCACCTCACCGGCCAGCGCGTGATGCACGACCTGCGGCAGGCCCTTTTCGGCCATCTCCAGCGGCTCGACGCCGCCTTCTTCGACCGGAACCCCGTGGGTCGGCTGATGACCCGCGTGCTCAACGATGTCGAGGCCATCAACGAGATGTTCGCGAGCGGACTGGTGGCGGTGATCGGGGACGTCTTGACGCTCACCGGCGTCGTGGTGGTCATGCTGGGAATGAACTGGCGGCTGGCCCTGGTCACTTTCGCCCTGGTGCCCGTGCTGGTCCTGGGCGCCGGTTACTTCCGGCTCAAGGCGCGGGAAAGCTACCGGACGGTGCGGAATCGGCTGGCGCGGCTCAACGCCTTCCTTCAGGAGTCCCTCCAGGGCATGGCCGTGGTCCAGCTCTTCGCGCGGGAGGGCGAAGAGGCGGAGGCCTTCGCCGGGCTCAACGCCGAGCTGCGCCGGGCGCAGTTCCGGTCCACCGTCTTCGAGGCCTCGCTGTACGCGGGCGTGGAGGCCATCGGGTCCGCCGCGGTGGCGTTGCTGCTCTGGTACGGAGGCGGGGAGGTCGTGGCAGGCATGCTGACCTTCGGCGGCCTCGTGGCCTTCCTCGAGTACACGAACCGCTTCTTCCTGCCAATTCGCGACCTGGGGGCCAAGTATGCGGTGATGCAGTCGGCCATGGTGGCGTCGGAGCGCATCTTCGGGCTCCTGGACACCGAGCCGGCGATCCGTGAGGGCCGCCGCGGGGCAGCGCGGGGGGGCGCCGGATCAACTGTCCCCACCATCGAGTTCCGAAACGTCTGGTTCGGGTACGCGCCGCACCGTGTCCTCTCTTCGGGCGGGGGGGACCGAGGGGAAGAGGAGGGCGGCGGGGGAAAGGAGTCGGGCGATGACTGGGTGCTCCGGGACTGCTCGTTCACCGTGGCCCGCGGAGAGCAGGTGGCCCTGGTGGGGCCGACGGGAGAAGGGAAGAGCACGATCGCGCGCCTGTTGATGCGGAGCTACGATGTCAGCCGGGGTCAGGTGCTCGTGGACGGGGTCGATGTCCGGGAGTGGGAGCTGCGGGCTCTGCGCCGCCACATCGGCCTCGTGCCGCAGGAAGCCTTCCTGTTCACGGGCACGGTTGACGCCAACGTCCGGCTCGGGGCCGACGGCAGCCTGCGGGCCGACGAAGTGCAGCGCGCCCTGGTTCTGGCCAGCGCCGAGCGCCTGGTGCGGTCGCTGCCCCGGGGGCTCGGCGAGGAGGTGAGCGAGCGCGGCGTGAACCTGTCGCAGGGGCAGCGGCAGCTGCTGGCCATCGCGCGGGCGCTCCTTTATAATCCTGCCGTCCTGCTTCTGGACGAGGCGACGTCCAGCGTGGACGCGGAATCGGAGGCGCAGATCCGGACGGGCCTCGCGCGGCTGCTCCAGGGTCGGACGAGCCTGATCATCGCCCACCGGCTCTCGACGATCCAGAAGGCGGACCGGATCCTCGTGCTGCACCAGGGCCGGGTGCGCGAGTCGGGGCGGCATGCCGAGCTGCTCCGCGCCGGCGGCATCTACGCCCGGCTGTACGAGCTCCAGTTCGGCTCCGGGCGGCGATGACCCGGTTCCACCGGGCGGTGTACCGGCTGGTGAGCGAGATCCCGCGGGGGCAGGTGGTGACCTACGGCCAGATCGCCGCCTGGCTCGGTTACCCGCGGGCCGCGCGGGCCGTCGGCTACGCCATGCGCCACTGCCCGGCGGGCGTGCCGTGGCACCGCGTGGTGAACGCCGCCGGCGGCATCAGCCTGCGGGCCAATGTCGGCGGCATGCTGCACCAGCGGATGCTGCTCGAGCAGGAGAGGGTGACGGTTCGCGGCGGCCGGGTTCGCCTCGAGCGACACCGGTGGCGGGGCCCGCGCGGCTCGCGGCGGGTCCGGGTGCGTGGGCTCGCGCGTCTGTGACGCGAGGGAGGTGGGTATGCGTCTCGGGTTGAACATGGGCTACTCCGGTTCGGCCATGGGCATCGATCTGCCCGCGATCCAGGAGGCCGACCGGCTGGGCTTCCAGTCGGTGTGGGCGGCCGAGGCCTACGGCTCGGACGCCGTCACGACCATCAGCTGGGTGGCGGCGCAGACCCGGCGCATCGGCGTCGGCACCGCCATCATGCAGATCCCGGCCCGCACGCCCACGCTGACGGCGACGACGGCCATGACGCTGGATCATCTCTCGGGCGGGCGGTTCCTGCTCGGGCTGGGCGTCTCCGGGCCGCAGGTGGTCGAGGGCTGGCACGGCGTGGCCTTCGGCAAGCCGCTGGTGAAGACGCGCGAGTACGTGGAGATCGTGCGGGCGGTGTGGCGGCGCGAGAAGCCGCTCGAGCACAAGGGCGAGTATTACCAGATCCCGTATGCCGGTCCCGACGCCACCGGGCTGGGCAAGCCGCTCAAGTCCATCCTGCACGGGCGCCCGGACATCCCCATCTACCTGGCCGCCATCGGCCCGAAGAACGTGGCGCTGGCGGCCGAGATCGCCGACGGGTGGCTGCCGGTGTTCTTCTCGCCGGATCGCATGTCGATCTTCAGGGAGCACCTGGAGGCCGGGTTCCGGAAGGCCGGCGACGGCAAGTCGCTGGAGCGCTTCGACATCGCCCCCACGGTGCCGGTGGTTCTCGGACCGGACATCGATCAGTGCCGGGCCTTCGTGAAGCCGCGACTCGCGCTGTACGTGGGTGGCATGGGGGCCCGGGGGAAGAACTTCTACAACGAGCTCGTGAGCCGCTACGGCTACGAGGCGGCCGCCCGGCGGATCCAGGACCTCTATCTCACCGGGAAGAAGGCCGAGGCGGCGGCGGCCGTGCCGGACGCGCTGGTGGACGAGGTGGCGCTTTGCGGGCCGAAGGAGCGGATCGAGGAACGCCTGGCCGCCTGGAAAGCCTCCGGGGTCACCACCATGATCTGCGGAATGGGTCAGGTGGAGGCCATCCGGACCATGGCCGAGCTGGTCCTCTAGGTCGCCCGGGCGACGGGATGAAGCCGGCGGCGGAGCGGGTTCAGGCGGCGCTCGACGCCCTCGGGCTCGACCGCAAGGTGATCGAGCTCGCCGTGCACGCGCGCACCTCCCAGCAGGCGGCGGACGCCCTCGGCGTCACCGTGGGCCAGATCGCCAAGTCGCTCGTCTTCACCGTCGACGGCAGCCCGCTGCTGGTGATCGCCTCGGGGGCGAATCGCGTGGACGAGCGGAAGCTCGAGGCGCTGGCGGGCGGCCGCATCCGCCGGGCGGACCCGGAGACGGTGAAGCAGGCCACGGGCTACGCCATCGGCGGGGTGCCGCCGGTGGCCCATCTGAGCCGGATGCGCATCTTCGTGGACCAGGACCTCCTCCGGTACGAGCTGGTGTACGCGGCCGCGGGCGCGCCCGAATGCGTGTTCCCGCTCACGGCGGACGAGCTCATCCGCGCCACCGGCGGCCTCGCGAGTGACCTGAAGGAAGAGGCGAAGGCGCCCACAGGAGAATCGACATGAAGCTCAAGGACAGAGTCGCGCTGGTGACCGGGGCGGGATCGGGGATCGGAGAGGCCTCCGCGCTGCTCTTCGCGCGCGAGGGAGCGCGGGTGGCCGTGGTGGATGTCCGCGAGGACGCCGCCAAGGCCACCACCCAGCAGATCGAGAAGGCCGGCGGGCAGGCGCTCGCCCTGCGGGCCGATGTGTCGAGGGCCGCCGACAACCAGGCCGCGGTCGAGCAGACGGTGGCCCGGTGGGGGCGGCTCGATGTTTTCTACGCCAATGCCGGCGTGCCCCAGTGGCCGACCAATGTGGAAGACGTGGAGGAGGCCGCCTTCGATCAGATCATCGCCGTCAACGTGAAGGGGGTGTACCTCGGGGCCAAGTACGCCGCGCCGGTGATGAAGCGACAGCGGAGCGGGGTCTTCCTCATCACGGCCTCGACCGCGGCCATCCGGCCGCGACAGGGGGTGCAGATCTACGCCGCCTCCAAGGGCGCGGTGGTCACCATGACGAAGAGCCTGGCCATGGAGTTCGCGCCCTTCGGTGTCCGCTGCGTGTCCATCGCGCCGGTGGCGACGGAGACGCCGATGCTGCCCACCTTCATGGGCAAGAAGCAGGTCGACGAGGAAGGGCGGGCCCGCTACATCGCCACGGTCCCGCTGGGGCGGCTCAATACCCCCGAGGACGTCGCCAAAGCCGCGCTCTTCCTGGCCTCCGACGACGCGGCGATGGTGACGGGGAGCTGCTTCGAGGTCGACGGCGGCCGCTGCATTTGAGGGGCGCCGCCGTGCTGGACGGCATCGCGCGGAGAACGCCGTGAAGGTCTGCCCGCTCGCCGCGGAGTCGCTCGGCGTCCGGTCGGTGGCCACCTATGTGGAGTGCGGCGCCACGCGGATCCTCATCGACCCTGGCGCCTCGCTGGGTCCGAGCCGCTTCAACCTGCCCCCTGCCGACGAGGAATGGGAGGCTCTGAAGCGGTGCAACGACCGCATCTCCGGCTATGCCCGGCGCGCCGACCTGCTGTTCGTCAGCCATTACCACGAGGACCACTTCCGCTACGACCCGACCCTCTACGAAGGGCGCACGGTGTGGGCGAAGGACCCGCGCCGGATGCTCGAAGGCCGGCAGGAGCAGCGCGCGCGCCTTCTCTGGAAGGGGCTCGAAGGCCGGTGCCGGCTGGACTCCGCCGAGGGGCGGCGGTACGAGACCCCCGACGCGGTGGTGGTGGCCTCGCCGCCGCTGAGCCACGGGGTGGAGGGCTCGGGCCTCGGCTATGTGGTGGCGCTGACCCTCGTGGATCGCCGGGAGGGGTTCCGCTTCGTCCATGCCTCGGACGTCCAGGGCCCGCTGTCCTCCGTGGCGGCGGCGTACCTGATCCGGGAGCATCCCAACCTGCTCTACCTGTCGGGGCCGCCGGCCTACCTCGAGAAGCAGGTCGGCACGGCGCTCATCGACCGGGGGATCGATCACCTACATCGCATCATCGACGCCACCGGCTGCCGCGTCATCATGGACCACCACGCCCTGCGCGACGGAGACTACCGGGATCGGTTTCGGGGTCTCTGGGAAACCGGCCGGGTGGCCACCGCCGCCGGCTTCCTCGGGCTGGCCGACGCGCCGCTGGAGAGCCGCCGCCGGGTCCTATGGGTGGGCAAGCGGAAGCCGGCCGCCGCGATGGGGGCTCGGGGTCGCCTCCTCACCCGGCCCTCGCCCCCGCTGGGGGAGAGCGCGAGGGGAGGGCGTCGGCCAGATTGAAGGCCGCGGATGCCTCGGCTATCATGGAGCCTCGGCACTCACATCGACGATTCGAAAAGGGGGTGAGCGAATGACCGAGAACAAGGCGCTGAATGTCGGCGACACGGCCCCGGACTTCACGGTGAAGACCATCGGGCTCAAGGAGATCAGCCTGAAGGACTACCGCGGCAAGAACGTCGTGTTGCTGTTCTACCCGCTCGACTGGACGCCCGGCTGATCCACGTGCATGCCCGCCTTCGACAAGCGCGTGAAGGACTTCGAGGCGGTCAATACCCAGGTGCTGGGTATCAGCACGGACAGCCCCTTCAGTCACGAGAACTGGGCCAAGGCGGTGGGCATCTCCAGCTATCCGCTTCTGTCGGACGTGCACCGGACGGTGAGCAAGGACTACGGGGTCTACTGGCCGGACTGGAACGCCAATGTGCGTGCCACGTTCATCATCGACAGGGACGGCACGGTGCGCTTCATCGAGCGCTACGGGAAGGGCGAGCTCCCCGGCCCAGACAAGATCCTAGCCGAGGTCACGAAGCTCGGCTAGGCGGAGAGGACGCGTCGCCGGCCCGAGCGGGGAGTCCATTGCCCGCCCGGGTCGGCGACCATCTCCGAGCTCGCCGTCCGCCTCACTCGCGCCGAACACACGTACGAGCCAGTCGGCGAGTCTCCGTCGCGGCCCATGACCCCCGGCGCCCCTGCAATCCCTGGCCTCGCTTCAGCCGAACTTTCGTTGCGCGTCGCGGCGGTACGGACAAGAGCCCGACCGAGATCAAGGCGCTCGGCTGGCCGGAGCGGGCTCGTGGCCGGCTCGGGGCGGGGGCGTCGCCTCCACGCGGGCCGGCCGCGTGACCAGCCACACGCCCGCCAGCACCGCAACGCCCCCCGCCAGCTCCACCGGCCCGATGGCTTCCCCCAGCATGAGGTAGGCGAGCAGGACGCCGACCACGGGCTGGAAGTTCATGAAGATCGCCGACCGGCTCGGGCCCACGCTCTTCACGCCCTCGTACCACCAGACATGGGCCACCGCTCCGAGGAAGGCCTGGTAGGCCACCACCACCCACGGCACCGGCGAGGCGAAGTCGGGGCTCGGGAAGAACGGCGCGCTGACGACGGTCATCGGGACCAGCATGAGCGAGCCCAGGATGTAGGCGGCCGTGGTGGCCAGCGCCGCCGAGTGAACCGCCAGCACCTGCTTGCCGTAGATCGTGTAGGCGCTCCACCCCACCTGGGCGGCGAGCAGGATGAAGTCGCCCGGCAGCAGCTCGGCGTGGACGATGGCCCGCCAGCTCCCCCGCGTGACGACCAGCATCACCCCGAAGGTCGAGCAGAGCACGCCGACCCACTGGAGGCGACGGAGGCGCTCCTTCAGGTACAGGCGCGCCCCGATGGCCACCATCACCGGCGTGGCCGCCTGGAGGATGACCGCGCTCGAGGCGCTGGTGAAGGCAATGCCGAGATAGGTGCCGCCGGTGGACACGAAGATGCCGGCGAAGCCCAGGAAGGCGAAGGTCCGGAGGTCCGCCCATTGGAGGGCCCGGAACTCATCCCAGCTCCGGCGGAGGAGCAGGACCGCGAGGAAGGCCGAGGCGAGGCTGCACCGCAGGCCGACCAGCACGTAGGGGCTCCAGTGGGCGAGGGCCAGCTTGGCGAAGGCCGGGTAGGAGCCCCAGAGGGTGACGACCAGCGTGAGCGCAACGTACGCGCGGGTTTGACTGGGGCCAGGCACCTGCCTATCATAGCGCGGCAGCGATGGCCGACTACGTTCTGGAGCGTCGCTTCTGGGTGCCGCGGCCACGCCTCGAGGTTTTCGAGCTTTTCGCCGATGTGCGCAACCTTTCCCGAATGAACCCGCCGTCGGCCAGCCTGCGCTGGCTGCGGGCGCCGCCGGCCCGAATCGATGCCGGCACGGTGCTCGACTTCAGCAGCCGGCTGCTGGGGATCCCGGTGCGCTGGCGGGTGATGATTCGGGAGTTCGATCCCCCGCACAACTTCGTGGATGCCCAGCTCCGGGGACCGTTCTCGCGCTGGGAGCACCGCCACCGCTTCCTCGAAGGCCCGGCCGGGGACGGAGCCGGACCGGTGGGCACCTGGGTGGAGGATCGCGTCACCTATCGCCCGCCGCTGGGCCCCCTGGGGCAGCTCGCGCATGCGCTGGGCGGCCGGCGCATGATCGCCGGCATCTTCGACTACCGGGAGCGGCGGATCCGCGAGCTGCTCGGGTGAGGGGGCGTCATCGGCGGGCCGGCTCCTGTCGCGGCGTCCGGCGCGCGGGACGCTAGTCGGGGGTGGGCAGTTCGACGCCCAGAGCGGCCAGCCGGGGCCGCACCCGGCGCTGGGGCGACGCCTGGCCCGGCTGCGGCGCGAGCTGCGCGCGGTCGAGCGTGATCTGGATGGCTGAGGGGCGGGACCCGACCGCCGCCGCGAGCGTCGCGGGTCAGCGGGAGCGCGTCACCCCCACCCGCGGGCAGACCGGGCTCACCGGGCAGACCGAGCAGCGGGGCGATACCGGCAGGCAGACGTTCTGCCCGAAGGCCACCAGCAGGTCGTTGTAGCCGATCCAGTAGCGTCGCGGCAGCCGGGCCCGGAGCGCCGTCTCCGTCTCCTCGGGCGTCCGGCTCCGCACGTAGCCGAGGCGGTTGGAGATACGGTGGACGTGCACGTCGACGCAGATCCCCGGTCTGCCGAAGCCGAGGGTGACCACCAGGTTGGCGGTCTTCCTCCCGACGCCCTTGAGGGTGAGCAGCTCGTCGATGGTCGAGGGCACTCGCCCCCCGAAGCGCTCGAGCAGGTCGCGGCACACGCCCAGGATCACGCGCGCCTTCGTGCGGTAGAAGCCGACCGGGAAGATGGCGCGCTCGATCCGCCCCGCGCTGAGGCGGAGCATGGCGGCCGGCGTGTCGGCCCGGGCGAACAGGCGTTCCGCGGCGGGGCCCGTGGTCCGGTCCTTGGTCCGCAGCGAGAGGAGACACGCGATGAGGATGCGAAAGGGGTCCGGCTTCCGATCGGAGACCTCCGCCAGCGCGGTGGGCCGCCAGTGCGGGGCCTCCCGCTGGAGCCGGGCGATGATCCGGCCGATGCGGACGGGCTTCCGGGCGGCTATGGCTTTCCCTTGACGGCCTCGAGAAACTGGCGCGCCTGGGGAGCGTCCTTGAGCTTCCAGTCGGCGGGATTGGAGGGCGCCTTCTCGTCCAGCACGCTCTGCAGCTCGCGCCGGGCCTCCGTCGCCCGCCCCTTCTTGATCAGCGTCTTGGCGAGGCCGACCCGCATCCCCGTGAACTTCGGCTCGAGGGCCAGCCCCTTCCGGAACATCTCCTCGGCCTTGTCCAGATCGCCTCCGAACAGCGCCGGGACCTCGTAGAAGACGTTGCCGGCCAGCGAGTAGACGGGCGCGAACTTCGGGGCGAGGTCCAGGACGATCCGGATCTCCTCCTTCACCGTGGGGAGCAGGAAGAGCGACCGCACCACGCCCTTGGTCTGTCCCCAGCGCCCGGAGTTGGTCGCGTACCAGAAATGGGCGAGGTGGTCCCTCGGCGCCAGCTCGATGGCGCGCTTGCCCGCCTGCCGACCGCGCTCGTAGGCCTCCAGCTTCTCCTCGGGAGTCTTGGCGCGGACGTCTCCCCAGATGAAGCAGACGTGCGCGAGGGCGACGAGGTTCTCGACGTGGGAGTCGGTCCGGAGCGCCTGCTCCAGCCCGTCGCGGATCTCGTCGAGCCGGGCGGGGTTCTCGTGATAGCGCGAGGCGAACGCGCGCAGCTCCGCCACGAGCGGCGACTGGGCCCAGGCGGGTGAGGCGGCCGCAAGGAGCATCAGCACCCCGACGACGGCGCGCATGGCCTGGATGCTAGGAGCCGCGCGGCGGGCTGTCAACCGATCCTCACGGATCCTCACGGCCTCGCCGGGGCCGGCGCTCGCTCTAGCCTGCTCGAAGGTCGCGGAAGCCCTTGCCTTCTCGAGCCGTCCGCTCCAGGAGCGGGGCCGGCGGCCAGGGGCGTCCGTGGGCGCGGCGGAAGTCCGCCACGTCCTCGTGGATGGCCTCGAGCCCCACCCTGTCGGCGTGGAACATCGGCCCCCCGCGGTAGGGCGAGAAGCCGTAGCCATGGATGAGGAGCCATGTGTGTCCTCCTCTGGAAGTCGGGACGACCCCGGCTGCGACCGGGCGCCATAGCAGCAGACGCGGGGGGCGGGCTGGGCGTGATCGTGACCCCGGCCCTCCGGCGGGGCGCGGGCGTAGCTTGAACAGCCGCGCTCGAGCCGGTATCGTAGCGTGGCGATGAGACATGTGCCGGTGATCGCCGTTTCGCTCTGGCTGGGCATGATGGGTTTCTTCGCCTTCGTCGTGGCGCCGGCCGCCTTCGGGACGCTCGAGCGCGAGAGCGCGGGCCGGCTGGTCACCGCGGTGTTCCCGCGCTACTACGGCATGGGCGTGGCGCTGGGGCTTCTCGCGCTGGCCGCCCTGATCCGGCGCCGCGGAGGAGGTCGTGGGGTCGACTGGGTGCCGCTGGCGCTGGTGGCGCTCATGATGGTCCTGACCGTCTACGCCATGGCCGTGCTGGCGCCCCAGGCGGAAGCGGCCTGGGCGGCCGTGCGGGCGGCGCGAAGCGAGGGCGTGCCCACGGCCGAGGCGCTGCGCTTCGCCAGGCTCCACCGGCTCTCCGGAATCCTGAACCTGGTCGTGATGGGGGCCGGCGTCGTCCTCGTGGCGCTGGAAGCCGTGCGCGGGCGCGGCGGGAGCTGACCGCGCGGCGAGGGCACTCCGACGGGGGGATCGAGCATGACGGCGCAGGAGCTGATCGGCGAGCTGCGGAGCGAACTGCGGGACCTGGAGACCAGGATCCGACGCCATCCGTTCCTGGACGAGCTGGAAGCCGGACGCGTGGACCGGGAGCGCCTGCGGAGCTTCGCCGGAGAGCAGTATCACATCATCCGGAGCGACCTCCGCAGCGTGGCGCTTCTCGTCGGCCGGTTCGGGGCCTCGTCCAGCGGACCGTTCTTCATGGCTACTCTCCAGGGCGAGAGCCTGGCGCTCCAGGCCCTGACGGACTTCTCCGCCGCGGTGGGGCTCGACGCGGCGGCGCTCGAGGCCTACGAGCCGACGCCTGCGGCGCAGGCCTACCCGGCGTACATGGCCTGGCTGGCGCTGTACGGATCGGATGCCGAGGTGGCGGCCGGCTATCTCGTGAACTTCACCGCCTGGGGGGAGAACTGCGGCCGGATGAGCGCCGCGCTCCGCGCGCGGTACGGGCTCTCGGCGCCGGCCACCGCCTTCTTCGACCTCTTCGCCGCCCCATCGGCGGAGTTCGAGCCGGGGGGCCTGGCAGTGGTGGAGGCAGGGCTCGGGCGCGGCGTGGCGCCCCGGCTCATCAAGCGGGCCGCTCGCATGCTGCAGTGGTTCGAGAATCTCTACTGGGACACGCTGGCGGGCGGACGGGGATGAGCCCGTTCCAGCCCCTCGGCCTCGACCACGTGGTGTTGCGAGTTCGCGACCAGGAGGCGTCGCGCCGCTTCTACACGGAGCGGCTCGGCTGCACCCTGGACCATGTCAATCCGCGGGTCTCGCTGGTCCAGCTGCGCTTCGGCGAGCACCTGATCGACCTCTTGCCGGGCGAGCGGGGCGAGGCCGGCATGGATCATTTCTGTCTCTCCATCCGGTGCGCGGACCTCCGGGCGGTACGGGATGAGCTGGCCGGCCGGGGCGTGGCCCTCGAGGGCGACGTGGTAGAGCGCCGGGGCGCCTTTGGGACGGGCCCGTCGCTCTACCTCCGGGACCCGGACGGGTACCTGATCGAGCTCAAGCCGCGCTGACGGCCAGCCGTAGCAGGGTGCGCACGAGGTGCTCCGGCGCCACGGCGCCCCCGTGGGTGGCCGACTGGAGCAGGCAGCCTTCGGCGGCGCCCAGCATGACGGCCGCCACGGCGCCGGGCTCGAGATCGCGGCGGAACGCCCCGCTGGCCAGGCCCTCGGCCAGGATCTCCTCGAGCGAGAGGCGGAGCTGCTCGCGGAGCCAGGCCATGGTCAGCCGGCAGTGCTTGTCCTCCCGGGAGCGCATCCAGCCGCCGAGAAGCTGGGCCGAGAACTCCGGATCGCCATTGCCGTAGGCGCCGAAGACGATCTCGAGCGCACCCTCGAGCTTCACCGTGGGCGGGTCGGCGCTCCGGGCCACCCGGGCGACCTCGCGCACGATCGGCAAGCTTCGCTCCTCGACCGCCAGGGGAAGCACGGGCGCCGGCACCGGCCGCCGCAGTCCTCGACGGCGCGCCCGCTTCCCCTGCCGGCGTTTCTGCGCGCGCTTCTTCGTCACGCGGGCGATCACCCTACGGGGCGCAGGAGTATGACGGCCGCGCCGCCGTCATGGAGCAGGCGATCTGCTGTCGCCGGCGGTCCCGTGGGGCGTGATCACACCGCGCGAGCCGCGACCCTCTTTACCGGAGCCGCCCGAACGGCCGGCCGTCGCCGACCTCGATCCACTCGAAGGAGTACAGGGTGACCCGGTAGCTCACGCCCTGCGCCGGGCGCGGCACCTCGAAGAAGGCGCGGTTCTTCGGCGGGACCTGGCCGCTGACGTAGCCGATCTGCTTGGTGAGCGGCGCGCCGGAAGCGTCCAGGCCCTCGATGAGGAGCTTCACGTTCGCGGCCGGCGAGCCGTAGTCATTGTGGATGTAGCCCCACAGCGTGGGCTCTCCGTTCTTGAGCTGGCCTTCCTGCCACTCGATGCGGAAGTAATGCGCCTGCGGGATCGGCGTCGGCAGCAGCTCCGCGGCCACGGCCGCGCCCGTCATGGCAAGCGCCACCACGGCGATCAACGCGAGTCGCCCGGTGTTCATCGTCATCCTCCTTCCTGCGCCGGCGCTCTGCGCCGGTCGCCGTCGTGAACCCGGGCCCGATGACCCGGGCGGCTCAGTTGGACAGGAACTGGAACGACTCCACCTCCACGCGGTACCGCTTCTCGCTGCCCGAGGCGAGCAGCCGCACCTCGAAGGACGTGCTGCCCTTCGGGGGGATGCTGCCATGGACATAGCCCCGGCTGCGACTGACCACCTTGCCGGCCTCGTCGAGGCCCTCGACGAGCAGGACCACCCGCTCGCACGTGGCCCCCGTGCTGTTGCGCACGTCACCGAAGAGCAGCACGCGCGAGCCGCCGGCACGCTCCACCTGGAAGACGACCGAGAGGCCGGCGGCGGACTGGGGCCGGTAGGTCTGGGCCGGGACGGCTCCGGACGTGAGCAGCACCACGAGCGCGGTCGCGACCAGGCGCGGGAGCATCACTCGTACCTCAGCGCCTCGATCGGGTTGAGGCGAGCCGCCTGGCTGGCCGGGTAGAAGCCGAAGAATACCCCCACCGCGGCCGCGAAGCCGAACGCCAGCAGGATGGCCTGGGCGTTGATCAGGGTACGCCACTCGGCGAAATAGGCGATGGCGTAGGAGCCGGCCAGACCGAGCCCGATGCCGATAGTCCCCCCGATCAGCGAGAGGGTCACGGCCTCCACGAGGAACTGGGTCAGGATGTCGCGCCCGCGCGCCCCCACCGCCATCCGCAGGCCGATCTCCCGTGTCCGCTCGGTCACCGAGACGAGCATGATGTTCATGATGCCGATCCCGCCGACGAGGAGCGAGACCGAGGCGATGGCGCCGAGGAGGATCGTGAGGATGCGCGAGGACTCCTCCTCGGCCTGCAGCATCTCGGAGAGGTTCCTGATCCAGAAATCGTCTTCCTGGTAGCCCTGCAGCTTGTGGCGCTGGCGGAGGAGGTCGCGGATCTGCTGCTCGGCGGCCTTCATGTCCTCGCCGTCCCGGACGCGGACGGAGATGGCCCCCACCGAGCTGGCCAGGGGCTGGCTGGGACCCAGCACCCGCTTCTTCGCCGTCGTCATGGGGACGAGCACGATGTCGTCCTGGTCCTGGCCCCAGCTGCTCTGGCCCTTCCGGTCGAGCACGCCGATCACGGTGAGCGGGACCTGCCGCACCCGAACCACGGTGCCTATGGGATCGCCGCCGCCGAAGAGGTTGAGGACCACGGTTTGCCCCAGGACGGCGACCTTGCCCGCCCCTTCGAGCTCCTCCTGGGTGAAGTAGCGACCAGCCACCGCCGGCCACTGGCGCGCCTCCTCGTACTCCGGGATGGTGCCCTGGATGATGGTGCCCCAGTTCGTGTTGCCGAAGACGACCTGGCCGCCGCCCCGGTACGAGGGTGCGGCCGAGTGCACGGCCGGGATCTCGTGGACGATGGCGGTGGAGTCCTCTTCCGTGATGGTAGGCCGCGTCCCGTGGCCCAGCCGCACCCCGCCGGAGGAGAAGCTCCCGGGCAGGACGATGATGAGGTTGGAGCCCAGGCTGCGGATCTGGTCTGCCACGCGGGCCTGGGCGCCAGCGCCCACGGAGACCATGGCGATGACGGCGCCGACCCCGATGATGATGCCGAGCATGGTGAGGATGCTGCGGAGCTTGTTCACGCGCAGAGCCCGCAGCGCGATCCGGGCGCAGGCCAGAAGGTTCACGCCGCGTCCTCCCGCGAGCCGGCGGCGGCCGCCAGCTCGCCCCGAGCGTCGCGGCGCGCCTCCACCGGGCGATCTTGCCGGAGCCGGCCATCCCGGAAGTGCAGGATGCGCTCGGCGTACTGCGCGATGTCGGGCTCGTGCGTGACCAGGACGATGGTGATGCCGTCCCGGTTCAGCTCCTGTAGCAGGCCCATGATCTCCACGCTGGTCCGGGAGTCGAGATTGCCGGTGGGCTCGTCGGCGAGGATCAGGGATGGCTCGTTGACGAGGGCCCGGGCGATGGCCACGCGCTGTTGCTGTCCGCCCGAGAGCTGGCTGGGCTGGTGGAACTCGCGGTCGGCCAGCCCGACGGCCGCCAGCGCGGCCCGGGCCCGGCCCCGGCGCTCGCGGGCGGGCAGGCCGTTGTACATCAGCGGAAGCTCCACGTTCTCGAGGGCGCTTGCGCGGGCCAGCAGGTTGAAGGTCTGGAAGACGAAGCCGACCTTCCGGTTCCGGATCCGCGCCAGCACATCCCGGCTCAGCGCGGACACGTCCTCGCCGTCCAGGAGGTACCGGCCGGCCGTCGGGGTGTCGAGGCAGCCCAGGAGGTTCATGAAGGTGGACTTGCCAGAGCCGGACGGGCCCATCACCGCCACGAAGCAGCCGGCGTCGATCGATACGGAGACGCCGCGCAACGCATGCACCGTCTCCGAACCCATGGCATAGTCCTTATGCAAGTCACGGACCTCGATGATGGGCGAGGGCATCGGCCTACAGCCGCAGGCGAGGCGTGGTGCTCGGCGCCGAGGCGGGCCGCGATGTGGCGGCGCCGGGTGTGGCAGTTCCGACGAGGACTTCCTGGCCTTCCTTGAGGTCGCCGTCGAGCACCTCGGTGGAGCTCCCATCGCTGATCCCGAGCCGGACGGTGACCGCCCGCGGCTTCCCGTCGCCGGCGAGCACCCAGACCCGTCCGGGCACTGCTCCGGCGCCGGCCCGGGCGGGTTGTCCGTCGGGCATCTGATCGTAAAGGACCTGCTGCTCGGCCGTGAGGATGGCGCGGATCCGCTTCCGGGTCTCGTCGCGGATGGCGAGGGCGGCGGCTCTCCGCTGCGGCCGAGGCACACGCGCGAGCCCCGTGAACTGGGTCCGGCTGTCCTCGAGAATGGGGTCGAGCTGCTTCTGCTGCTCCTCGGTGAGCTTGAGGCCGCGCACGAGCCGCTGGCGGACCTCCTCGAGACGCGGCAAGCCGCCCCCCGGCCGCCGGAACTGCTCGCTCTCCGATGTCGTTGGCGCGGACGGGGCAGCCTCTTCCCCGGGCGGCCGGAAGCGGAGGGCGGCGTTGGGCACCTTCAGGACATCGGACCGGTTGTCCACCGTGACGCGGACGTTGGCGGTCATCCCCGGCAGGAGCTTCTGTTCGGGGTTGTCCACCGCGACCACGACGTTGTAGGTGACGACGTTCTGCACGGGTTTGGGCGCCTTGCGGATCTGGACGACCGCACCGGAGAACGTCTCGGTGGGGAAGGAGTCCACGGTGAACGTGGCGTGGTGGCCCACGTTGATACGCCCGATGTCCGCCTCGTCCATGTTGGTGTCCACCTGCATCTTGGTGAGGTCCTGCGCGATGGTGAACAGGGTGGGAGCCGACAGGCTGGCCGCGACGGTCTGGCCCACGTCCACGTTGCGCGAGACCACGACCCCGTCCACGGGCGAGCGAATGAAGGTGTGGTTGAGGTCCACCATGGCCTGCTCCAGCCCGGCCCGCTTCTGGCGGGCGGTGGCTTCCGCCGAACGGAGCTGGGCCTCGGTCACGCGGAGCTGGGCCTCGGCCGAGCGGATGGCGGAGGCCAGCGCCTGTTCCTGGGCCCGGGTGGCCTCGAGCTGCGCCGCCGCCGAGTCATGGGCGGCCTGCGAGGTGTCGCGCTCGCTCTGGGCGATCAGTTCCTTTCGGAAGAGGTCGGCCTTCCGGTCCAGGTCGCGCCGGGCGTCGGCCAGCGCCACCTGGGCCTTCGCCGTCTGGGCACGCGCCCCGGCCAGCGCGGCGCGGGCGTTGTCGACGTCCGCTCGCGCCCGCTCGACCTGGGCGCGCTGGGTCAGGATGGCCGCCTCCGAGGCTTCCAGCTCGGCCCGCGCCTGGCCAACCTTGGCCTCGAAGATCGCCGGGTCGATGCGGGCGATGAGCTGGTTGCGCTCGACCTGCGAGTTGAAGTCCGCGAAGAGTTCCCGGATCTGGCCGGAGACCTGGGAGCCGACCTGGACCGTGATCACCGGGTTCAGGTTGCCGGTGGCTGACACCGCGGCCATCAGCGGGCCCCGCGTGACGGCCGCCGACCGGAAGCGGGGCGGATTGCCGCCGCTCTGCGTGTAGAGGTAGGCGCCCGTGATGGCCCCGGCGGCTACCAGGATCGCGAGCAGGGTGAGGATCCGGCGCTTCATGGCTGTCAGACGGAGCCTTTCACGGCGGTATTCCTAGCGCCGGCCGAGCGCCCGCTCCAGCCGCGCGATGGCGATTCGGAAGTCGCGGAGGGCCAGCGCCTCGTTGGCCTCGGCCTGGGTAAGGGCCAGCTGGGCGTCGGTCAACTCGATGATGGTGCCGACCCCGGCGTCGAAGCGGCCCTGGCTGAGCCGGAAGTTCTCCTGGGCCGACTCCACCGCCTTCTGGGCGGCGCCGATCCGCTCCTCCGCCTCGACCAGGCCAATATGGGCCTGCTCCACCTCCTGCCAGATGCTCAGCTCGAGGGTCCGCACGCTGGCCTGGACGGCCTCCAGGAGCGCCTTGGCTTCCTGCTGGCGGGCGATCTTCGCGCCGCCGTCGAAGATGGACCAGCGGAGCTCGATCCCGGCCTCCCAGGAATCGCTCCGCACGTCGGTGCGGGCGTCGCTCCGGGCGATGCCGTGGGTCCCCACCCCGAACAGCTCGGGGAAGAAGTCGCGGAAGGCGCGCCGGACGTCCGCCTCCGCCGCCTCGGTGTTGAACCGGGCCTGCCGGTACTCGGCGCGACGGCGCAGGGCCTCGCTCACCAGCGCATCGCGGTCGACGGGGAACTGCTCGTAGACGAGGATGTCCCTGACCTCGGTCGGGGTGTTGATGGCGATCCCCATCGCCGTGTTCAGGGCGACGCGGGACAGGTTGACGGCGTTGACCGCCCGGATCAGATCGACGCGGGCATTGGCCACGTCCACCTCGGCGCGGGTGACATCGGACTTGGGGCGGGTGCCGACATCGAAGAACCCGCGGGCGCTCCGCAGGTTCAGGTTAGCGCGGTCCAGAGCCGCCTCGGTGACGAGCACCAACCGCTTGTTGAACAGGAGGTTGAAGTACGCCTCCTTCACGGCCAGCACGATGGCGTCCCGCTCCACCTCGACGACCTCGCGGGAGAACTCCGCCCGCGACCGCGCTGCCTCGGTGGCGGCGCCGGTCTTGCCGAAGTCGAAGATCCGCTGCTCGAGGCTGAAGCCGGCGTTCGCGGCGGTGGTGTAGGTGGTGCCACTCCGCGAGGTGACCGTGGTGCCGCTCCGCGAGGTGACCGATGGTGGGCTCACGGACAGGTGGTCGCGGCTCCGGAAGACGCCGGCGCTGAACCCGAGCTGGGGGAAGAGCGGGGCCACGGCCTGATCCACCCGGTAGCGGGCGGCCGCATATTCGGCCAGTCGGACCCGGATCGAGGGCTGGTTCTCCAGCGCGATGGCGATGGCCTCCTCCAGGCTCACCTCACGGCCCACCACGGGCGGCGGCGCCGGGAACGGGCGGATGTCGGGGGGCGCGCCCAGGGGCTCGCGGGACGGCATCGGGGGCGCCGCTTCCGGCGGCGGGGCGCCGGGCGCGGGTGTGCCCGGCACCGGCGCGGTGGGCGGGGTGGGCGCCTGGGCTAGCCAGGGCCCCGGAAAGGCGGTCGCCGGCACCGACGGCGCGGCGGCCGGACCCATGGCTTGCGCTGCGCCGCCGCCGGCGATCACGCTCACCAGCACGAGCAGCCCGAGCGGAAGGGCCCTGGCTGTTGGGGTGTTCCGGGAGCATCGAGCCCGGAGCGCTGTGTGCAAGGGGGGGCGGGACGGGACGGTCATGCGATCTCTCCAGATGAAGCGGCCAGGCCTTTGGAGGCCTCGAGACGCCGCAGGAAGCGCTCCTCGAGCAGCACGCAGAGGGCCGGGGTGAAGAGGAGGGTCAGCCCGGTGAAAACGGCCAGGCCGCCGATCACCGCGCGAGCGAGCGGCGCGCTGGCCTCACGGGCGACGTCGATCCCCAGCGCCATCGGGAAGAGCCCCGCCAGGGTCGTGAGGCTGGTCATCGGGATCGGCCGGCGCCGGGTGCGGCCGGCCGTCACAACCGCGCCGTGGAGGGCGCGACCCCGCCGGCGCAGCTCGTTGACGTACTCGACGAGCAGGACGCCGTTCAGCAATAGCATCGGGGGCGGGCCGAGGGGACGGAGGGACGGTGGGCAGACCCGCCGGCACGCCCCGGCGGCGGGGCCGGGGGGTTGGACTCCGTGGTCACGAGATCCTAATCCTCCTTGAAGCCCGGGAGGCCTTGGCCTCCGGGGTCGGGTCCGCCCGCTCCGGCGAGCGGCGGGAGGGAATCGGTAGAACCGCCTGTTTTCTCAGCCCTGTGCCATTGTTATGGACCGTGGAGGAGGAGTCAAGCGGGGCAGAAATGTCCATCCGGCCCCAGATCCGGTGTGTTAGCCTATAAGCCACACCCCAGGTAGTGTCAGGGAGAAGCCCCTATGCCGACCGTCGAGCGACCCTCAAAAGTTGGTCACTGGAGCGAGGCGGCCCTTCGCGTGCTCCGCGAGCGCTATCTGGCGCGGCGAGACGGCGAGCTGGTGGAGACACCGGAGGAGATGTGCTGGCGTGTCGCCCGGGCCATCGCGGCGGCGGAGGAGCGATACGGCCGGAGCCCGGCCGCGGTGCGGGAGATCGCGACGGCCTTCTACGACATGATGGTCGACGGCTCCTTCCTGCCGAACTCGCCCACGCTCATGAACGCCGGCAAGGGCAACCAGCTCCAGTACTCCGCCTGCTACGTGCTGCCCGTGGG
>Ga0302046_10000480_pt1 | contig 40322 bp, 38 predicted proteins | sample RVTome_11_FD_200261 | JGI IMG/M metagenome (GOLD analysis project Ga0302046, IMG submission 200261) | Soil microbial communities from uranium-contaminated site in the Upper Colorado River Basin, Wyoming, United States - RVT147D111 (version 2) ...
ACTGCCATTGGGTGGCCGGGTGGGGGAGCGGGCCGGTGATGCCAAACGATCGGAATATGCTCTAGATCGGATCGCATTTGGGCCGGATCAAGAAGTGATTCGACCTGATCACGACCTGCGCTAGGACGCGTCCGTCGGCCGCTCCTTCAGCAGCACGGCGGCGGCGCGGGACTTGTGGGCGTCGGTGATGTGGTGGTGGACCAGCCTGAGCACGCCGTAGAGCACGGCCGCGTCGTCCGAATAGCCGAGGCCGGCGATGAAATCGGGCACCAGGTCGGTCGGCACCACGAAATAGGCCAGCGCCGCCAGGATCGAGGCCTTGACCTTGGCCGGGGAGGCGGGATCGGCCGCGCAGAAGTAGCCGGCGACGGCGTCTTCCAGGAACGGCACCTTGCCGGCGGCCCGGCGCACCTTGCGCCAGAAGCCGTCCTCGACGATGCGCTCGCGGTTCGCGACGATGCCCGGATGCACGATGAGATCGTTCATGGCTCTAGATATGGCCGTCCGTGCGCCGCCTGGCAATGGCCCAACCGCCGGGAGGGCTTGCCTCGCGCGGGCCATCTGATAAGAACGGGCCAATCAAATTGACGTATACGGAAACAGCCAGGTTTGAAGGGGGAATCCGAAGATGGATGTGAAGGGTCATTCGGCGATCGTCACCGGCGGCGGCTCGGGCCTCGGCGCGGAGACCGCGCGCTATCTCGCCAAGGCGGGCGCCAAGGTCGCGATCTTCGACCGCAACATGGACGGCGCCAAGGCGGTCGCCGGCGAGATCGGCGGCGAGGCGATCGAGTGCGACGTCTCCTCGACCCCCTCGGTCGAGGCGGCCTTCGAGGCCTCGCGCGCGGCGGTCGGGGGCGCCCGCGTGCTCGTCAACTGCGCCGGCATCGGCACCGCCGACCGCATCGTCGACAAGGAAGGCGCGCCCATGGACATGGGCAAGTTCGAGAAGGTGATCTCGGTCAACCTGCTCGGCTCCTTCAACTGCCTGCGCATGGCCGCCGCCGACATGGCCAAGCTCGAGCCGCTGGCCGAGGGCGAGCGCGGCGTCATCATCTCCACCGCCTCGGTCGCGGCCTACGAGGGCCAGATCGGCCAGATCGCCTATTCGGCCTCCAAGGGCGGGGTCCTCGCCATGATGCTGCCGGCCGCGCGCGAGCTCAGCCGCCACGGCATCCGCGTGCTCACCATCGCGCCGGGCTTCATCCAGACGCCGCTGATGGACACGCTGCCCGAGAAGGTCCAGGACGTGCTGAAGTCGGTCCAGCAGTTCCCCAACGACCGTTTCGGCCGGCCCGACGAGTACGCGCGCCTCGCCATGCACATGATCGAGAACGTGATGCTGAACGGCGAGTGCATCCGCCTCGACGCCGCCGCCCGCATGCCGGCGCGGTAGAGAGGCGTTCGCCCCATTTTTTGAGGATCGCCGCAATAACCCTCTCCCGCAAGCGGGAGAGGGAATCTCGTAGCAGCTTGCCCATTACTTATCCCCGACGACCCCGTCGATGAACCGCGCCATCTCGACGTCGCGTTCGGAGAGCCCGCCCGCGTCGTGGGTCGCGAGCGTCACCTCGACCTTGTTGTAGACGTTGAACCATTCCGGGTGGTGGTCGGCGCGCTCGGCCTGCAGGGCGACGCGCGCCATGAAGCCGAAGGCCTCGTTGAAGTCGGCGAACCGGAAGGACCGCGCGATCGCGTCGCGCCCCTCGACCTCGCCCCACGCCGGCAGCGACGCCAACGCCTGCGCCCGCGCCTCGCCCGTCAATTTCGCAACCATGCCCAGCTCCCTGTTTCCGGGTTCGTCATGCGCCCAAGCTATGACCAGTCTGCGCCTGGGGGAAGGGCGAGCGCGCTTGGACTCGCCCGGCCGCCGGTCTATCTATCAACCATGCAGAAAGGCCGCTTCCCCCAGCCGCTCGCTGGCGTCGACGCATATGGCGCGCCCGACCTCGATGCCTTCGAGGCGATGGGCCGCGCCGCCTTCGTAGGCATTCCCGAGCGCCTGCGCCGGCTCTTGAGCGACGTGGTCATCCGGGTCGAGGACTTCCCCGACGCCGAGACCGCGGAGGAGATGGGGCTCGACAGCCCCTACGACCTCCTCGGCCTCTATCGCGGGGTTTCGATCGGGCACAAGGATGCCGGCGCGCTGGCCGGCGAGGTCGACATGATCTTCCTCTACCGCCGGCCGATTCTCGACTATTGGGATCCGGGCTCCGAAGACCTCGCGGACGTCATCCGGCACGTGCTGATCCACGAGATCGGCCACCACTTCGGCCTCTCCGACGAGGACATGGAGCGGATCGAGGCGGCCGGCTAGGCGCGGCCGAGGCGGACCAGGACCGACCATGGCGAAAGCTAGCGAAACGGCAGCCGGCGCACCGGCCCCCCTGGCGGCGGACGTGTTGCGGCGGATCTGCGATCCGGCCGCGATCCCCTTTGCGACCACGGCCGAGGCCGCGCCGCTGGAGCACGTGATCGGCCAGGACCGCGCGGTGGCCGCGGTCGAGTTCGGTATCGGCATCCGGCGCGAGGGCTACAACCTCTTCGCGCTCGGTCCCCCCGGCACCGGCAAGCACACCCTGGTCCACGACTACTTGACCCGGGTGGCGGCGGAGCAGGAGACGCCGCCCGACTACGTCTACGTCAACAACTTCGACGATCCCCGCAAGCCGCACGCGCTGAAGCTGCCCGCGGGCCGGGCGGTGGCGCTGCGCGACGCGCTCGAGGCGCTGGTGCGCGAGCTGCGCACGGCGCTGCCCGCCGCCTTCGAGAGCGACGAGCACGTCTCGCGCCGGCAGATGATCGAGGGCGAGTTCAAGCGCCGCCAGGAGGAGATGTTCGAGGCGCTGCAGGCCCGCGCCAAGGCGAAGGGCGTAGCGCTGATGCGTACTCCGGTCGGCCTCATGTTCGCGCCGGTGCGCGACGGCGAGGTGCTCGAGCCCAAGGAATTCGAGAAGCTGCCCGAGGCGGAACAGGAGCGCGTGAAAGCCGACATCGAGGCGCTGCAGGAAGAGCTCCAGGCGGCGATGGAGCAGATGCCGGCCTGGAGCAAGGAGCTGCGCGACAAGCTCCGCGAGCTCAACCGCGAGGTCACCCAGTTCGCTGTCGGCCATCTGATCCAGGCGGTGCGCGACGACTTCGCCGACGCGCCGGCGGTGGTCGCCTATCTCGACCGCGTCGAGACCGACATCGTCGACAATGCCTTCGATTTCATCCGCTCGGTGGTGGCCCAGGAAACCGGCGCGCCCGGCGCGATGGGGCAGATGGGCCGCCGCTCGCCCGAGGCGCCGGACGACGAGACGCTGTTCCGCCGCTACCGCGTCAACGTGCTGGTCGACAACCGCGAGGTTAAGGGCGCGCCGGTGGTCTACGAGGACCACCCGGTGCTCGGCAACCTGATCGGCCGCATCGAGCACACCGCGCAGTTCGGCGCGCTGGTCACCGACTTCAACCTGATCAAGCCGGGCGCGCTGCACCGGGCCAACGGCGGCTATCTCATCATCGACGCCCGGCGCATCCTGATGCAGCCGCTCGCCTGGGAGGAGCTGAAGCGCACCCTGCGCTCGGAGGAGATCCGCATCGAATCGGTCGGCCAGCTCCTGAGCGTGGTCTCGACCGTCTCGCTCGATCCCGAGCCGATCGCGCTCGACGTCAAGATCGTGCTGGTCGGCGACCGCCAGCTCTACCAACTCCTTTGCGCGCTCGATCCGGATTTCGACGGGCTCTTCAAGGTCCAGGCCGAATTCCAGCACGTCATGGCGCGCACCGAGGAGAGCGTCGGCGACTACGCCCGCCTGATCGCCACCCTCGCCAAACGCCACGAGCTCCGCGCCTTCGACCGCACGGCGGTGGCGCGCATCGTCGAGTACGGCCAGCGCCTCGCCGACGACACCGAGCGCCTCTCGACCAGCTTCCGCGACATGCTCGACATCCTGCGCGAGACCGACTACTGGGCCGGCAAGAACGGCAACGGCACCGCCACGGCGAGCGACGTGCAGCGCGCCATCGACACGCGCATCCACCGCGCCGACTGGGTGCGCGAGCTGATCCACGAGCAGATCACCCGCGGCACCGTGATGATCGACGTCGAGGGCGCGGAGGTCGGCCAGGTCAATGCGCTCTCGGTGCTCCAGCTCGGCAACTTCTCCTTCGGCAAGCCGAGCCGGATCACCGCGCGCGTGCGCCTCGGCAAGGGCGAGGTCGTCGACATCGAGCGCCAGGTCGAGCTCGGCGGCGCGCTGCATTCCAAGGGCGTGCTGATCCTCTCGAGCTTCCTGGGCGCGCGCTACTGCCCCGAGCGGCCGCTGGCGCTCTCCGCCAGCCTGGTCTTCGAGCAGTCCTATGGCGGGGTCGACGGCGATTCGGCCTCGTCGACCGAGCTCTACGCCCTGCTCTCGGCGCTCTCCGGCCTGCCGATCGACCAGTCCTTCGCGGTCACCGGCTCGGTCAACCAGCTGGGCGAAGTCCAGGCGATCGGCGGGGTCAACCAGAAGGTCGAGGGCTTCTTCGACATCTGCTCGGCCAAGGGGCTGAGCGGGCGCCAGGGCGTGCTGATCCCCGCCGCCAACGTCAAGCACCTGATGCTGCGCCACGACGTCGTCGAGGCCTGCGCGGCGGGGCGCTTCGCCGTCTATCCGATCGAGACCATCGACCAGGGGATCGCGCTCCTGACCGGCAGGCAGGCGGGCGAGCGCGGCCCCGACGGCGCCTTTCCGGAGGGCGGCGTCAACGCGCGCGTCGAGGCGCGGCTCGAGGACTTCGCGGCGAAGGCCCGCGCCTTCGCCAGGGCCAGGCCGGAGGCCGGCGACGACGAGGAGGCGGGGGCATGACGCCGGCCGAGGCGGGACCGGGGTTTCGCCGCGTCGTGCTCGCCCTCGATTCGGGCGCCGACTACCGCGCCGCGCTCGGCGAGGCGATCCGGCTCGCCGCCGCGTTGCACGCGGAGCTGACCGCGCTTCTGGTCGAGGACGCCGGACTGCTGGGCGCCGCGCGGCATGCCTTCGTGCATCGCTATGCGCCGATGCGCGCGCGCTGGGAGCCCTTCGGCGAGAGCGAGGTCGAGAGCGCCTTCAGGACCCTCGCCGACCGGGTCCGCGCCGCCGTCGCCGAGGCCGCCGGGCGCGACCACATCGCCTGGAGCTTTACCGTGGTCCGCGGCCAGGCCGAGGCCGCCGCGCTCTCCGCCGCGCAGGATGCCGATCTCGTGGTGCTGGGCGCCGGCCAGGACGCGCTTCTCGCGGGCTTGCGCCCGCCCTCGCTGGCGCGGCTCGGCAAGCGCGCCCGCGAGCGCTCGGTGCTCTACGTGCGGCCAAGGGCGCCGGCGGCGGGCCGCCTCACCGTCGCCTACGACGGCGCGCCGGGCGCCGACCGGGCGCTCGCCGTCGCCGCCAGGCTCGGGCCGCCGCGCGATCTGACCGTGGCGCTGACCGGGCCCGACGCCGATGCCGCGGACGCGCTCGAAACGCGGGCGCGGGCGGTGCTCGGCGAGGCCGCGGCCGGCGCCCAGTTCGTCCCCCTGCCCAAGGCGCGCGCCGCCGATCTCTGCGGCCTGTCGGCGCGCGTCGGCGCCCGGGCCCTGGTCATCGGGGCCGACAACGCGCTTCTGCGCAGCGCCGCTGCCCGCAAGCGGCTCGACGAGGTGGATTGCCGCGTCCTGGTGGTGCGCTGAGGGGTATTTGGAGTGCACGGGCCCGGGCGCTACTACGAGGACTTCACGGTCGGCGATGAAGTGACCACCGCCGGGGTCACGCTGACCGCGGACGCGATCATCGACTTCGCCTGCCGCTACGACCCGCAGCCCTTCCATGTCGACAGCGAGGCGGCCGCCGCCTCGCATTTCGGCGGCCTCATCGCCAGCAGCTGGCACACCCAGCTCGTCGCCTTCCGCCTGGTCATCGACAGCGGCTTCCTGGGCAATGCCAGCATGGGCTCGCCCGGCTGCGACGAGCTGCGCTTCCACAACCCCGTGCGCCCGGGCGATACCGTGCGGACGCGCCTGCGCGTGCTCGACAAGCGCCCCTCGCGGACCCGCGACGACCGCGGCTACGTGACCGTCGCGTTTGACATTCACAACCAAAAAGGCGAATCGGTGATCACCTGGCGCGGCATCCAGATCATCGGCCGCAGGCCGAAGACTGCATGATGTCCGGCGGCCCATTGGCGCCTTGGAAGCGCCGCGGACAACGAGGGAGGTTCGACCCGATGCTCAAGACCCACAACCCCGACACCATCGCGCCGCCGGCGAGCATCTACAGCCAGGGCATCGAGGCGCCGCCGAACGCGCGCTGGCTGCACATCGCGGGGCAGGTCGGCGTCAAGCCCGACGGCACGATAGCGCCGGGCTTCGAGGCCCAGTGCAAGCAGACCTGGGAGAACCTGATCGCGGTGCTGCGGTCCGCCGGCATGGACATCCCCGACCTCGTCAAGGTGAACGGCTACGTCACCGACAGGGCCGACGTCGCCGCCTTCCGCGAGGTCCGGATCCCCTATCTCGGCGCGACCCGGACGGCCTTCACCCTGGTGGTCGTGGCCGCGCTCGCGAGCCCCGACTGGCTGGTCGAGATCGACGCCGTCGCCGCCAAGGCCTGAGCGCTTCCCCATGAACGACCACCATCCAGGAACAGGCGGCGGCCTGCCGCCGATCCGCGCCGCGCTCGAGGCGATCGAATCCTCGCGCATCCGCGAGGTCTCCGACATCGGCATGGCGATGGCGGGGGTGACGCCGCTCTGGTTCGGCGAGTCCGACATCGCCACGCCCGACTTCGTGCGCGCCGCCGCCGCCGCCTCGCTGGCCGGGGGCGAGACCTTCTATTCGAGCAACGCCGGCATCGTCGAGCTCCGCCGCGCCCTGGCGCGCTACGAGAGCGGCCTGCGCGGGCGCGAGATCGGCGCGGAGCGCATCGTCGTCACCACCTCGGGCATGACCGCGATCATGCTGGCGATGGAGACCTTCGTCGAGGCCGGCGACAACGCCATCGTGCACACGCCGATCTGGCCCAACTGCATCCAGACGGTGCGCATCATGGGGGCGGAGGCGCGGCTGATCGAGCTCCGGCACGGCCCCGACGGCTGGACGCTCGACCTCGACGCGCTCTTCGCCATGACCGACGAGCGCACCCGCGCCATTTTCGTCAACAGCCCCAGCAATCCCACGGGCTGGACCATGTCGGCCGAGGACCAGATGCGTCTCCTGGCGTTCGCCCGCTCGCGCGGCATCTGGATCATCGCCGACGAGGTCTACACGCGGATCGCTTACGAGGCCGAGCGCGCGCCCTCCTTCCTCGACGTCGCCAAGCCCGACGATCCGCTGGTGGTCGTGAACTCGTTCTCCAAGAACTGGTGCATGACCGGCTGGCGGCTCGGCTGGATGGTGGCGCCGGCGGCGCTGGTGCCGACGATCACCAAGCTGGTCGAGTTCAACTTTTCCTGCGCGCCGGTCTTCGTGCAGCGCGCGGGGGTCGCCGCGCTCGAACAGGGCGAAGGTTTCGTCGCCGAGACGCAGGCGCTCTACCGCCGCAACCGCGACATGGTCTACCAGCGCCTCGCCGCCATCGACGGCGTGCGCATGGCGAACCCGCCCGGCGCCTTCTACGCCTTTATCGGCGTCGACGGCATGGACGACAGCCTCGCCGTCGCCAAGCGCATACTCATGGAGCGGAAGGTCGGCCTGGCGCCGGGCTCGGCCTTCGGGCCGGGCGGCGAAGGCCATTTGCGGCTCTGCTTCGCGGTCCAGTCGGACAAGCTCTCCTCCGCCCTCGACCGCCTGGCCGCCTCGCTCGAGGCAGGCGTGGCGTAAGGGCTCGCGCCGCCGAAACGACGACATTGGTTCAACCGAGGCAGTCCGGCCCCTCACATCATCACCTCGTCCTGCATGGCCGCTTCGTCGAGCAGCCAGTCGCGGAAGGCGACGATCTTGGGGCGGTCCTTGCTGGCCAGCGGATAGACCACGAAGTAGCTGAAGTTCGACGGCAGGCTGAGCGCGAAGGGCTTCACCAGGCGGCCCTCCTCGAGCTCGCGCTCGACCAGCCGCGAGCGGCCCAGCGCCACCCCCTCGCCGTCGATCGCGGCCTGGATCACGAAGTTCGAGCGCATGTAGGACGGGCCGCGCTCGGCGTCGATGTCCTCGATCCCCACGGCCTTGAGCCAGTTCCCCCAGGTAACCGGCATGTCGTCGTGCAGCAGGGTGTGGTGGCGCAGATCCTTGGGCTCGCGCAGCGGCTGCGCGCCCGCCACGAGCCTGGGGCTGCAGACCGGGAATATCTCCTCGGTGAACAGGGGGATCGTCTCGGTGCCCGGCCAGGGCCCTGTGCCGTAGCGGATCGAAAGCTCGACGTCGGAGCGCGCGAAGTCGACCGGCGTGTCGGTGGTGGTCACGCGGATGTCGATATCGGGATGCTTCGCCCGAAAGCGCTTCAGGCGCTGGACCAGCCAGCCGGCGGCGAAGCTGTCGGTGGTGCTCATGGTGAGGCGCTGCTCCGACTCCGCGCGCATCAGCCGCGCCGTGGCGTTCTCGATATCGTCGAAGGCGTCGCGCAGGACCGGCAGGTAGTCCTGGCCCTCTTCGCTCAGGCGCAGGCCGCGGCCCATGCGGTGGAACAGCTTGAAGCCGAGCCAGTCCTCCAGCGCCTTGATCTGGTGGCTGACCGCGGCCTGGGTCACGAAGAGCTCCTCGGCGGCGCGGGTGAAGCTCAGGTGCCGGGCCGAGGCCTCGAAGGCGCGGAGCGCGTTGAGCGGCGGCAGCCTGCGGCTCATCGGCAGTGTTACCGATCTGTTAAGGCATAAGATATTCTAATCTATAACATGAGAAACGGTCGTTTGTCACCCTGCCGGTATCGCCCTATTTTTCAGGCCATGAACGCAATAATGCGTGAACTGCCAAGCATCGGAGGCGATCGGATGACCTATACACACGCTAATGCTTATGGCCTGCGCCGCCACGCGCCCGTGCGCGCCGTGACGGGCCTCGGCGGCGTCGCCGCCCGGATCGTCGGCCGCATCCTGCTGTGGCAGGAGCGCGCCCGCGGCCGCCGCGAGCTTGAGGCGCTCGACGCGCGGATGCTGAAGGATATCGGCCTCACCCGCATCGACGCGCTACGCGAGGCCGACAAGCCCTTCTGGAAATACTAGGCGGGCGTCGCCGCCACGACGGCGCCTCGCATTGCGCGCCTCTCTGGCGGGCGTGGGACCCGGGCCGCCTTGCCCCGGATCCCGCGTCCGCGACGCGTTTGAGAGGGGCTGCAAATTCGATCAATGAGAGGCTCATCCTGAGGTGCCCGCGCAGCGGGCCTCCCAACTGGGACATGGGGGACGAGCCGGGCCGGGTTCGCGCCTGCCGCCATCCTTCGAGGCTCGCTCCGCTCGCTCCTCAGGATGAGCAATAATGCTGCTGTTCGATCCGCTCCCCCCACCCTACGCCATCGTCACCACGATCTTGCCGGTCGTCTTGCGCGCCATCATGGCCTTCATCGCGGCGGCGGCGTCGGCGAGCCCGTAGGTCTCCGAGACGTGCGGCTTCAGCTTGCCTTCCGCGTACCAGCCGAGCAGCTCGTCGAAGGAACGCCGGATCACGGCGGGGTTGCGCTTCATGTAGGCGCCCCAGAAGACGCCCACCGCCGAGCAGTTCTTGAGCAGCAGGTAATTCGCCGGCGCCTCGGGGATGCGCCCCGCCGCGAAGCCGATCACCAGCAGGCGGCCCTCCCAGGCGATGCAGCGGAGCGAGGTGTCGAAGACGTCGCCGCCGACCGGATCGTAGATCACGTCGGCGCCCGCCTTGCCGGTGATCTCCAGCACCCGCTCGCGGATGTCCTCCTTGGAAGTGTCGATGCCGTGCCGGGCGCCGTAAGTCTTGGCGAGCGCCAGCTTCTCCGGGCTCGAGGCCGAGGCGATCACGGTGGCGCCCATGACGGTGCCGATCTCCACCGCGGTCAGCCCGACCCCGCCGGCCGCGCCGTGTACCAGCAGCGTCTCGTCCGCCTCCAGCCGAGCCCGGTGCCGGAGCGCCACGTGCGAGGTGCCGTAGGCGACGGGAAAGCCCGCCGCCTCTTCGTAGGGCATCGCATCGGGGATCGCGAAGACGCGCTCCGGCGTGGTGATCGCCTCCTCGGCGAAGCCGCCATGGCCCAGCATCGCCATCACCCGGGTGCCCGGCGCGAGCCCGCTGACGCCGGGGCCGCATTCGATCACCTCGCCGGCGGCTTCGAGGCCCGGCGAGAACGGGAAGTCCGGGCGGTCCTGGTACTTGCCGGCGATCATCAGCGTATCGGCGAAGTTGAGCCCCGCCGCCTTGATGGCGATCCTGATCTGTCCTTCGCCGGGGCGCTTCGGCTCGATCGTCTCGAGCTTCAGTGTCTCCGGCCCACCCCATTCCGTGCAGAGCATCGCCCGCATGCGCGTCCCTCCCGTTGCTTGGAAAATCTCAATCGTCGTCGAGCCAGCCCGGGGCGAGCTCGATCGCGCCGGTCTCGATGCCGCGCCAGTTCCGGAGCCGCGGCTGGGCGATCGCCTGGAGGCGCGCCCAGGCGGCGTCGTCGAGGACCTCCAGATAGCGTAAGAGGCCTGCCATGGCGACCTCCGAGGCGCGGGTCGCGCCGTCGTCGATCTTGAGCGCGATGCCGAAGGCGCGGCGCGCTCCGCGCGCCGGCACCGCGCCCATGTAGACGCCCTCGGCGCCGGTCTTGACGATCGCCGCGCGGTCGCTCCGCGAGATCATCAACGTGTCGAAGCGCCCGGAGCCCGCGATCATGAAGGGATGGGCGTTGAGCGCCCGGGCGATCCGCGCCGCCGCCTCGCCGCGCCTGGGCGGCAGGGTCTCGGGCGCCGCGAACCAGGCCATGGCGCGCGCGAGATTGCGCAAGGGCGCGGCGTAGGTCGGGATGCTGCAGCCGTCGGTGCCCGCCGGGGCCGCGGCGAGGTCGCAGCCGGTCATCTCGCCCAGCAGGTCGCGGATGCGGATCTGCACCGGATGGTCGGCGCCGACGTAACCCTTGGTCGGCTCGCCCATGTGGCGCGCCGTGGTCAGCATCGCCGAATGCTTGCCCGAGCAGTTGTTGTGCAACGCCAGCGGCGCCTGGCCGGCGACGATCAGCGCCTCGGCGGTCTGGCGGGCCCTCGGCGGGTGGGCGCCGCATTCCAGGTCGCCCGGCCCCAGGCCGATCCGCGCCAGCCAGCTGCCGGCCAGCGTCACATGGGCGGGCTCGGCGCTGTGCGAGGCGCAGGCCAGCGCGATCTCCTCGTCGCTCACCTTGAAGGCGTCGGCCGCGCCCGTCTCGATCAGCGCCAGCGCCTGCAGCGGCTTGACCGCCGAGCGCGGATAGACCGCCTGCTCGACGTCGCCCCAGCTCGCCACCAGCGCGCCCGTCGCGTCGACCACCGCGGCCGCGCCGCGATGCGCGCTCTCCACCATGTCGCCGCGCCAGACCTCGACCAGCACCGGATTGACCGCCGGCGCCCGGTCGTTCGCTGGGGTCGCCAGGTTCTTCGCGCTCGCCGGAGATCGATCGTTCATGTGCCCGCACCGTCGCCCTCTTGCAGCTTGCCTTACCGCCGGCCGTCGGTGCAAGGTCGGAGCCATGCGCGGCTATTTCGGCATCGGGGTGGAACGCGTCAGCAAGGCGATGAACGTGGGCAGCCTGTTCCGCACCGCCCACGCCTTCGGCGCGAGCTTCGTATTCTCGGTCGCCGGCGCCTATGACCGCCGCGAGGGCGGGCTGGCGGACACCTCCGATGCCGGGCGGAACCTGCCCTTGTATGAGTTCGACGGGGCGCGCGCCCTGGCGCTGCCGCGCGGCTGCGCGCTCGTCGCCGTGGAGATCGCCGAGGACGTGGTCGAGCTGCCGAGCTTCCGCCATCCGCGCTGCGCCGCCTATGCCTTCGGCGCCGAGCGCGGCGGGCTGTCGCCCGATCTCGTGGCCCTCGCCGACCACGTGGTCAAGATCCCGACACGCTTCTCGGTCAACCTCGCCGTCGCCGGCGCGATCGTCATGTACGACCGCCTGCTGAGCACGAACCGCTTCGCGCGGCGGCCGGTGGTCCCCGACGGGACGCCCGAGCCGGTCCCGCCCCACGAGTTCGGCGAGCCCATGTGGAACAAGCGCGCGCGCCGCCGGGCGCGTCAACGGGCCGCAGGCGGCGCGACGAAGGCACGGGACCCGGCGGAGCGCCCGTAAGACGGAGTTCATCGAGAGCTTATAGCCAGCCCCGCGAAAGGAACCATGAGACCAGCACCGACCATGATCGCCGCCGCCGCCGCTGTCGTCGTCGCCGCGGGCCCCGCCCTCGGTGAGACGCGGCTGATCTCCAAGCACGACGACTGGGAGGCAAGCCTGCGCAGCGCCGGCAAGGAGCGCACCTGCTACATCTCCAGCCTGCCCAAGAAATCGGCCGGCGACTACAATAAGCGCGGCGAGGCGAGCGTGATCGTCGCCCACTGGCCCAAGCGCAAGCGCTGGGCCGAAGTCACCGTCAACGCGGGCTATCCCTACAAGGAGAAGTCGGAGGTCGTCATCCGCATCGGCGGCGTCGACCACCGGCTCTTCACCGCCGGCCAGCAGGCCTACGCCTACAAGGGCGAGGACGCCAAGCTGGTCGGCGCCATGCGCGCCGGCGCGACGATGATCGTGGTCGGCGTCTCCAAGAAAGGCACCCGGACGGTCGATACCTACTCGCTGAAGGGGATCTCGGCGGCGCTCAAGGCGATCGACACCGAATGCCGCGGCAAGGGCGGAAAGAGCAAGGCCGGGAAAAAGAAGAGGAAAGCCGCCGCCAAGCGCGGCGGCTAGCGACGGTGCCTTTGCCCCGGCGGGCTTTGGCCCGGCGGAGCGATTGCTCGGCGGGTCGGGGCCGCCTATATCACCTGTCATGGATGCAGCCGCCGAACCCGCCGCGCTCGAGGCCGAAGCCCGCACCGCCGTGCTCGAGGCCGAAGCGCGGACCAGCCTGATCGGCCTCGACCGCGACGAGGTCGCGGGCCTGGCCGCCGGCCTGGACGAGCCGGCCTTCCGGGCGCGCCAGCTCTGGCACTGGGTCTATCACCGCGGCGCCAGGTCGTTCGACGAGATGACCTCGCTCGCCAAGTCCTTCCGGGCCAAGCTCGCCGAGCGCCACACGCTCGCGCGGCCGCGCGCCAGCCGCGACCTCATCTCCGAGGACGGCACGCGGAAATGGCTGCTCGCCTTCGACGACGGCCAGGAGGCCGAAAGCGTCCTCATCCCCGAGGAGGACCGGGGGACCTTGTGCGTCTCCAGCCAGGTCGGCTGCACGCTCAACTGCACCTTCTGCCACACCGGCACCCAGCGCCTGGTGCGCAACCTCGGCGCCGGCGAGATCGTCGGCCAGCTCATGCTGGCGCGCGACGCCGTCGGCGAATGGCCGACCACGGTCAACGAGCGCCAGATCACCAACATCGTGATGATGGGCATGGGCGAGCCGCTCTACAATTACGACAACGTCGCCAAGGCGCTCGGCATCGTCATGGACCCCGACGGCCTGGCGGTGTCGAGGAAGCGCATCACGCTGTCGACCGCCGGCGTGGTGCCGATGATCGAGCGCTGCGGGCGCGAGCTCGACGTCAACCTCGCGGTCTCGCTCCATGCCGTCTCGGACGAGATCCGCGACGCGATCGTCCCCCTCAACCGCAAATACCCGATCGCCGAGCTGCTGGCGGCCTGCCGCGCCTATCCGAGCCTCGGCAATGCCCGGCGCATCACCTTCGAATACGTCATGCTGCAGGGCGTGAACGACAGCGACGCCGACGCCCGCGCGCTGGCCAAGCTGGTCCGCGACATCCCCGCCAAGATCAACCTCATCCCCTTCAACGCCTGGCCGGGCGCGCCCTACGAGTGCTCGACGCCAAAGCGCATCGAGGCCTTCATCCGCATCCTCCACGATGCGCATTTGGTGGCCATCACCCGCACCCCGCGCGGCCGCGACATCATGGCCGCCTGCGGCCAGCTCAAATCCGCGAGCGTGAAGAAGCGCAAGCGCGAGGCGCCGGCTGAGGGGAGCGTCTGAAGCGCCTTCGGCGCTGAAACGCTTTCAGCGTTTCAGTTCCTGAAGATCAGGATCAGCCAGAGCGTGATCCAGACGCCCGCCAGCGTCCAGACGCAGCCGAGCCGCGAGCCGGTGGGGGCGAGCGACATCTGCGCGTTCGGATCGGGCGGCGGCGCCGGGTCGTCGCGCTTGCCGGGCTCGCGCGGCCGGATCGCGAAATAGAGCGCGAAGAGCAGCGCGAGCCCGCCCGGAAAGGCCCAGATCAGCGGCCCCATGCGCGACAGTCGCTCGGCCAGAAAGTCCATGCGCGGCGGCCCCTCCCATGTCCGATGGCGGGCGAACGGTAGCATAGTGGCGCTTTACCGGCGCGCCACTTGCCCGGCTCGGACCGATCGCGCAGTCTGGCGGACGGCAAGCTGCGATCCACGGACGTGCGGCAGCCCTCATCCTTCGACAGGCTCAGGATGAGGACCATTGTTGGTTGTCCAATACCAGGACCCTCATCCTTCGACAGGCTCGGGATGAGGACCATTGTTGGTCGTCCAATACCAGGACCCTCATCCTGAGCTTGTCGAAGGATGAGCTTGTCGAGGGCAAAGTGCTTAAGGGAGCGGCGGCATGACCGACACCGACGACTTCGCCTGGCTCGACGCCACCGCGCAGGCCGAGCTGGTGGCGACGGGCGAGGCGAGCCCCGCCGAGCTGCTCGACGCCGCGCTCGCCCGCGCCGAGCGTCTCAATCCCGAGCTCAACGCCATCATCCGCCCGATGGAGGACCAAGCCCGCGCCGCCATCGCCGCCGGCCTGCCCGACGGCCCATTCAAAGGCGTGCCGTTCCTGCTGAAGGACCTTGCGGCGAGCTATGCCGGCGTTCCCTTCACCAGGGGCTCGCGCTACCTGCGCGACAACGTGCCCGAGAGCGACAGCACGCTGGTCGCGCGCCAGAAGGCGGCCGGGCTCGTCACCTTCGGCAAGACGAACACCTCGGAATTCGGGCTGCTGCCGACGGCCGAGCCGGCGCTCTTCGGGCCCACGCGCAATCCCTGGGACACGGGCCGCACGTCCGGCGGGTCGAGCGGCGGGGCCGCCGCCGCGGTCGCCGCCGGCATCGTCGCGATGGCGCATGCGAACGATGGCGGCGGCTCGATCCGCATTCCGGCTTCGTGCTGCGGGGTGTTCGGGCTCAAGCCGAGCCGCGGCCGCAACAGCCTGGCCCCGTTCATGGTCGGCAGCGGCGTTGCCGCCGAGCACGCCGTGTCCCGTTCCGTGCGCGACAGCGCCGCCCTGCTCGATGCGACGGCGGGACCGGCGCCGGGCGATCCCTACTGGGCGCCGCCGCCGGGGCGGCCCTTCGCGCAGGAGGTTGGCGCCGATCCGGGCAAGCTCCGCATCGCCTTCTCCGCCAAGCCGATCAACGGCGTTCCGGTCCACGCGGAGTGTCGAGCGGCGCTGGCGGATGCGGCGAAGCTCTGCGAGACCCTTGGCCACCACGTCGAGGACGCCGATCCGGGATTCGCGGACGATCTCGGCAAGGCGTTCTCCAGGGTGTGGACCGGAATGCTCGGCTGGACGGTCGCCGATACCGCGCGCCGCCTGGGCAGGGAACCGCAAGGCGACGATCTCGAGCCCTGGACCTGGCGGATGCTCGACGCCTCGCGCGAGATCGGCGCGGCGGATTATCTGCTTGCCGTTCAGGATGCGCAGACGGCCGGCCTCGACCTCGCGCGCTTTCTCAAGCGCTACGATCTCTGGCTCACCCCGACGCTCGCGGCCCCGCCCGTGCCCGTGGGCAGCTTCGACTATTCGGACAAGAAGCGCGCCCACGAGGCCGTCTTCGCCTTCGCCGCCTTCACGCCGATCTGCAACGTCGCGGGCAACCCCGCCATGTCGCTGCCGCTTTTCTGGAACGCCGAGGGCCTGCCCATCGGCGTGCAGTTCGTGGCGCCGGTCGCCGACGAGGCCACGCTCTTCCGCCTCGCGGCCCAGCTCGAGGCGGCGCGGCCCTGGGCGGAGCGGCGGCCGCCCGTCCACGCCTGACGCCACTTGGACCATACGCCGTTCGGGGATCCCCGGTAATTCCCCTCCGCCCGCTGGGAGAGGGGAATATGGCGCTGGCGCATTCGATTCTCGGGATAGTGCCTTAGAGAAACCGCTTCATGAGCCCGAGCTTCCGCCGCGTTATCGGCGGGTAGCGGAGCCGCGCGTCGGGCCAGCTCCGGCGCCGCAGCACCGCCTTCTCGTGGCTGAAGGCGCGGAAGCTGTACCGCCCGTGATAAGCGCCCATGCCGCTCTCGCCGACGCCGCCGAAGGGCAGCCCCGGCACCGCCAGGTGCAGCACCGTCTCGTTGACCGCCATCCCGCCGGCGCTGGTCTCCGCCACCACGCGGTCGGCCGCGCCGCCGCTTTCGGAGAAGAGGTAGAGCGCCAGCGGCTTCGGCCGCGCGTTCACGAAGGCGATCGCCTCGTCGAGCCCCTGCACCGGCAGGACAGGCAGGATCGGCCCGAATATCTCCTCGCGCATCGCCGCGCCGTCGGCCGCCACGCCGGTCAGCACCGTCGGCGCGATGTAGCGCGTCGCGGCGTCGCTGGTTCCGCCGGTCACCGCCTCGCCCTCGGCCAGCAGCGGGAGCAGGCGTTCGAAGTGGCGGCCGTTGACGATGCGCGCGAAGTCGCCGGAGGCGGCGGGGTCGGGGCCGTAGAAATCGGCGATCGCCCGCGCCAGCGCCTCGAGCAGCGCGGCTTCGCGTCCCCGCGCCACCAGCACGTAGTCCGGCGCCACGCAGGTCTGGCCGGCATTGAGGAACTTGCCCCAGGCGATGCGCCGCGCCGCAACGTCGAGCGCCGCGTCCTCGAGCACGATGCAGGGCGACTTGCCGCCCAACTCGAGCGTCACCGGGGTCAGGTGCTCGGCCGCCGCCGCCATGACGATGCGGCCCACCGCGGCGTTGCCCGTATAGAAGATCTTGTCCCAGCGCTCGGCGAGCAGCGCCGTCGCCGTCTCCACCCCGCCCTCGATCACCGCGACGGCGTCGCCGTCGAGATGCTCGGGCAGGTGCTTTGCGATCACCGCCGCGGCGTGCGGCGCCACCTCCGAGGGCTTGACCGCCGCGCAGTTGCCGGCGGCGATGGCGCCGATGAGCGGCGAGAGCGCCAGCAAGAGCGGATAGTTCCAGGGCGCCATGATCAGCGCCACGCCGAGCGGCTCGGCGACCAGGCGCGCCCGCCCCGGCTGGGCGAACAGCGGCGTCGGGACGCGGCGCGGGCGCATCCATTTGGCCAGGTGCCTGCGGGTGCGCCTCGCCTCGCCGCGCAGGTAGCCGATCTCGGTCAGGGTGGCCTCGCTTGCGCTCTTGCCGAGATCGGCCTTGAGTGCCGCCGCGAACTCGGCCTCGTGGACCGTAAGCATCGCCTCGAGCGCGCAAAGCTGGGCCCGCCGCCAGGCCGCCGGCCGGGTCCGGCCGCTGGCGAAGGCCGCGCGCAGGCGTTCCACGGTGGCGTGCACCGCAGGCTTGGCGAGCGGCTTGTTCATGGGACCGAGACTAGCGCCTTGCGAGCAATCCCGCCAACCCTGCCAACCGCCTGGAGCGCCGCCGCGGCCAAGGCCCGCTAGAGATGATCGTGATTCGGTCGAATTAGTTCCCGATCCGGTCCCAATGCGACCCGATCTAGTCGAAATCCTCCGCCAGCGCCGCGCGCACCGCCTCGGGCATCACCGCCATATGGGCGTAATGGGGATGATCGAAGCCGACGATGACCTGGGCGCCGGGCTCGCGGAAGGCCGCGATCGCGGCTTTGGAGAAAGGGAAATGGATGAACTGGACGGCGCTCGCCTTGCCGGCCGCGGTGGTGCGGTCGACGTCGGCCTCGGGCGCGCCGGTCGCGACCTCGCCGCCGATCTTGACGGTCGCGGTCTCCTCGACGCCGCCGAGCCGCGCCAGCGCCGAGGCGCGGCGCACCGGGTCGTCGATCTCGAACATCACCGTCGCCACCAGCTCGCTGCCGCTGGGGATCAGCGGGTTGTAGGCCGCAAGCTCGTCCGCGACCTGCGCCTCGCCGCCCTTCTCGATGTGGAGCATCTCGTGGATCTGCTGGAGCATGGTCTCGAAGCTCTCGAAATAGAAGGTCGCGAAAGGCCCCACCTCGAGGCGCCGGGTGCGCTTGACCTCCGACAGCCGCTTGCGCCGCTCGGCGCGCTCGCGGCCGTAGCGGTCGATGTCGATGATATCCTCGCGGGCGATCGCGCGTTTCATGCCCGTCATGCGTCGACCTCGATCCCGTAGGCCTTGGCGAAGAGCTCGATCGGGTGGAGCGCGCGGCGCGGCGCGTCCCCCGCCTCGTCGAGGTGCTCCATGCCCTGCAGGATATGCGCGGCCGCGAGCGGGCATTCCGACGCCACGAAGCCCTTGGCCGCCTTCACCGCCTGGCGCGCCACCGGCTTGCCGACCTTGAGTGCCACCTCGAAGTTCTCCTTCATCACGCCCCAGGATCCGCCGTGCCCCGAGCAGCGCTCGATCACCGCGAGGTCGGCTTGCGGTATGAGGCGCATCATCTCGGCCGCCTTCGCCCCCATGTTCTGCGCCCGCGCGTGGCAGGCCAGATGCAGCGTCACGCCTTCGTCGAGCGCGCCGAGGCCTTCGGCCAGCCCCTCGGACTTGGCGATGTCGACGATGTATTCGCTGGCGTCGAAGGTCGCTTGCGCCAGCGCCTTGACGCCCTCGTCGCCGGGCAGGATGAGCGGCCATTCAAACTTCAGCATCAGCGCGCAGGAGGGCACCAGCGCGACCACGTCGTAGCCCTTGTCGACCCATGGCGTCAGCTCGGCGGCGACGGCGCGGGCGCCCTGCGCGACCGCCTCGATGTCGCCGTGCTCGAGCTGCGGCATGCCGCAGCAGCGCGGATAGACGATCTCGGTCGTAACGCCGTTCCTGGCCAGGATTGCGCGCATGGCGAGGCCGATGCCGGGGTTGTTGTAGTTGGCGAAACAGGTGGCGTAGAGCACCGCCTTGCGCCCCTTGGCGGGGGCGTCGGCGTTCACCGGCGGCGCGTCCTCGGCGTGATCGACCAGCGTCTTGGCGTGATACTTCGGCAGGTCGGCGTCCTTGTGGACGCCCGCCACCGCCTGCAACGCGCCGCGGGTGAGCGAGTTCCCGCGCTTGCTCGCCCAGTTGGCGAGGCCCGGCGCGTGGCTGCAGAGCTTGCCGTTGCGGTCGGTCTTGGTGAGCTGCGCCTCGGCGAAGGAGACCTTGCCCGCCTTGGCCTGCGCCGCCCGCGCGCGCAGCATAAGGTGCGGGAAGTCGAGGTTGAACTCGTGCGGCGGCACGTAGGGGCACTTGGTCATGAAGCAGAGGTCGCAGAGCGTGCAGGCCTCGATCACCGGCGCGAAGCCGGCGCTGTCGACACTGTCGAGCTCGCCTGTCTTCGAGCCGTCGATCAGCTCGAAGAGGCGCGGAAACGAAGCGCAGAGATTGAAGCAGCGCCGGCAGCCGTGACAGATGTCGAAGACCCGCCGCAGCTCGGCGTCGAGCTTCTCTGCGTCCGTGTAGTCCGGGTCCTGCCAGGGCACCGGATGCCGGACGGGCGCGTCCAGTCCGCCTTCACGCATGGCTAGAAAATCCTCAAGCACTGCCGCGTCGGAGCTCGGCGAGGGTTGCTTCGTCTCGATTATCGTGGCGCCCCGCCCTTCGTCGCGGAAGGGGCGGGGCGCGTCAATCCGGCATGGCCTAGATCGGGTCGCATTTTGGCCGGATCAAAAATTGATCCGGCCAAAATGCGTGAATCCGATCTAACTATTTGATAATAGAGCAGATTCACGTGATTAGGTCGAATCAGGAAATGATTCGACCTAATCACGACCTGCTCTAGAGGTCGTCGAGCGCCTTCTGGAAGCGCCCGGCATGGGACTTCTCGGCCTTGGCCAGCGTCTCGAACCAGTCGGCGATCTCGTCGAAGCCCTCCTCGCGGGCGGCGCGGGCCATGCCCGGATACATATCGGTGTATTCGTGGGTCTCGCCGGCGATCGCCGCCTTCAGGTTCTTGCCGGTGTCGCCGATCGGCTCGCCGGTCGCCGGGTCGCCGACCTCTTCCAGGAACTCCAGGTGCCCGTGGGCATGGCCGGTCTCGCCCTCGGCGGTGGAGCGGAACACCGCGGCGACGTCGTTGTAGCCCTCGATGTCGGCCTTGGCCGCGAAATAGAGATAGCGCCGGTTCGCCTGGCTTTCGCCGGAGAAGGCGTCCTTGAGGTTCTGCTCGGTCTTCGTGCCCTTGAGTGACATGGTCTCCCTCCAAGTTGGGTGGTGTTGGAACTGCCGCTGGTCCCGCAGCCGGCCGGCCTGCCGCCGTCGTTCGCTCTCAATATGTGGGTTGGAAACGGTGCTGTCAATAGATTAGAATAATTCTAATCTACTTAATAACACACGGATTTTGCGGTATTTAATTTTTCGGTTTCAGGCGAACGATGACGTCGACGCGGTCGATCTCGGTGCCGTCGGGGGCCTCGGGCATGAGGTCCATGGTGACCTGATCGCCGGGGATGTCCTTGAGCGATCCGTCGTCCGGGAAGAAGAAATGGTGGTGGTCGGCGACGTTGGTGTCGAAGTAGGAGCGCCCGGGCTCGACCACGACCTCGCGCAGCAGGCCCGCCTGGGTGAACTGGTGCAGCGTGTTGTAGATGGTCGCCAGCGAGATCCTGAAGCCGGCCGCCTTGGTTTCCAGGTGCAGCGCCTCGGCGGAGACGTGCCGGTCGCCGCCCTCGAGCAGCAGCCGGGCCAGCGCCAGGCGCTGGCGGGTGGGCCGCAGGCCCACGCCACGCAGGCGGTCGATCGTCCCGGCAAAGGGGCGTTGTTTGCCGTGCTCCGTCATGCCTCCCCATATGGGCATTCGAGGCCCATTTTTCAAAGGCTTCAATCCCGAATTAAAGCCTTGTTTACAATATCCTTTGGCGCAGTTTGGAACAACTCAAAAATGGCCGGAACCCTGGCCGGACCGATAGGGCGGCCCGGCCGCCCTCACGCCGGCGGCGCGCGCATGCCGACGACGTTGTAGCCGGCATCGACGTAGTGCACCTCGCCGGTCACCCCGGCGGAGAGATCGGACAAGAGGTAGAGCCCGGCGTTGCCGACCTCCTCCAGGCTGGCGTTGCGGCGCAGCGGCGCGTTGTCCTGGGTCCAGCGGTAGACGTAGCGCGCGTCCTTGACGGCCGCACCCGCGAGCGTGCGCATCGGCCCGGCGGAGATCGCGTTGACCCGGATGGCGCGCCCGCCGAGATCGGCGGCGAGATAGCGCACGCTCGCCTCCAGCGCCGCCTTGGCGACGCCCATGACGTTGTAGGACGGCATCACGCGCTGCGAGCCGTCGTAGGTCAGCGTGACCAGGCTGCCGCCGCCCGCCATCAGCTCGGCGGCGCGCCGCGCCACCGCGGTCAGCGAGTAGCACGAGATCACCATGGTGCGCGCGAAGTTGTCGCGCGTAGTGTTGACGTAGCGTCCCTGCAGCTCGGTCTTGTCGGAGAAGGCGATCGAGTGGACGACGAAATCGAGCCCGCCCCAGGCCTCGCCCGCGCGGGCGAAGGCGGCATCGAGGCTGGCCTCGTCCTCGACGTCGCAGGGCGTGACGAAGGCGCCGCCGACGCTGTCCGCCAGGGGCCCGACGCGGCGCTTCAGCGCCTCGCCCTGATAGGTGAAGCCGAGCGTGGCGCCGTGCCCCGCCAGGGCGCGGGCGATGCCCCAGGCGATCGAATGGTCGTTGGCGACCCCCATCACCAGGCCGCGCTTCCCCGTCATCAACGGCCCGGGTTCGGCCGCGGCATCGGTCATGGTCATGAGAGGTCCGGCATCCGCGCGAAAGGCCGGGCACCTTAGACCATTTCTCCTGCGCGTGGAAACGGGCCGGCGCGGCCGGCGCGCGACGGTTACGCGGCGTCGCCGGTGTCGCGTCGGGCGGCGTCGAGCACGCGCTCGGGCGGGAAGCGCACGCTGGCGGTCGTGCCCTCGAGGGGGACGCTCTGCAACTGGAGCTCGCCGCCGTGCAGCTCGATGATGGCCTTGGTCAGCGGCAGGCCGAGCCCGGTGCCTTCGTGGTTGCGCACCAGCGACGCCTCGACCTGGGTGAACGGCTCGAGGATCTTCTCCTGGTCCTCCTCGGGGATGCCGATGCCGGTGTCGCGCACCTGGATGACGAGATGTCCGGACGTCTCGACGAAGGTCGAGACGGTGATGTCGCCGCCGGCCTGCGTGAACTTGACCGCGTTGGACAAGAGGTTGAAGAGCACCTGCTTGCAGGTCCGCTCGTCGGCCCAGAGGGTGGGCGCGGGCGAGGCCAGCGACACCGAGGTGCGGATGCCGTTCGCGTCGGCGCGTTCGCGGATGATCTTCATCGAGTTCTCGACCACCTCGTTGATCGGAACGCGCGCCTCGTCGAGCTCGAGCTTGCCCGCCTCGATCTTGGAGAGGTCGAGCAGGTCGTTGATGATCTGCAGCAGGTGGTGGCCGCTGGAGCGGATGTCCTCGATGTACTCCCGGTAGCGGTCATGGCCGAGGGGCCCCAGGAATTCGCCCTGCATGGCTTCGGAGAAGCCGATGATGGCGTTGAGTGGCGTGCGCAGCTCGTGGCTCATGTTGGCCAGGAACTCGCTCTTGGCGCGGTTGGCCATTTCGGCCTGGGCCATCGAGACGGCGAGATCGGCCTCGCGCTGCTTCAGCTCGCTCACGTCGGTGGAGATGGCGACGATGCCGCCTTCGCTGGTCCGCCGCTCGGTCGTGCGCAGCCAACGGCCGTCGGTATGCCGGTGCACCGAGGGCGTGCCGCCGTCCTTCTGGCGCATCGCCATGCGCCAGCGCACGTATTCCTCGACCGGCACGTCGAAATCGCCGACGGCGCCGACCTCCACGCGACGGCGGAACATGTCCTCCGCGGTGGTCACGCCGGGGACGATCATCTCGGCCAGCTCGGGATAGAACGCGCGGAAGCGTTGGTTGGCGATCGCCACGCGGTCGTGGTCGTCGAACAGCACGAAGCCGTCGGGGATGTTCTCGATGGCGTCGCGCAGGCGCGTTTCGGCCTGCTTCTGCTCGCTGATGTCGATCAGCGTGCACTGGATCGCCGGGCCGTCGGGCCAGGTGATCAGGTTCGCCATGAGCTGCACCGGGAACTCGCTGCCGTCCCTCCGCCGGCCGTGATACTCGTAGGCGTTCGGCACGTCCGCGCCGGCCAGCCGGGCCTCCGCGTAGGCCAGCACCCGGCCGGCGTCGCCGGGGGCCAGGAACTCGGTGATCTGCCTGCCGACCATGTCGGCGGGCTCGTCGAAGCCGTGCATCTCAGCGGCGGCCCGGTTGACGAAGATCAGCTCGCCCTCGCGATGGATGGCGAGGCCCTGGAGCGAGCCCTCGATCAGCTCGCGGAAGCGCTCCTCGCTTCTCCGCAGCGCCTCATGGACGGTCTTGGCCTCGGTGATCTCGCCGATCGATCCGGTCATCCGGTAGGCGCGGCCGTTCGCGTCGCGCTGGGCGATGCCGTGCTGGCGCGCCCAGCGCCAGTTCCCGGCGCCGTCGCGGAACCGGTAGTCGCATTCGAAGCGTTGGGTCTTGCCCCGGTAATGGTCGCGCAACGCCGCGAAGAAGCGCGGCAGGTCGTCGGGATGGATATGGTCGTAGCCGTCCTGGGCGGTCCGCAGATCGGTCGTCGCGAGCCCGAGCAGGGTGCGCAGGCGGTGCGAATAGAAGACCTCGCCGGTGGCGATGTCGATGTCGTAGATCCCCTCGTTGATGGCCTCCATGACCAGGCCGTAGCGTTCCTCGCTGGCCGCCAGGGCCGCCGCCGTTTCCGCGCATCGCTTTTCCAGCGCGGCGAGGCGCGCGGCCCCGCCGGCCTTGGCGCTGGCGCGTCCGCGCGGCTGGGTGTGGCCGGATCTGGCGGCTGGTTTCCTGGGCATCGGGCAAGCGTCGGGTCGCTGGAATTGAAACAATTCGGCAGGCGAACGCTAAACCCAGAACGTGAATGATTGATTGAATTTTACGAAACTGCTCGTCGCCCGGCCAACTTCGGGCCGGTTTACCTAAGCATTTGTGTTCAAGAGATAAATTTTCTCTGAAGGTGGCCCCGTTAACCGTCGAAGCGCTTGAAGGCCAGCGCCGCGTTGGTGCCGCCGAAGCCGAAGGAATTCGACATCACGCAGTTGATCTCGGCGTCGTCGATGCGGCTCGTCACCAGCGGCATGTCGCCCAGCGCCTCGTCGGGCTCGTCGACGTTGAGCGAGGCGGCGATGAAGTTGTTTTCCATCATGATCAGGCTGTAGATCGCCTCGTGCACCCCGGCCGCGCCCAGGGCATGGCCGGTCTGGGACTTGGTCGAGGCGAAGGGCGGGATCCGGTTGGCCTCGCGGAAGACCTCGCGCAGCGCCTCCAGCTCCTTGGCGTCGCCGACCGGGGTGGAGGTGGCGTGGGCGTTGATGTAGTCGACCGGCGCGCCGAGGTCGGCCATGGCGAGCTTCATGCAGCGCACCGCCCCCTCGCCGGAGGGCTGGACCATGTCGGCCCCGTCGGAGGTGGCGCCGTAGCCGACCAGCTCGCCGTAGATCTTGGCGCCGCGGGCCTTTGCGCGCTCGAGCTCCTCCAGCACCACCACCCCGCCGCCGCCGGAGATCACGAAGCCGTCGCGCCCGGCATCGAAGGGCCGCGAGGCCTTCTCCGGCGCGTCGTTGTATTTCGACGACATGGCGGGCATGGCGTCGAACAGCACCGAGAGCGTCCAGTGCAGCTCCTCGCCGCCGCCGGCGAAGACGATGTCCTGCTTGCCGAGCTGGATCAGCTCGGCGCCGTTGCCGATACAATGGGCGCTGGTCGAGCAGGCCGACGAGATCGAATAGCTGAGGCCTTTCGTCTTGAAGGCGGTGGAGAGGGTCGCGGAGTTGGTGCTCGACATGGTGCGCGGCACCATGAAGGGGCCGACCTTCCGCGAGCTGCCCTTCTCGCGCACCAGGTCGGCGGCCTCGACCTGGTTCTTAGTCGAGGGACCGCCCGAGCCCATGATGAGCCCGCTGCGCTCGCTCTGCACCTCGGCCTCGCCGAGGCCCGAATCGGCGATCGCCTCCTGCATGGCGATGTAGTTGTAGGCGGCCCCGTCGCCCATGAAGCGGCGCAGGCGGCGGTCGACCGCCACGTCGGGGTCGAGCTTCAGGCTGCCGTGGACGTGGCTGCGGAAGCCCATCTCGGCGTATTCGGGCGCATGGGTGATGCCCGACTTGCCGGATCTCAGCGCCTCGGTCACCTCGGCCTTGTTGTTGCCGATCGAGGAGACGATTCCGATGCCGGTGACGACGACGCGGCGCATCGCGGCTCCTACGAACCGTCGGCGTCGGTGAAGAGGCCGACGCGCAGCCGCGTCGCCTCGTAGATCGGCTTGCCGTCGGCCTTGACGGTGCCGTCGGCGATGCCGAGCACGAGCTTCCTGCGGATCACCCGCGTGAAGTCGATGTGGTAGCTGACCCGCTTGGTGGCCGGCAGGATCATCTCGGCGAACTTGACCTCGCCGACGCCGAGCGCGCGGCCGCGCCCCGGCTCGCCCAGCCAGCCGAGGTGGAAGCCGACGAGCTGCCACAGGGCGTCGAGGCCGAGGCAGCCCGGCATCACCGGGTCGCCCTCGAAATGGCATTGGAAGAACCAGAGGTCGGGCTTCACGTCGAGCTCGGCGACGACCTCGCCCTTGCCGTGCGCGCCGCCATCCTCGGTGATCCGGGTGATGCGGTCGAACATCAGCATCGGCGGCAGCGGCAGGCGGGCGTTGCCCGGCCCGAACAGCTCGCCGTGACCGCAGCGCAGCAGGTCCTCGTAGCCGAATTCGTGGGTGTCGGTCAGGCCGGCCACGCGGGCGCTCCCGGGCCCCTCATCGGCGAGGCGGTCGTTGGCGGGCGCGAACTCGTTCATGGCGCTGCGCTCCCATGCCTGCCCGACGCCCTGGCCTCATGCACCATGCCGGCCGGGCGCGCGAAAACGATCCAATTCGATCAATGCTGCGATCAAAAGCTTCGATCTCATCTGGACGCATATATGAACGCGGGCCGCCAAAAGCCAGCCCGCCGGCCCGCGTTCGACGGAGAATCCCGTCATAAGGCGGCGATCAGCCGGTCGGGCGCGTCGGAGAAGACCGAATCGACGCCCCAGCCGGCCAGCGTGGCCAGGCGCGCCGGGTCGTTGACCGTGTAGGCGGCGAGCGCGAAGCCCGCCGCCTTGACCGCGCGCGCCTGGGGCGCCTTGAGGCGCCGGTGGTCGAGATGGATGCTGCGGCAGCCGAGCCGCCTCGCCGCCGCCCGCCAGCGCAAGGGCAGGGCCTTGGCGAGATAGCCGCGCGGCCAGGGCGCGTCGAGGGCGTCCAGCGCCGCCAGCACCTTGCGGTCGAAGCTCGAAAGGAGCGGCGGCGGCAGGTGGCCGGGCCAGCGCGCGGCGAGGACGGCGGCGACGGCCTTGGCCATCTCGCCCTGGTGGCGGCGCACCGGCTTGAGCTCGATATTGGCGCCGAGGCCGAGCTCGCCCAGCAGCGCCACCGCGCGGGCGAGGGTCAGGATGCGCTCCCCTTCGAAGTTTGGGCCGAACCAGCGCCCCGCGTCCAGCTCGGCGAGCCGCGCATAGTCGTGCGCGGCGACGCGGCCCTTGCCGTCGGTGGTGCGGCCGAGCGCGGCGTCGTGGATCAGCACCGGCACGCCGTCGCGCGTCAGCCGCACGTCGAACTCGACCCAGGCGCAGCCGCGCGCCTTGGCTTCGCGGAAGCCCGCCGCGGTGTTCTCCGGCGCATAGGCCATCGCCCCCCGGTGGCCGATCACCCGGGGCAGGTCGAGTTGGCCGGTGGGAGACATGGACGCGGTGCGCTAACCCTCTCCCGCAAGCGGGAGAGGGAAAGCTGAGTTGCGCTCCGAGGCGTCGGCTATCCCCGGGCCCGGCGGCGCTCGCCGCCCCGGTCGCCACGATCGCCACGATCGCCGCGGTCGCCGCGGTCCCGGGCGGGCAGATCGAGCTCCTCGCCCGTCTCCTGGTTGACGACGCGCATCGAGAGCTTGACTTTGCCGCGGTCGTCGATGCCGAGCACCTTGACCTTGACGCTGTCGCCCTCGTTGACCACGTCGGTCACCTTGCCGACGCGCTCCTGCGCCATCTCGGAGATGTGGACGAGGCCGTCGCGCGCGCCCATGAAGTTCACGAAGGCGCCGAAGTCGACCACCTTCACGACCTTGCCGGTGTAGATCTTGCCGACCTCCGGCTCGGCGACGATCGACTGGATCCAGTCGATCGCGGCCTTGGAGGCCTCGTCGTCCACCGCGGCGACCTTGATCGTGCCGTCGTCCTCGATGTCGATCTTGGTGCCGGTCGCCTCGGTGATCTCGCGGATCACCTTGCCGCCGGTGCCGATCACGTCCCGGATCTTGTCCTTGTTGATCTGGATCGTGACGATGCGCGGCGCGTGCTGGGAAACGCCCTCGCGGGCGCCTTCCAGGGCCTTGGCCATCTCGCCCAGGATATGGAGCCGGCCGTCCTTGGCCTGCGCCAGGGCGGTCTCCATGATCTCCCTGGTGATCGAGGTGATCTTGATGTCCATCTGCAGCGAGGTGATGCCCTCCGCAGAGCCGGCCACCTTGAAGTCCATGTCGCCCAGATGGTCCTCGTCGCCGAGGATGTCGGAGAGCACGGCGACGCCGTCCTCCTCCTTGATCAGCCCCATGGCGATGCCCGCGACCGGCCGCTTCAGCGGCACGCCCGCATCCATCATCGAGAGCGAGGAGCCGCAGACCGTCGCCATCGAGGACGAGCCGTTCGACTCCGTGATCTCCGAGACGATGCGGACCGTGTAGGGGAAGTCCTCCTTGGCCGGCATCAGCGGGTTGATCGCCCGCCAGGCCAGCTTGCCGTGGCCGATCTCGCGCCGGCCGGCGCCCAGGAAGCGTCCGGCCTCGCCGACCGAATAGGGCGGGAAGTTGTAGTGCAGCATGAAGTGCTGGCGGTACTCGCCGGCGAGCGCGTCCATGATCTGCTCGTCCTGGCCGGTGCCGAGCGTGGTCACCGCCAGGGCCTGGGTCTCGCCGCGGGTGAACAGCGCCGAGCCGTGCGCGCGCGGCAGCACGCCGACCTCGCAGACGATCGGACGCACCGTCTTGGTGTCGCGCCCGTCGATGCGCTTGCCGGTCTTCAGGATGTCGCGGCGGACGATGTCCTTCTCCAGGGTCTTGAAGGCGCCGCCGACATGGGCCGCCGCCTCCTCGTCCTCGGCGAAGGCTGCCTTCACCGAATCCCTGACCGCGCCCACCTTGCCTTGGCGCTCCAGCTTGACGGTCTCCTTGTAGGCCTCGCGGAGATCCGCCTCGGCCATCGCCTGGACCTTCCCGGCGACCGCCTCGGCCGCCGGATCGGGCTCGTAGGTGTACCACTTCGGCTTGCCCGCTTCCCTGGCGAGGTCCTCGATGGCCTCGATCACGGGCTGGTAGGCGTCGTGGCCGAACATCACCGCGCCCAGCATGACCTCTTCGGACAGCTCGCTGGCTTCCGATTCGACCATCAGCACGCCTTCGCGCGTGCCGGCGACGATCAGGTCGAGCGCCGATTTCGGCATCTCGTCGAGCTGCGGGTTGAGCACGTACTCGCCATCGATATAGCCGACCCGCGCGGCGCCGATCGGCCCCAGGAACGGGGCGCCCGAAATCGAGAGCGCCGCCGAGGCTCCCACCAGGGCGGCGATGTCGGGGTCGTTCTCGAGGTCGTGGCTCAGCACGGTGCAGATGATCTGGGTCTCGTTCTTGAAGCCCTTCTCGAAGAGCGGCCGGATCGGCCGGTCGATCAGCCGCGAGGTCAGCACTTCCTTTTCCGCCGGCCGGCCCTCGCGCTTGAAAAAGCCGCCGGGGATCTTGCCGGCGGCGAATGCCTTTTCCTGGTAGTGGACGGTGAGCGGGAAGAAGTCGAGGCCAACCCTCGGCTGCCGCTCGGCGACCGCTGCCGCCAGCACCGTCGTCTCGCCGTAGTTGACGAGGACGGCCCCGTCGGCCTGCCGGGCCATCCGCCCGGTCTCCAGGGTCAGCGTGCGCCCACCCCATTGCAGTTCACGTGTCTTTACGTCGAACATATACCGTTTCCTTCTTTCCGCGCCCGGCGCGTCTGTTTTGCTGTCGCGCGGGACGCCCGACCGGCTTCGTATCCGGTCCGCCGGGCCCCATGCCCGCCGGATTGCTTATGCGAACCGAATCCGCCGGGCTGAGCCTCCCGGCAGCAAGAACGCGCGCGGTTGGACCGCAGCGGCTCCCCCATGGAGCCGGCAGCCGACGCACGCATTCGAAAATTATTGCAAAACAAGTAGTTAAACGCCTTCCAACCTAATCAGCGCCGCAGCTTGAGGCTCTTGATCAGGGCCTCGTAGCGGCCCTGGTCCTTGCGCTTCAGGTAATCGAGCAAACGCCGGCGCTGGCCGACCATGATCATCAGGCCCCGTTCGGAGTGGAAATCCTTCTTATGCTCTTTCAGGTGCTCGGTCAGGTTGGCGATGCGCTCGGTGAGGATCGCGACCTGGACCTCGGGCGAGCCGGTGTCGTTGGCGCCCGTGGCATGCTCATTAATGACTTCCGCCTTGCGTTCCGCGGTGATCGACATCGTCCAACTCCTGTCATTCCTAACGGTTGAGCACCCGCACCGGATGGACCATCGCGCCGTCGAGCCGGGTATACGCAATCAGCTTGCCGTCCTGGACGGCGCAGAGGATCGTGCCGTCGGCAAGGTCCCTGATGCGTTCCCGGTTAACGGTGCGGATCACCGGAACGGGCTGGCCGCGCCGCAAGCGGTCGGCCTCGCTCTCGGTCATGGCCAGTGCCGGGATGTCGTCCAGCACGGTCTCGACCGGGAGCAAATGCCCGGAGGCGGCGGCACTATGCCCGAGGGCGGCGAAGTCTGCCAGCGAAATCGCCTGGTCCTCGGTGAAGGGCCCGACGCGGGTCCGCCGCAATTCAACGACGTGCCCGACCGTCCCGAGCGCACGCGCGATATCGCGCGCCAAGGCCCGCATATAGGTGCCCTTGCCGCAGGAGACAAGGAATTCCGCCCGGTCGCGGTCGACGACCCGGGCGAGGGCGATCGCGTCGATGCGCACCGGGCGGGCGTCGAGCACCGGCGTCTCGCCGCCGCCGCGGGCGATCGCATAGGCGCGCCTGCCCCCGATCTTGACCGCCGAGAAGGCCGGCGGCACCTGCTCGATGGTGCCGATGAAGCTCGGCAGCACGGCCTCGATCGCGGCCTGGTCGGGCCGCGCGTCGCTGTCCTCGACGACCTCGCCCTCGGCGTCGTCGGTCGCCGTCGCCCGCCCCCAGCGCGCGGTGAAGCGGTAGCCCTTGGTGGCCTCGACGAGATAGGTGACGGTCTTGGTCGCCTCGCCGAGGGCTATCGGCAGAACGCCGGTCGCCAGCGGATCGAGCGTCCCGGCATGGCCCGCCTTGGCGGCGTTGAGCGTCCGGCGCACGATGTTGACGGCGCCCGCGGCGCTGACCCCGAGGGGCTTGTCGATCACGACCCAGCCGTCGACCGGATCGCCTTTGCGCCTACGCCCCATCGTCCGGTCGGTCCTCGTCGCTCCGCGTCTCGCGCAGCAGCGCTTCGATGCGCTCGGCCTCGGCGAAGGATTCGTCGATCTCGAAGGTGAGCGCCGGCGTGAACTTGAGCGTCACCTCGCGCGCCAGCCGGCCGCGCAGGAAGGGTGCGGCGCGCGTGAGCGCCTTCAGGATCGGCGCCTCCTCGCCGCCGCCGAGCGGCATGACGTAGGCGGTGGCGTTCTTGAGATCGGGGCTCGCGCGCACCTCGGTCACGGTGATCGGCACGCCGTCGAGATCCGGGTCGCGCAGCACGCCGCGCATGAGCAGCTGCGCCAGCGCGTGGCGCAGCTCCTCGCCGACGCGAAGCTGACGCTGGCTGGGCGCCTTGGCGCGATCACGGGTCATGTGGTTTTCAGTATCCGCCTACAACACACCCTCTCCCGCTTGCGGGAGCTGAAACGCCGAAGGCGTTTCAGGGGCCCATTGCCGTCAGGCAATGGGAGGGTGAGGGAAATGCCGATGGTCGAACTCGGCGCCTTCATTGCCAGGCACAAACCATCGTGGCCCTCACCCGACCGCTTCGCGGCCACCCTCTCCAGCATGCGGGAGAGGGAGATAAGCCCCACTTTTCTTTTCCAAATCCCCCTACAGCGACCGCTCGATCTCCTCGATCTCGTAGCACTCGATGAGATCGCCTTCCTTGATGTCGTTGTAGTTCTCGAAGCCCATGCCGCACTCGTAGCCTTCCTTGACCTCGCGGACCTCGTCCTTGAAGCGCTTGAGCGTCGAAAGCTTGCCGTCGTGGATCACCACGTCGTCGCGCAGCAGGCGCACCCGGGCGCCGCGCTTTACGGCGCCGTCCTTGATCATGCAGCCGGCGACGTTGCCGACCTTGGTGATCGAGAAGATCTGGCGGATCTCCGCGGTGCCCAGCATGGTCTCGCGCAGCTCCGGGGCCAGCATGCCCGAGAGGAGGGCTTTGAGATCGTCGATCAGGTCGTAGATGATCGAGTAGTAGCGGACGTCGACGCCGTCGCGCTTGGCCAGGTCGCGGGCCTGGGCGTTGGCGCGCACGTTGAAGCCGACCACCATGCCCTTGGAGGCGCCGGCCAGCGCCACGTCGGATTCGTTGATGCCGCCGACGCCCGAATGCAGGATGCCGACCGACACCTCGTCGGTGGCGAGCTTGTCGAGCGAGCCGATCACCGCCTCGACCGAGCCCTGGACGTCGCCCTTGATGACCACGGCGAGCTTCTTGGCCACGCCTTCGCCCATCTCGGAGAACATCTGCTCCACCGTGCTGCGCCCGCCGCCGGCGGCCTGCTGGTCGCGGATCTGGCGCTGGCGGTACTCGGTGATTTCGCGCGCGCGCGCCTCGCTCTCGACCACGGCGAACTCGTCGCCCGCCGAGGGCACGCCGTTGAGGCCGAGCACCTCGGCCGGCTCGGCCGGGCCGGCCGCGTCGACGTTGTTGCCGCGGTCGTCGATCAGCGCCCGCACGCGGCCCCATTCGGTGCCGGCGATCAGCGTGTCGCCGACCTTGATCGTGCCGCGCTCGATCAGCACCGTGGCGACGGCGCCGCGGCCCTGCTCCAGCTTCGCCTCGACGACGATGCCGTTGGCGGCGCGGTCGGGATTGGCCTTGAGCTCGAGCAGCTCGGACTGCAGCAGGATCGCCTCCTCCAGCTTGTCGAGCCCGGTCTTTTCTTTCGCCGAGACTTCCACCGCGAGGACGTCGCCGCCCATGCTCTCGACCACGATCTCGTGGTTGAGCAGGTCCTGGGCGACCTTGGTCGGATTGGCGCCGGGCATGTCGATCTTGTTGATCGCCACGATGATCGGCACCTCGGCCGCCTTGGCGTGGTTGATCGCCTCGATGGTCTGGGGCTGCACGCTGTCGTCGGCGGCGACCACCAGGATCACGATGTCGGTGACCCGGGCGCCGCGGGCGCGCATCGTGGTGAAGGCCTCGTGGCCGGGCGTGTCGAGGAAGGTGATCTTGTCGCCGGCGCTCAGATTCACTTGATAGGCGCCGATATGCTGGGTGATGCCGCCGGCCTCGCGGGCCGCCACGTCGGTCTCGCGCAGCGCGTCGAGCAGCGAGGTCTTGCCGTGGTCGACATGGCCCATCACGGTGACCACTGGCGCGCGGGGCTTCAACAGCGCCTCGTCGTCGGGGCCGCCCTGCAGGCCGATCTCGACGTCGGCCTCGGAGACGCGCTTGACCTTGTGGCCGAACTCCTCGGCGATCAGCTCGGCGGTGTCGGCATCGATGGTCTGGGTCACCGTCGCCATGATGCCCGCCTTCATCAGCGACTTGACCACTTCCGCGCCGCGCTCGGCCATGCGGTTGGCGAGCTCCTGGACGGTAATCGTTTCGGGGACGACGACTTCACGCACGACTTTCTTGCGCTCCTGCTGCAGCTCGCGCGCGCGCTGCTTCTCGCGCTCGCGGGCACGACGCACCGAGGCCAGGCTGCGCACGCGTTCGTTGCCCTCGCCCTCCTCCAGCGCCTGGCTGATGGTCAGCTTGCCGGCGCGCCGGCGCGGCTCGCCGCGCGGCGTCGGCCGGGCAGGCCGCTTGGCGTCCGGGCGGCCGCGCTTGGCGCGCGCCGTGGAGGCCTCGTCTTCTTCGGTTGCTTCGGGCGTTTCCTCGCGCGGCCGCACCGCGGGCTTGAACGAGAGCGGCCGGGGGCTGGTCTTGCGGACCTCCTCCTCGGCCAGGCGGCGGGCCGCCACGTCGCCCTCGCTCACCAGATCGGCGCCGCCGTCGGCGGACGCCGCCTCGGCGGCGCTCGGCGCGGCTTCCGCCGGCGTTTCGGCGGCATCCGCGGCCTCGGCGACGGGCCCGCCCGCAGCCGCCTCGGCGGCGGCCTCCGGGGCGATCGGCTCGCCGTCCTCGGTGTGCAGCGCGTCCTGCAGGGCGCCCAGGCGCTTGGCGCGCTCGGCCTCGGTCAGGCGCGGCGCCTCGGCGGCGAGCGCGGCCTCGGCGGCCTCCGGCGAGTCGGCGGCCGGCGCGTCGGTGACCTCGGCCATGCGGCCGCTCGCCCCGCGCGCGAAGGTGCGCTTCTTCTTGACCTCGACAGCGACGGTCTTGGAGCGGCCGTGGCTGAAGCTCTGCTTCACCTGGCCCGTGGCGACCGTCTTCCTCAGCTCGAGCTTGCCCGGCCGATTGAGGCTCAACGGCTTCTTTCCGCTATCTTCCTTGGTATCGCTCATGCCGTCTCAAACTTTCTGCGTTCCGTCCCCAGGCACCGTCGTCACGTCAAACCGCGTCAGTCACCGCATGGGCGCCGCCGAAATCTCGGCCGGCCCCGTCACCGCGCGCCGCCGCCGCGCAAGCCCGCGAGCCGCCGGGTCTCCCGGATCAGCGACTGCGCCAGGCGTCCCGGCGTCGCCGCCATGTGGACGATATGGTCACGACCAACCGCGCGCCCAAGCTCCACACCCTCGAGCACGTCTACCGTTTGCGCGCCGCGCGCCTGGCGCTTCAGCTCGGAGGCGTCGCGCCCGTCGCTTTCGGCGGCGGTCAGCAGTATAGCCGCTTTGTCCGCCCGCAGCCACTCGCGAACGCGCGTCATGCCGGCGGTAAGCTCGCCGGCGCGGTTCAGCAGGCCGAGCAGCGCGATGCAGCGCTCTGAGAGCATGTGCTCCAGCCGCTCGGCCAGATCCTCCGGCACGGTGACCGCGCGGCGCGCGGCGCGGCCGAAGAGCTTCTTGGCGCAGGCCGTCTCGATCGCCGCGCGCGACGCTTCGACCCACAGCCCGCGGCCGGGCAGCGCCTCGGCGAGGTCGGGGGTCAGCGTGCCGTCCGGCGCCACGACGAAGCGGATCAGCCCGTCCTTGGGCTGCGACCGGCGGCTGACGATGCAGCGGCGCAGCGGCGTCGCGGCGTCGCGCGCCGGCGCGTCGGCCGCCCGCGCCGGTCCGCCCTCCGGAGGTTTGGCCATGGTCGTCGCCGCGGTCATGCGCGTCAGCCCTGCTCCGCTTCCACCTTGGCCGCGCCCGCCGCGGCCTCGCCAGCCTCGCCGTCGGCGCCGGCCTCGGGCTCGCCAGCCTCGCCGTCGGCGCCCGCCTCCGCCTCGGCCGTTTCCTCCTCGGGGAAGGCGCGGGCGCGCGCGGCCATGATGATCGCGTCGGCATCCTCGGCCGAGAGCGGGCTGGGATTGAGCAGCGCGTAGAGCTCGCGCGAGCGCAGCTCGTCGAGATTGTCGAGCGTGACCACGGGGCCGGTCTCCTCGTCCGGCTCGGGCTTCGCCTCCAGCAGGATGAAGCGCAGCTCGTCGCCGACCAGGTAGGCGAGGTCTTCCAGCGTCTTCACGCCGTGCTCGCCGAGCTTCACCATCATCTCGGGCGTCACGCCGTCGACCTCGCCGACCGCGTCCTCGACGCCGAGCTCCTTGCGCGCGGCGGTGAACTTGGCGTCGCGTTCGGAGAGGTAGTTGCGGGCGCGGTCGCGCAGCGCGCCGACCAGCTCGTCGTCGAAGCCCTCGATCGCCAGCAGGTCGTCCTTGGGCAGGAAGGCGACTTCCTCGACCGTCGAAAACCCTTCGGTGACCAGGATATGCGCGATCATGTCGTCGATATCGAGCGCATCGATGAAGAGCTGCGAGCGCTGGTGGAACTCGGCCTGGCGGCGTTCGCTTTCCTCCGCCTCGGTCAGGATGTCGATGTGCCAGCCGGTGAGCTGGGAGGCGAGGCGCACGTTCTGGCCGCGCCGGCCGATGGCGAGGCTGAGCTGGTCGTCGGGGACGATCACCTCGAGCGCGCCGGCATCCTCGTCGAGCACCACCTTGGTCACTTCCGCCGGGGCCAGCGCGTTCACCACGAAGGCGGCGGCGTCCTGCGACCAGGGGATGATGTCGATCTTCTCGCCCTGCAGCTCGGCGACCACCGCCTGCACGCGGCTGCCGCGCATGCCGACACAGGCGCCGACCGGGTCGATCGACGGATCCTTGGAGATCACCGCGATCTTGGCGCGCGAGCCCGGGTCGCGGGCGACCGCCTTGATCTCGATGATGTTGTCGTAGATCTCCGGCACTTCCTGGCCGAACAGCTTGGCCATGAACTGGGGATGCGTGCGCGACAGGAAGATCTGCGGGCCCCGCGTCTCCTCGCGGACGTCGGCGATGTAGGCGCGCACGCGGTCGCCCTGGCGGAAGTTCTCGCGCGGGATCAGCTCCTCGCGGCGCAGCACGCCCTCGGCGCGGCTCAAGTCGACCATGACGTTGCCGAATTCCACCCGCTTGACCAGGCCGTTGACGATCTCGCCGGTGCGGTCCTTGTATTCCTCGTACTGGCGCGAGCGCTCGGCCTCGCGCACCTTCTGGACGATGACCTGCTTGGCGGTCTGGGCGGCGATGCGGCCGAAGTCGATCGGCGGCAGCGGCTCGACCAGGTAGTCGCCGAGCTCGAGCGCCTCGTCGTGGCGCTTGGCGTCGGCGAGCAGGATCTGCGTCGCCTCGGTGTCCTCGCCCTCTTCTTCCTCATCCTCGACGAACTCGTCGACCACGCGGCGGTAGCGGAAGATGTGGATCTCGCCCGACTTGCGGTCGATGGTGGCGCGGATGTCGAGCTCGTGGCCGTACTTGGAGCGGCCGGCCTTCTGGATCGCCTGCTCCATGGCCTCCAGCACTTCCTCGCGCTCGATGCTCTTCTCGCGCGCGACCGTGTCGGCCACCTGCAGGAGCTCCGGGCGCGCGTAGGCGCCGCTGATCTCGTATTCCATCTCGGTTGCTTCAGCCATGGTTCTGTGTGCTCTCAGTTCCGTTCCGGTTGGGCGGCGTCCGCCGCTGCAAGCAATTCGTCGGTCATCACCAGCTTGGCGCGGTCGATCGCGGCGAGCGGGATCACCGCCTCGCCGGTTTCGAGCGCCAAATGCACGTCGTCGCCCTCGACGCCGAGGAGGCGCCCGCGAAAGCGCTTGCGCCCCTCGATCGGCGCCGCGGTCTCGAGCTTCGCCTCGAAGCCGGCGAAGCGCTCGAAGTCCTTCCGGCGCACCAGCGGCCGGTCGATGCCGGGCGAGCTCACCTCCAGCGTGTAGGCGCCCTTGATCGGGTCCTCCACGTCGAGGATCGCCGAGACCACGCGCGAGATGTCGGCGCAGTCGTCGACCGAGATCGGCGTCTCGTCGGCCCGGTCGGCCATGATCTGCAGGGTCGGCCGGTCGCCGCCGGTCAACATCACCCGCACCAGCTCGAAGCCGCTCGCCTCCAGCGAGGGCGTCACCAGCTCCGCGATCTTGTCCGTGACGTCGTGTTGCGCCAAGTCGCTTCGGTCTTTCTGTCTGGCCTGTCGTTCCCGCCGCGCCGCGCCCGGATCGTCACCCGACCCGCGATCGGCGCACGGCGGCATTCGGCAATAAAAAAGAGCGGGCTTTCGGCCCACCCTTCGTTTTCGGCTCTTCCGTCCGGTGTTCCAGACGGCGGCCCTATGGGATTTGTTACAGGTCTTATATAGAACATCCGCCGGGTCCCGCAAGGGAAAGCCGGCGCGCGGCGGTCTCAGCTCCCGCGACTGCGCCGCCTCAGCCGCAGATAGCACGGCCTGCGGCCGGCGCGGATCGCCTTGGCCTCGTAGCGCGTCGCCGGCCAGTCCTCGGGCCGCGCGAGCCAGTCGCGGGCGGACCGCGCGGTCCAGGTGAAATCGGGCGAGGCCAGGAGGTGCCGCAGCATCCAGACCAGATAGCTCGGATCGTCGGTGGCCAGGCGCAGCTCGGCGCCGTCGGCGAGCACCCGGGCGAGCCCCGCCAGGCCGGCCGCGCCGACGAAGCGGCGCTTCCAGTGGCGGCGCTTGGGCCAGGGATCGGGGAACAGCACGAAGGCGCGGCCGATCGAGGCGTCCGGCAGGGCCTCGAGCAGCGCCGCCGCGTCGCCGGGGTGGATGCGGATGTTGGTCAATCCATCGCGCGCGAGCGCCGAGAGCAGCGCGCCGATCCCGGCCTCGTAGACCTCGGCGCCGATGAAGCCGATCGCCGGATGCCGGGCGGCCTGCCAGGCCAGGTGCTCGCCCGCGCCGAAGCCGATCTCCAGCCAGGTCTCGCGCCCGCCGCCGCCCCACAACGCGGCGAGGTCGAGCGCGCCCGGCGGCGGCGCCGCGACCGCGATCTCCGGCAACAGCTCGTCGAACAGCCTGCGGCGGCCGGCGCGCAGCGGCCGGCCGCGCTTGCGGCCATACGATTGCCGGCCGCCCTCGCGCCGGTCCTCGCCCTCGTCCGCCATGCCCGTCACTCGCCGTCCGGTCGACCGGGAAACCTAGAGCAGGTCGTGATTAGGTCGAATCACTTCCTGATTCGACCTAATCACGTGAATCTGCTCAATTATCAAATAGCTAGATCGCAGGCGGCGGCGAACGCCGTCAAGCGGGCGCGAAGGCGTGCCGCCGCGCGCCGGCGCGTTTCGGACCGGCATCCGCCGGTCCGCCACGGAACCCGAACGGACTCAGATGGGAGGGGCCGCCTTAGCCCTTTTCGTCGGCCTTGGCCAATGCCTTGGCCAGCTCGAACACGCGCTTGCGGACCTTCTCGCTGCGGATCCGGTAGTAGGCCCGGACCAGCTCGAGCGTCTCGCGCTTGGCGAGCGTGTCTGCCTCGTAGACCGCGGCCTCGGCTTCGGAAAAGCCGAAGGGACGTTTGCCGCCTGTCGCCGCGACCTCGGGCGACATGTCGTCGAAGAAGAACGATACCGGCACGTCGAGCACCTTGGAGAGCTCGAAGAGCCGAGAGGCGCCGATGCGGTTGGTGCCGCGCTCGTACTTCTGAACCTGCTGGAAGGTGAGCCCGATGGCCGCTCCCAGCTTTTCCTGGCTCATGCCGAGCATGGTGCGGCGTAGGCGTACGCGCGAGCCGACATGAACGTCGACTGGCCTCGGCCTCCCGATTTTCGGGTTGGAGTCCCCGCCACTCCCTTGACTTGTAGCTGCTAGCATTTCTCACCAAAGATTATTTGCCGTTTTTCAACCGACAACTTATATCACCTAATTTCTACGCAGGTGGAAATAAATCAGCATACGGACTGATTTCCTTAGAAATCTACTGATTCCCGAGTGTTACGCCTAGGTGACATTTTGTCTACCTGAGACAGACTTGTCTCATCCTTCGTAGCCACCCGCGAGCGGCTCCGGCACCAATAGGCGAGCGACGCGGAAATAGCAAGCAGGACGATCAACGCCCAATTGCCGATGGCGGCGAAGATCGTGCCCCCGGCGAGTTTCCGGGGCAGCGGCGCGTCGAGCACGCCGGTCCTGCCGAGCCCCAGGCGCGCGACCGTGCGGCCATGGGCGTCGAACACGGCGGAGATGCCGGAATTGGCCGCGCGCACCAGCGGCAGCCCTTCCTCCACGGCGCGGAAGCGGGCGGCGGCGAGGTGCTGGTGCGGCCCGGCGCTGATGCCGAACCAGGCGTCGTTGGTGATGTTGAGCAGCCATTCGGGCCGGGGCGACCCGGAGGCCACCACGGCGCCGGGGAAGATCGCCTCGTAGCAGATCAGCGGGCTCACCGGCGGCAGCCCGGGCAGCGGCAGGGTGAGCGCGCCCGGCCCGCGGGAGAACTCGGCGTCGCCGCCCGCGACCTTCTTCAGCGGCAGGTAGCGGCGCAGCGGCACGTATTCGCCGAAGGGCACCAGGTGGTGCTTGTCGTAGCTGGCGCGCACGCGGCCGGCATCGTCGACCGCGTGCAAGCTGTTCCAGTATCGGAACGGCGGGCGGGGCGTGCGCCGCATCGCGCCGGTGATGACGAGCCCGCCCCTGGGCGCCGCCGCCGCGATCGCCGCCCGCGCCCCGGCGTCGATCGAGACGAAGAATGGCACGGCGGTCTCGGGCCAGATGACGTGGCTGATCTTGTCCGCGCCCGGCGCGCTGGTGAGCCTGAGGTGGCGCTCCAGATGGGCTTGGCGCAGCGCCGTGCGCCATTTGTGGCTTTGCGAGATATTGGCCTGGACGATGCGCAGGCGGACGCCGGGCTGGATCCCCGGATCGTCGCCGGCCAGCCGCGCGGCGCCGCCCAGCATCGCCAGCGCCAGCATCGCGTAGCCGAAGGCGATCGGCCGCCAGGGCCGCGCGGGCCAGGATGCCTGCCAGCCGAGCAGCGCCGGCAGGCCGGCGGCGAGCACGGTGACGAGCCCGAGTCCGTAGACGCCGATCGCCGCGGCCGGCTGCATGGTGAGGTGCGAGACGGCCCAGACCGAGCCGATCGGGTTCCAGGGAAAGCCCGTCAGCGCCACGCCGCGCAGCCATTCCGCGCCGCCCCAGGCGGCGGCGAAGGCGAGCACCAGGGCGAGCCCGCGCAGCCGGCTCAGATGCGCCGCCAGCGCCGCCAGCGCGATGAAGAGCGCCAGTCCCGCGGCCAGCGCCGGCACCGCGAAGGGCGCCATCCAGCCGAACTTCTCCGGGTCGGTGAGCAGCGCGTTGGTTACCCAATAGAGCCCCGCGGCGAAATAGCCGAAGCCGAAGGCCCAGCCGATGGCGAAGGCGCCCCACCGGCCGGCCGCGCCGGCGAGCAGCCAGAGCAGCCCGGTGAAGGCCGGAACCAGCAGGGGCACGACGTAGAGCGGCGGCAGCGCCCCCACGGCAAGCGCGCCCAAGAGCGCCGCGAGGCCGAGCCGGGCCAATCCGCGCCGCCGCTCGAACCAGCCGGCGAGGCGTTGCATGCGGGTCGGCCGGCTGGCCATGACGGGTTTCATGGCCGACTGGTTGAACGGGCTGGAAAGTGTCCCCTCTCCCCGCTGGGGGCACGGCTGTCCGGGGAAAATTTTCGCGCAACGCAGGCGAGTCTCTTGGTGGTGCGTTGCAACCCCAG